>Ga0255770_10002727_pt1 | contig 15590 bp, 7 predicted proteins | sample 071ome_22_FD_179968 | JGI IMG/M metagenome (GOLD analysis project Ga0255770, IMG submission 179968) | Coastal salt marsh microbial communities from the Groves Creek Marsh, Skidaway Island, Georgia - 071404AT metaG (version 2) | ecosystem: Environmental > Aquatic > Marine > Intertidal zone > Salt... | reverse complement strand
TTACGGCAGAGGACTTTAAGATTTTTTTGTCCTCACCAGAAACAAAGACAGTCATTTTCGATGCAATTTCGGCAATATTGCCGAAATCATTGAACATGAAGGACTTCCAGAAATTAATGGACACCAGCATTGTTAAAAAACTATTGCCACTGGTGCAAGGCGACATCGACTTCAAAGATTTCACAGGCAAAGACTTTATGGATCTCTTGACGTTCGAGTTTCAATATTGCGAATCAGATGATAAGAACGAATGCAAGACGGTCAGTATCAAAAGCTTTTTGATTGAACAAACCCAAGATTTGTTGCCGGATGGTATCGACACCGAAATGGTGTGGGAGATTTCCTCTTCCGCAGAAGTGCAGGCGTTGCTGCCGTTGCTAAAAAATCCAAAGGACTTCAGAAAAGAGCACTTGATGAATCTATTGCAGAACGAAGACATTAAGAAAGCACTTATGGACATGGTGCAAGAGATGCTTCCAGACGGTATGGACTTTTCTCAAGTGGAAGAGATCTTGTCCTCGAAAGAAGTGCAAGAATTTCTTCCTTTACTGAGTAAGCCGAAAGATATTCGCGTGGAGGACTTAATTAAGCTCTTGGAAAACGACAAGATCAAAACGATGTTACTCTCTCAAGTCGAAGATATTTTACCTGATGGATGGAGTGTTGCAAGGATTGAGGAAATGTTGAAATCGGAGACTGCGCAAGCCTTACTTCCTCTTTTGAAGGACCCAACAGACTTTGGCATTGACGATCTGAAGACGCTGATGAATGTTAAGGAAATCCAAAAGATTTTAGAAGAACAGGTGCAGAAAATCTTCCCAGATCTCACTGTAGAGAAGGTGGAGAAATTCATAAATTCAGATACTGTGCAAGCAATTATGCCGCTGTTCAAGAATCCTGACGATTTCTCCATTGACGATTTGAAGCAAATTCTCTCTTCACGCGAACTGAAAGATTTGGTATATGAAAAAGTTCAGCAATTGTTGCCGGAGGGTTGGGACTTGAAAGAAGCCGAAAAACTGTTGGAAAACGAAGCGATAAAACCTTTCTTGGCTTTGTTCGAAACTCCGGAGAACTTCAAACTTGACGATGTTAAGGCGTTGCTGATGAATAAAGACATACAAGCTGCGTTATTTGAGCAACTCACAAAATTGATTGGTCACCTCTTTGGTGAAGCCGCGAAGAATAGCGGTTCGCTTGGACGGCACGAAGAAGCTCCGTCGATTTACTTGGATGGTAAGCGCGCAGGTCTCGGCGAGGAAGAAGCGGCTGGCATTGTTAAGTTTTTGGAGTCTGGAACGGCGCGAACTCTGATGCCGCTTTTGACGGATCCGACCAACGTCACGGCGGAAGACTTATTGAAGGTCGTCGAAAGCCCAGAAATTCAAGAAGAGCTACTCGTGTCGGTGGCGGAATCCATGTCTGGCGACTTGCCTGCAGGAGTCACAGGCGAAACACTCGCGATGCTCGCAAAAATGGGCCCTATGTTTGAAAGACTGTGTACAGATCCATGGTCATTGACGGCGGATGATATTACACAGATCCTCAAGTTGTTGGATACGGTGGATTTGTCTGGACAAGAAAGTGGAACTGAGGTACAGGAACTCTTGAATGATATCGTAGGGGGAAAGACAGTGACAGAAAAGCACAGCAAATCAGGTGGCGACACTGATTTTTCGATTGGTGCTGCTTTTGGAATTGGTGCCGATGCTGGAGAGTATGAAAAAACCTGTCAGGAAAAATGCGACAAGGAGAAAGGCTGCAGTCCAACGTCTTCCAATGACGATTGCTTTAAATGCTACAACACATGCAAAGGAATGGCAAATACAGTCAAGGTGATCAACCAGGTTGTGGACAAATGGGAATCGCATATCAAACCGTTGTTGGAGAAGTTAGGTGTCGACGTGGATCAGTTCCTTTCGGAAGCAGATATGACGCCTCTAAAGGAAAAGGCAAAACCGCATCCTGAACGTTGGGAACCTCGCGCGGAGTACGGTTTATCGAGCTACGACGCTTCGTTTGCTGGGTTTGAAGGCGCAAACGTTTTTAAATCTACAGAAGATTCGCATTCGTCCGGCATATTCAGCAGAGGTATGAATAGAGTCAGTGAGTCTGATATGTTTGATCGTTCCGGGATGAATGTTAATCCTGGCTTTGTCACGAACGGATATGCGGAGGACTTCATAGACGCCTCCATGTTTGGATCAAGAGCAGGCTTTTCATTCGGAGGTGGAGTCGGGCTTGATCCCAAGAAAGATCCCATGCCGAAAGGTAAGAGCCAAGATATTTACTTGACGTTTTCAGGTGGTGGTCACGTGTTGGAGTTCACCTCGAGTATTGAAGATCGCATCGACGGCATGGGATACGGTTGGAATTTCAAAGCAGATGCGGAAGCTAAGACAGATATAAACATGGAGTATGAGATTATGATTTTAGAGGGCGCGATGGATCAAACGACACTTTATGGAAAAAATGCTGGCATAGAACACGCCATGACGTGGGCGAAATATGGAGAGCTTTCGACCACGTACTCTCTCGGTGATTCAGATCCGTTCGATAAGTTTGTCATCAAAGTTGCCACCGATAAAAGATTCGGCACTCCCATGTTCAAAACAATTGGCGGCGCCTCAAAGTGCCCAGCAGAGCCAAATACCATGTGGAGAGAATCTGGGTTGATACTGACGACTCAGGCGTCTCCTGGTATGAACAATAAATTCGTTTCCCCTCACTCCTCGGCACTTTTCGATGTTGTCATCACGAACGAATCGCCGTACCGAGAAAGGGTCGACTATGGTCTCATGATCATGAGCGGGGAGCAATACGTGGGTGATTTTGGCGGCAACATGCTCGACCTTAAATTCAGAATCAATGGCGAATACGTTCGACCGTATGGTGAGTTGTTACCGTTACGGAACATTGAATCTGTTGACAATGATGGCAATCTCAAATATACGCGTTTGGCTCTTGAGATTGAGAAAGGGAGATTTGGCCACGAGTACACGAGCGTCGGCTTGAAGTTGGTTTCCGAGTGCGAATCTGAAATCGCCAGGAAAAACGCGCTTTACCGCGACCCGTTGGCTTCCAACGATGCGTTCCTAGGTAATTTCAAGTGGGAGCGCGAATGCACAAAGGTTGATTGGGATGTCACCACATACAACAGATTCTTACACTACACCGCGAGCAAAACCACAGGTCCCTACATCAATATGACGCTGTTGAATCCAGATCCTCTCAATTTGTGGTCCAAAGATTACAAAGAAGGTGATACGAAGAAAACGAATCATTTGGTTCATCCTAACTTGGAATTCGTGAGAATCCAATGGAGAACTTTGGGCAAAGGCGAATGGATAAACGCGTGGGAAATGGTCGGAGAGGAGAAAAACATTTGGAAAAACGATATCGAAGATGTAGACGTCCACTGCGAGTCTGCGCGTGGGCAAGGATGTTCTTTCAAGTGGAACATCGAACGTCAATACTTCTTAAACGGACTGAAAGACGGCGAGTATGAGATAAGAGCGAAGGCGTTCTGCTCTGGCTATGACTCGTTCGCGCCAATGGAAGTAAAAGGGTCCGAAACGGTAGAGAACCTGCACCTCGTGGTTGATGTTGTTGCGCCAGTTGCGACAGAAACGTCGACATTGGATCATGCATTTAGAATTGATTACTCAGAACCAATAGTTTGCCCGCAACTCAGCACGGAACGCATGACATATGAAATCAAACTAGTTGAGACGTGTGCAGGCGATACGATTGAAGGTGGGGATATCGCGGTCAAGCATGTTTTCAAAGATTTTTCGTTTGTCTGCTTGATGGAAAAAGGCTCTCTCGTTGTGGAGTTCCCGCAAAATGCGAAAGGGGGAATGTACGAAGTTACGGTCAATGCCGCCGAGACTGGTCCAAAAATAATGGACGCCGGAGGTAATACCGCTCGAAAACAAACGTTTTCTACCACGATAGGTTGCAGCAACCTGGGCAACCGTGAAGGCATGATGAGTAGCGCCGCCAGAGCAGACACGGGCAAGGCATCGGCAAAGACAGAAAAGAAGCACGAGTTGACTGCTTCGACTCTCAAAACACATACACAACAACTTACCACAACACACAAAAAATCGTCGGCACTCGAACCTAGTCTTGGAGAAGCGGAGACGAAAGTTTTTGCTTCCTCTCCGTGGTTCGTTTCAACGCCGACGATATTTGTTGCAGTTGTCATCGCGACGCTTTCCCTGTACACCGTCAGGTTGGCGCGAAAACTTCGCATCTCTGAAGCCAAGGATATGAGCGAAGGCGACAGCATGTTACGTGGCATTGAAAATTTGCCGGAAAAAATGCATCATCACTCGTACGGCGCCATTTTATAAAATAGATATAACGTTGTAGCACACACTAGTACTAGTAAGTAGTACTAGTTATACCACCATAGTATTGGAAGAAACTAAAATTTTCAGATTTTCCCGCGCTCTGTTTCGGCTTTACCTCTTTTTATTTTTTTGCTTTTTTTGTTCTCTGTGATGGTGTTCTTTTCCTCCACTCCGTGTCGTCGCGATAAAAAGAGAATAGCACGGACCCACGCGCGCACACCAGAACACAGACGCATCATCCGTAACATGCAATACTCGCTGACGAAATCCTCCTCCTCGTTTCTCATCTCCAGACAGTTTCAATCCATCACGTTTTCGTCTTATTCGTGCAAGAAGAATTCACAAAAGTCGTCGTTGTCACCATCGTCGGGAAGAAAATCTTCGTCGCTGGTGACCAAAGCCGGTGCGGACGAAGACGAACTCATGCAAAAATTAATGGCCATGATTGGTGGCGGAGCAGCGTCCGGTGGTCGACCGCTTAAAGGACAAATGGTCGCGAAAGAAAACGCGATTAAAGGGAGAGACTCTGAGATGCGAGTGACGGAAGAGCATTACGTTTTGGTACGTGGATGACGTAGGATTTTTCCTTGTGTTCAAGAACAACAAAAAACATACGCGTGAGGGCGTGAGGCGAATTTATTTTCAATGTCGGACCGACTACATCTTTTATCATGACTTCTCATCTTTGCACGTGCGAATGAGCGTTTATACTAACTGACTCTTACATCATCTGTTTATTTATCAATACTCGATGCACAACACAGAGAGGAAACTCAATCAAATCGTTCCCTTCGAACGTGAAAACGTGCGTCTTTGCCACCGGGTGTTTCTGGGGCACCGAGAAGATGTTTTGGAGATTACCGGGCGTGTATTCCACCTCGGTTGGGTACGTCGGCGGGTACACGAAGAATCCGACGTACGAGGAAGTGTGCTCTGGTGCGACTGGGCACACGGAAGCAGTGCAAGTTGCCTACGACCCAACGGTTATTTCCTTCGCCGACTTGTTGGCCATGTATTTCACCAACCACGACCCAACGCAGGGCATGCGACAAGGTAACGATGCAGGCACGCAGTATAGGTCTGGTGTCTACTGTAAAGATAAAGAGCAATACGATATGACTTTATCCGCGAAGAAAGCGTACCAAGAAGCGCTCGGGTCGAGCAGAGGTGAAATCACCAGCGAAATCCCGGAGGATTTCAACTTGCCCTATTACTTCGCAGAAGACTACCATCAACAATACCTAGCGAAACCGGGAAGTCGACCGTACTGCTCCGCGCAGCCGACTGGAACGCCGATGCCGGAAAGTTGGTTGAAAGAAAACGGCGCCAAGTTGTCCGCGGCGTTTTGGAAAACGTACGGGCCGAGACCCGGCTGCACTATCGGGGTCCCAAACGAACCGATTCCCGTCGATGTTGCTATGAGCGCGAAATAAGATGCTTCGAAAAAATAGCAGTGTAATCACACGCAATACATTTGGGCATACGCACTACTCAACACAGTGAATAATGATAATAATAATAATAATACATGATTTTTCAATCGTAGAGCTTTCAGCATCTCTCTCTCTCTCTCTCTCTCTCTCTCTCTCATTCATTTATTCATTCATTCATTTACTAGCTACCCTTAACCAAACAAGACTTTGACGAAAATCACCACGGCGTTGGCGGCGAGGAGAGGCACTGTAAAGAGTAATACAAGCGAAAGAGAAAATAAGAAGAGAGCGTCAGCACAAGCGAACGAGACGGGAGAAAAACAAAGAAATAAACAAAGAAATATACAAAGAAACAAAGCGCACTTCGTAAATAACTCGCCGCGTATATCAGACCAATCAACTGGCCCTTAAACCCGTGGCTGGAAACGTATCCGCTCGTGATTGCGGATTGGCTTAAATTCTTCGGTTCCAAAAACCGTTCCTCGTTGAGAATAGCTAAAGCGTTGGCGACGAGCAAGATCGATTGGAGAAGCGTCCAGAGAGACATTTCGCAGTTACTATTACGTCAGTAGTAATAAAAATAGTGATAGAGGCTTACTTCTTCCCGATCTCTCCTTCTCTCTTCTTTTTTCTCGCAGGTTGGTAAACAAATGCAGATATTCGAGGTATTTATGCTGTCTTATAGACATATCGAGCATGACAACTTTTGTCAAGGACTCAACCTGTCATCCGGATCAAACTAGTAGGTGATTAAAGGTACATGAAATACATAACAGTAACGGTGCAACGAAAGCAACTCTCTCTCTCTCTCTCTCTCTCTGTCTTCCAAAAATAAGACACTTGCGTACGCGTTAAATCACCAGTCTGGTAAACGCGGTGATCCACAAAGTACACGGCAAAATGCCAAAGATGTACTGTCGCAACATCAACCCGGCCAACTGCGGAGCAAACACTCTCGTCTCATCTCTTAATTGCGCCAAGACTACCAAATTTTGCGCCGCGGGCATGCACGACATGGTGAGTAAGACCATTTGGGCAATTTTGTCGTTTGGAATCAAATGCGGGAAGAAATTTTTCAACGCAAGGAAGCCAGAGACGCAGACGATGGGAAGGACGACAAAGCGCGTGACGCAGGCAACGCACAAGGCTTTGAAGTCTGGTGCATCCATGACTAAACCTTTTCGAATGTTGTTGACTATTTCAGTCGCTTTTTCGATGAGGAAAGAAGCTTTCGTTTTCCCAGTAATCCACGAGGCGTCGTCTTTGGCCAAAGACGCGTTTGCTCGGAAAATGTCGTCGTCTGCGGCGTCGTTGATGACTTCTTGCTCGATTAAATCTTCTTTCTTCACTTTCACAAGCGAGGCAGCTAAGACGAGCATTTGCATCGGTAACGCAGCGGCGCCAATATTGACGGCGAGCTCGTAAATAGCCTTTGCGACGCCTGCAATGAAGGAGAATTCAAGAGGGGCGGTAGCTACATTTCCCGAAGAAGCAGAAACGGCTAACGCCTTCGCCCCAGGCACTAAAAACTCTCTCAAAGGCGCGTTGGTACCGATGATAACCCCCAAAACCATCGCTAAAAACGGCGGGTTGGCTAGTTCGTTTACGATTCGCTTCCCGGTTTCTTGAATTTGCAAGCCAAATCTCTTCACCGGGTTCTTCTCTTCCAAGATGGCATCGCTCGTGGCTGGACCAGCGATAATTAAAAACCCAACCGTCCACAATAACGGCGTCCAGCCGACTAAATATAGTGCGATGTACCCCGCGATGACGTCTGCGTTAGCCGCGCCTAAAACCTCCGTTAAGAACACCAGTGGTAGCGTGAATGTGTTCCCAAATGCGCACGCTGCTAAGCCTAAGCGTGGCATCACGTCGTCTTTACACTCGATCTCGATAGTGTCATTACTACTGCTTCCACCGCGCTTTTTCTTTAATGAAGCCATCGTTACGACTAATTTGGTCAACAGCACCCCACAAATCGTTCCGGCGATGACTTGCGACAACGCTCCAAACGGCAATACCATCAAAGATTGGTTCAAAGGCGTCTTCGTCAGCGTCCCCGCAACTCTCGTGCACAAATAACAAGGCAATAAAACATTGAACGCCAACTTACTCACCACCACTGGCGTTTCCAACGGCAAGCGTTTCTTCAAAATCAACTTGCTCACGACAACACACAACACGCAAATCTTAAAAATCGCCGTCGAACATTTGATGAAAATCGGGACGTTGAACCCGTACGATAAGGCGTTCAAAAACCCATCGAACAAAGGGTTCACTTTAGCTAAAACTTGCGCTACGAGCGGGACGTTGAATACGACCACCGCCAATGCAAACGAGCTGAACACAACTTTCGGCGTCGCCGTGTGCGAGAAATTTTTACTCCTGTTCGCGTCGTAATACGGATCGGACGGGTCGAGTTTTACCGATCCCCAGGATAACGGAAACGGCACGAACATCCTCGCATGGAATTTCACGTTCTCGTTCACAGAAACCGCGTTCGTTTTTCCGTGCGTGTTGCTCGTTCCTTTGGACGAAGAGAGTTGCATCATCCGCGCGTTCTTTTCGTCTTTTCTATTTTCTTTTTCTTCTTTTTCTTCTTTTTCTTCTTCTTTCTCTCCCTCGTCCTCGTCTGAAGTTTTCGCTTTTTGTCTTTTGAGCGTCGTCCTCGTCCTCGCGAGTGGTTGTCCTCGTCGGTGAATAAAAATGCCAATACCACTGACGCTCGAATCGTTGTTATTACGGTTATTTAAACGGAAACGCACGCAGTGACGACTGCTCTTCGTCGACGCGTGGGCGCCCGACGACGACGACGACGACGACGACGACGACGACGCGCGCACACAGCGCGCAGAAACAACGACTTCCATTTCTCTTCTCTTTTCTTTTCTTTTCTTTTCTTTTTTCTATCGCCCCCTATACCTAATAAAAACAAGAATGCGGAGGAGTTTTTGTGGGTTGTGAGTAAACAAAACAACAACAAACAATAAACAACGAGAGGTACTTCTTCTTCTTCTTCTTCTTCTTCTTCTTCTTCCTCTTCGCGGTAGTTGACGTGCGAGGAGTAGAGAGAGAGAAACTCTGGGAGGGGTCTTTTTTGAAGGGTGGTGGTGCTTAAACCCTAAAGAATCTCTTTATCCAAAATTGGATATTTTTTTTCTCGCCATGAAATAAGTACACCACAAGCCACAAGTCACAAAACAAAAACATGCTGGCGTGCAGATCACAAGTCGCGACGACGACGACGGCGGCGGCGGCGGCGACGTCCGTCGTCTCTCTCAGAAGATCGTCTCGTTCGAGGAGAAATACAGCAGTCGCTCCTCTCCTGTGCGAGCAGCAAAAACGAAACGATTTTGCAAAGAAGAATTCGTCGATCTCCAACAACAACAACAACAACAACACTTTGCGAAAGCTTCCGGAAATGTTAACCGCGTCTGCGTTCGTTTCCGCGACGCTCTTCGCCGAGAACGCCTTCGCCGCCGGCCCGGACGCGGAGGAGTTGAAACAATTTTTGATCGGGTTTTGGAACTTTAGAACCGGGGACGTGACGTCGATTTTGTTGTACACGGTCGCGCCGATCGCGTTGCCGTATCTGATTTTCAGTCAGGTGAGAGAGAGAGAGAATTTCTTTCGCGTGTACTCGGACTTTTCTTTTCTTCTTTCATCGTCGTCGTCGTCGTTTGTTTCTTTCTTTCTCTCACGCTCCCGTCTTATATTAGTTGACTGATACTAACACAACGCACGTAAACGAATCTCTCCTTACTTTGCCGCGAATTGAAATAAAAATACACACACACAGTTGACGAAACAAAAGCAGGCGAAACAGATTGAAATCTTAGAACAAGGCGGGTGGGTCGAGTTTATGCGCGAACGCGAGTTGGACGTGAACATTTTGACTTTGGTTCAAATCAACGCGTTCGTCGCGGCAGCGGAAAAAGGAGTTTTAGACGACGCGATGGTGGCAGAATTCGTGCGACAGTTGAAGTTGAACGAACAGTGGAAGAAGAGTACGATCAACGTGGAGGATCCGAGAGCGGCTGCGGCGACGAGACGGGCGAGAGCGCAAGCCATCATCGAAGCGAGAGAGGAAAGAGAGAAACAAAAGGCGTCGTCGAACTAAGAAAATGCACAGCAAGATCAATTGTAATATGTTAAAAAGCTCTTGATGTTTGCATCTGAGTCCTACATGCCATCGTACTATTACAATTAACGACATGATGAAATGCTACACTTCATGCACCAGCAGGTGCCTCGTCTTTCACGACAGTTGTCTTACTTTTACTCGTCATCTTCATCTTTTCTATCGGGACCAAGACCTCTCTCCTGAACTTTTTTGGATCAAATTCTCGATACAATTTCCTCGAATCTCGTTTGAACTGAGGAGGATCCCCGTTTTGAAGCTGCTGCTGCCGCGCTGTGTGCATCAGCTTTGCGTAATCTATTCGAGCCCTTTCGTTGATTCTCACTGCGGCGTCTTTGTTCTTCACGAAAAATGTATAATAAGAAACGAGTCCGACGAGAACAGCCGGGGTTATTTTGGACTCTAGCACGCGCGTGAATGCGTTGAAAACAGTATCGCTGGCCGAATACGCGTTTTTGTGGTGTTGTTGACGCATCAGGGCTCTGTTTCTCTCGAGTTCAGACATGCCGCCTTGCCAGCGATAGAAAATTAACACAGACGGGTGCGATGGAAGGGCTAACGCGATGGTTCGACGACCATCGCCAGTGGCGGCGATGATTGCGGCATTCGCGTTGGCATTTTCAATATTATCCAGTTGTTCGCCATCCTCTTCGCCTTTCGTGATGTCGTATAAAACGTCGCGCCATGAAAATTTGACGCCGTCTTTTGCGAAGTACGTTGCCTCATCACCGCCTCTGGTTTTAAAATCTGTGTTCGTTTCGTACGCGCGTATGCCATTAAACAGAGTAGACGACGACGGCGACGATGGAGAGAAGGATGAAGGAGACGTTGATAAGACGGTGACTCCATCACGGAGCGAAATAACTTTGATCGTAGTCAAATTCTCCGCTTCTTTATCCTCGGGCGAGGAAGAAGAGGAAGAGGAAAGCAGCGAAAGACCAAATTTCAAAGGGCGCGCGCTCGAAAGCAAACACGAGTAGTGAGGGGTTGTTCTGTCTTCTTCCTCTTTATCAAGGTTTTCTCGTCCGGTGACTTTTAAATACGCCAGCTGCGATGCATCGAGTACGACATGCGCGGAATTCTTCAAACTCGTTGGCTCAAAATCTCCGTCACTGACCGCATCAAAAGCTGTTCGCACGTGACCGCCAGGAGCGGTACAAGGAATGACTTCGAAGCTTGAAAGATCCGATGATAGCGATAAAGAAAGGATAAGAATTTCACCGCGAGAGGTTATCGCCATAATATCCGTTTTTTCTCGATGTTGTTTTTGTTGTCGCAGTCTCTTGCGTTTCGCCTTCGAGGGCATCACGGATTGAAAAGACACAATTCTACCTCGTATATTCGTTTGTTCCGAGGTAAACGTTGACTCTTCGCTCAGAATCACCTTCGCATTGTTATTGATGGCGCTGGTGTCCTTGTCTTCTTTTAAAATCGTAATCATACCTTTACCGTTCGCGACAATGACTCGTCGTTCGCCGTTGTGAAGCATCGCAACGTATGAGGCAACTACGGCGACATCTCTACCTTGTTTTTCTTCTTCGTGTCTTTGCGATAACGCTTCAGAAGTGAAGCTTTGCTTCTTGCTTCTACTGCTTCCAGTTTCCATTGTCGCCATCGTCGTCGTTGGAGTGAACGTTCCACAATGTCTCAAAGACGCGGGGCTACCGTCATTACTTTCATCGCCACCGTCTAAGCTCATCGTAAAAAAGGTTACCGATCCATCGGCACGTCCCACGACGATTCTCGTATCGACCGCTTTTTCACTACTTTTACCTTTACTACTACCAGCACTATTGCTACTACTGCTACTACTACCACCATTACTATCGTTCTGTGCAACTGCATAAGATTCGATCGTTGTGATGGCATTTCTGCCACTCTTTTCGACGTCGTGCTTACATAAAATTTCACCAGATTTCACGTCCAGCGCGAACAGCGTACCTTTCTCGTCTGCAACCAGCACAATCTTTGGCACGACATCGTCCACTCCAGGCATAACTTTCATTGTCGTTTTAATACCTGTTTGCACGGTTTCATCGTCTCTATCACCTTTAGTATCATAGATCTCCATCCTCAAATCGCGCTCTCGGTGCCTGGTAAATCTTACCGACGTTATCGGATGCGGAAATTTCTGCACCGACGCCAATCTCAACAATCGCTTCCCGTTTTCGTCATCATTTCGTCGTTGATACTTATTATCATCAGTGCTATAACTTTTCCGAGATAGATGGGAGGAATGTCTACCACCGCCGCCGTTATTTTTGACGTCGATATAGTCTTCTTTCTTCTTTGTCAAATCCGCCACTACTATGCTTCCATCGTCGTCGCCCTTGCCAGATAAAACACTCTCCATATCCTCCAAATACCTACCCAACGTCTCTAAATTCCTCTCTAATTCGCTCGTTTTACCATTCTTCGCTCTCTCGAGCGCTTCTCGCGCGTTTTTCAAAGCCTTGAATGTCATCTTTTCTTTTTCTTCTCGCTTTCTTTTTTGTTGTTTTGAATAAAAAGCAGAATTCAAAAGCGGGATTTTACTTCTTTGTTCATCATCATCTTCTTCTTCTTCTTCTTCTGTTTCTACTCTTCGTCGTCGTCCTCCGTTCCCGGAAGCCGATTTGATGCTGATGTCATCGTTCTCGTCGTCGAAATGATGCGTATATTCGTATTTCTCAGTGTGTACGTACACGTCGCCGTCAAAGTCTTCCGGTATCGGCGGTGGCATCGGAACGAAAATTCCACCCTCTTTTCCCTCGTGCGTCGTCATCGACGACGACGACGACGACGACGACGACGACGACGCGAAAAGAAGAGAGAAGAGAAAAAAGTAAATCATATATGCTCTCTCTTTTTTCGCTCCGTTCGTGTTTGTTTTAAAACTACGTATTCGTGATGCGTGCGTGTCGTGATATTTAACGTGCGGTTTTTTATTCGGGTTCTCGTGTAAAATATATTTTAACATAACGGTATGTGACTCTGTCTCTCTCTCTCTTTGGCGCCCGCGCGCGCGCGTCTTTAATGTCCGGGCTCGGCGATCTCAATGTTTCCAGCCGTTCGTACCGGATCGGCGTTCTCCTCATCCACCGCGCGACACTGCTCGAGATGCGTTCTCTCTGGAATCCAGACTTGCGACAATAAACGGAACGACGGACCGTATTGTAACCCGGCTCTTCGCATGCCTTCGTAAAGGACGGTTGGATCTCGAGGGACGGTGCATCGCGCGCGCATCAAATCTGAGGATTGCATGTCGAAAGCTTCGTCGTTTTCTTGTTGACGTTTAATCTGTTTCGGAAGGAGAAGGCATCGTTATTACTGATGAAAGGATGATTAAATTCGAGCGAAAAGGAGAGAAGAATACGAGAGGCGCTTTGGTGGGAAAAACTTGTAGATCTCGCGCGTTTCGAAAATCATCGTTGGAACGATTTTAAGAAAAAGTTCACAAACGCGGGCCGCAACGAAGACGACGACGACGACGACGCAAAACAAAACAAAACAAAACAAAACAACATTTGCTGATGCTGCTGCTGCTGATGATGACGACGATACCTTGCCGATGAAATCCTTCAAGCACTCTTGAAACTTGCCCACGTCTTCGCCCAACAGATGCACCGCCAAGTCTTTCTCTTTTTCAATCTCCGGGCGTTTCTCCTCGTCTCGTAAAAGCGCGTCTCGAAACGCTACCGGATCTTTCGCCGTGTTGTCCGTGTTGAGCTCGTACGGCGTGTTCGGTTCTCCAATCGTCCACTTCTCGGAAGGTGGAAAAGGAGGCGGAGGACGCTCTTCTTCGCTCGCGTTATTTTCCGTCGTCGTCGTCGTCATCGTTTTATTGTGTGTTGTGGTATCTCTTCTTTTTTGCGCGCATGTGTGAAAAGAATGCGTTTTTTTCCCCACGTGGGGAAAAGAGTTTTCCGGCTTCTGAAACCCTAAAAAGTAAGACGCGGAGGAAAAAGCCAACACTAAAAAGAAAATTGGTTATAATTTCCTTTCTTGCTTGGTTCTGAGTTAACGCGCACACACACTCACACACACACTTTCAGAACTTCTTGAAAACTCCCGTCGTCGTGACGAACTGCATCGTTCCGTGACGATGGTTTTTGCGGAGAAATCATGCGGGCGACTCGAGACGACGCCTTTGCTGGAGAAGACGAGAGATGAGAAGAAATCATCCTTCGGGAAAAAATCGTCGTTCGCAGCGTTGCTGTTTCTCGCCATCCTCGCGACGGTTGGATACGCGCACCCGGCTTTTACGCACTCGCTGCTCGCGAACAACAACTCCAGCGCGTTTTTAGGTAACGCATTATTTCGCGGCAACAGCGACCGTGGTCTTTTCGTGTCTTCTCCTAAACTCGGGGGAGAAGGTGACGCGGTTCCGAAAGTCGTCCTTTCCCTCGCCTGTTCGCCGGGCTCGCGAATCCCGTTCGACGTGGAGAACTATTCCAACGTCGTCGGTGCGAAGCTGATTACTAAGTCCATGTCCTCCGAGTTCGATTTCGACTCTGCAGTCGAAATGACCCAGTCGTCGTGCGGGACGTACGAGTTACCGAATGCGAGTCAGTATCTCAGCGAAGGAGAACAGTTTGGGTTCTTCTTGTATCGTTTGGATGGGACCGGATCCCCAATTAAGGATATTGGGTGCGAGTCGATGGAGAGCGACGCGAGATGCCCTGTGCACTCGTCTCCAATCAAGGATACGGTGGGCGGGCCGTTTGCGCTGAGTTCGTGCACAACTTCGTTCAAGAGCGATGGCGCGACGTTTTACAACCGCGTGTTTTCAGCAGGAGACGATACGACTGGGTACACCTGGGGTGCCTGCGACGGGTCCTGCGGCGCGACGCAACCGAGCGAGTGCTCGGAGACGATCGAGGAGGCGGACAAGACGTATTATGTCAAAGGTTCGCTCACTTTGTCCGGAAAAGATATCACGACTGCGGTTACAGAGAACGACGAGGTTTTGAAAGCGTTCATCGCATCCGCAGCCGGTGTCGACGCGAGCCAAGTGTCCATCATTGTTTCGGCGGCGTTAGGCGGGAAACCGTTGACGAAGGAAGCGGTGAGAGAGGCTAGAAAAATGGAAGCCTCCAAGCTTGGAAGCACGACAGATACCGTCTCAGTGACGTACGAGATCTCGGTTTCGGATAAATCCGAGGCGGAAACGGTGTCTGCAACGCTTTCGAGCGCCAATTTTTCCTCGGACGAGTTGAACTCTTTTTTGAGCACGACTGTGACCTCTTACGAGCAAACAGCTGAACCGATCGTGAACGATGAAAAAACCATCAGCGAAGATGCGGAAGCGGAATCGTTCGAAGCTTTGAGAAGAAAGACGGAGAAATTAAAAGCCGAAGCGGCTGCGGCGGAGGCCGCGGCGAAAGCAGCCAAAGAGGCGGCAGAAGCGGCCGAAAAGGCAGCAAAAGAGGCTGCCGAGAAAGCCGCTGCCGAGGAAGAGGCCGCGGCGAAGAAGGCTGCGGAAGAAGAAGCGGCGAAAAAAGCGGCTGAAGCAAAGGCTGCCGAGGAAGCTCTTGCGGCCGCGGAAAAAAAAGCTGCGGAGAAAGCAGCCGCGGAGAAGGCGGCGGCGGAGGCTGAAGCGGCGGCGGCGAAAGCCGAAGAAGATAAACTCAAAGCCGAGGCCGAAGCCGCTGCCGCCGCAAAAGCCGAAGCCGAAGC
>Ga0255770_10002723_pt1 | contig 15607 bp, 14 predicted proteins | sample 071ome_22_FD_179968 | JGI IMG/M metagenome (GOLD analysis project Ga0255770, IMG submission 179968) | Coastal salt marsh microbial communities from the Groves Creek Marsh, Skidaway Island, Georgia - 071404AT metaG (version 2) | ecosystem: Environmental > Aquatic > Marine > Intertidal zone >... | reverse complement strand
TGCGAGACTCTGGATCGAATTCAAGAATCGGTTCCGCGCTTACCCGCGACTCACTGAAACATCAATGGAATCATCGGCCCATGGCTCAAGCGCTACTCGGCGTCGATCCATGAAGCTTGTCGGCCCTGCAAACTTCTGCCAGAGAACACCTCTTCAGGTGACGACAATCCGGGCCCTCATTGAAAGTTTGTGTTTGGGTTGGAAACTGGCCTTAACGACTTTGATTAACGTGATCTGGCTTCATTGGCTACCCTCGCTTTTGGGGACAAACCTGGCTGAAGTCGTCAGCACCTCGAGACTGTGTTCACGCTAAACTAAGAGCCAAACTGGCTGGAGTGTTCTCGTGTTTCTACCCCCAATCCGACAGCTACAATATTTGGTAGCGTTACAAGCGCACCTGCACTTTGGCAAAGCGGCGCAGGCACTCAACGTGACGCAATCGACGCTTAGCTCAGGCATTCGCGAATTAGAGCGATTCCTGGACGTCAGATTGGTTGAACGGACCAACAAGAGCGTCGCTTTCACCGAACTCGGGCTGCGGATCGCTGACCGAAGTCGCTACATCATCATGCAGGTTGAGGATCTCATGGATGAAGCGAGCGCCTTTCACAACCCACTGTCTTTGCCAATCAAAATTGGCGGCATTCACACGATCGCACCCTACGTTATGGGGCACTACGCCCTCAGACTACGGGAATCGTTCCCATCGCTTCAGCTTTATCTCAGGGAAGACACCACCGCGGGGCTCGTGTCCGAATTACTTGCCAATAAGCTCGATCTCGCCCTTATTGCGCTGCCCTACGATGCTGGCGCGCTGGAGACACTCATCATCTACAGAGAGCCCTTGCACCTTGCCTTTCACGCGGATGCGGCGCTTGCCGTTGGTGGAGAAATCGACTTTGACGAGCTCCCTGACGAGAGTCTTTTACTACTTGATGACGGCCATTGTCTCAGAGATCACGCGCTCGCAGGCTGTCGTCTGAAGAGCCATAAAAAAGTGCACACGTTTGGTGCCAACAGCTTACAGATGCTGGTGCAAATGGTTGAGAACGACATCGGCGTGACCATCCTGCCACAGATGGCTCTGGATGCCGGCATTCTGAGTGGGACTCGAATAAAAACCGAGCCGCTACCGCTGGGGCGATTTCATCGGGATATTGGTTTTGCCTGGCGAAGAGGCCATTCTCGCGGCGAGGCGCTCATGGACCTTATCGACTGCTTCAGAACGCTTGCGCCTGTTCATCTCGAAACAAGCTAAGCCTCAACCACGGCCTACGCCCTTCTGAGATTCAGTCTCGGCAGATCGTGCTCGGCAACCGTTCGTGAGCCACAGAATGTCCAGACACCCTGCGGCATGCCTGCCAGATTAAAGCGCGATGCTCGGAAACTGCGCGGATCGCGTAGCTTCAATGGGGTGGTTATCTGCCGCGTGATAGGTGTATACCAACGAATATTTCGTTTGCTCTGAGGTGTTTCGACCCGCCGCATGAAACAGTCGAGCGTGGAAAAACAAGGCATCTCCCGGTGACAGCGGTACTGCGCGCGCAGTGGAGAGCAACGCCTTGTTCGCCGGCAAATCAGACCTTAAAAACCGCGCTGCGTCGAACTGGCCAGGCTCTAGCTGCCAAAGGTGGCTACCTGGTAGTACCCGCAAACAGCCATTCTTTTTTGTTTCTTCACCCAGCGCCGTCCAAACACTAATCAGTGATTGTTGATCAAAGTGCCAGTAACGAATGTCTTGATGCCAACGGGTCACACTCGAGTAGCCGGGCTGCTTGGTCATGACGCAATTGTGATGGCACTGAGACAGCATCACATCGGGTTGTTCGAATAGCGCGGTCAATACGGCCTTCACTTCGCTGGACGTACCCCATGCTCGAAACGCGCTGTGTCGAGAATACGTTTGTAAGAGGCGCCTTGCGGTGCCTGCACCCTCCGACTCTGCGGTGATCGGAGCACCCGGATAATGAACATCCACCTCGTACTCGATGGGCGCCAAGTTTTCACTGAGATGTTGCGTAGCAATTTGGCAAAGCGTCGACCGAGCAGTTTCATCCAATAAGCGGGGAACCACAACGTACCCTTGTTCATCGAACATTTGCTTGAGCGAATCTAGTGACGGCATCATGATTGTGCGACTCGGACTGCACCGGTGAGACTGGCATTATACGTCCAACCGTTGACAAGGCGTGATGGGCGCGCGGGTCGGATCGACTTTATTCTAGGGCCTCGGAGCAGGCGCTCGTCCTGAAACCCCTTATTTGACTAGGTTGGCAATTGCGAGCCGCCCGCGTCGGCAAGACCAATCAAGTGCGAAGCATCATTGAACCCTCGGACAATAAGCTGCTCACCTGATACCACCACATGACTGATCGACCCATTGTCCGCGCCACTAAAGGCAAAGCCGCGGGCCCCTGTTGCCGCTTCCAATATTTGACCGATCACCCCGCCGTGGACAAAGACCGCCACCAATTGATCGGGATGCGCTCTGGCGATGGTATGAAGCCCCCTTAACAATCGAGTTCGGAGTGCCTCGGAAGATTCTGCCCCAGGAATTACATCCCAACGACCTTCAGTATGGATGCGTTCATAGATCGGATCGCCTTCGGCTGCTTTGATCCGAAGCACACCACCTTCCCACTCACCTAGGTGCACTTCATGTAAATCAGGATTGACATTGATCTGCAAATTCAACCGTTCAGCGAGTGGTGCAGCCGTCTCTTGGGTTCTTTGCAATTTAGTCGCATAGAGTGCCGCGATGGGCTCATCTTTTAGCCGCTCGGCCACGCGAACCGCCTGCGCGCGGCCGTTAGGCGCAAGTTCCGGATCACCTTGACCGTCCACAAGTGGAAACGGTTCACCCGGTTTGGCGGCTCTGGATTCCCCATGACGCACAAGAATGATGGCGCAAGCACCCGGGGGGGCTGTGAATCGGGCTTGACGATATTCTGTTTGACTCATGCGACCTCCAACGTTAAGTGGCCCATGGTAACCAGCCTGCGTTGATCTCGCTATAGAGCCTCGCTATCCTCGAGCATCTTCAAACGATGGAACCGCCCATGAGTTGGCAAGACGAACTGAATGAACTTGGGGTGCGCAATCAATTCGCCGAGGCCATGGGCGGATCAGACAAGGTGGCCAGGCAGCATGAATTTGGCAAGCTCACCATTCGAGAACGGATCGCAAGCTTGGCGGACGCCGACTCGTTCAGAGAAATCGGCAAACTCGCCGGCGTAGGTCGCTATAGCGAGGCGGGTGAGTTGGAACACGTGATGCCATCGAACTTTGTTTTCGGCACGGCATCCCTCGACGGTCGTTCCGTGGTGTTGTCAGGCGACGATTTCACGGTTCGAGGCGGCTCAGCTGATGCCTCAATCGCGGGCAAGCGTTTGCATGCCGAGGGTTTGGCACTAGAACTAAGACGTCCTCATATTCGCTTAGTCGATGGCATGGGCGGCGGCGGCTCTGTGAAAACCATCGAAATGGCTGGCAGGACCTACATCCCTCGGGTCGCAGGCTGGGAGACCATTGTTCAACACTTGAGTGTGGCACCCTCCGTTTCACTCGCACTGGGCAGCGTGGCAGGGATTGGCGCCGCGAGAGTGACGACGTCTCACTACTCAGTCATCGTCAAGGATACTGCGCAGATGATGATTGCAGGCCCTGCGCTGGTCGACTGGGCAAGCTTGGGAGATGTTTCGAAAGAGGAACTCGGCGCGAGCAGTATTCATACGCGCAACGGGTCCATTGACGATGAGGTCGGGTCTGAAGCCGAAGCCTTTGCTAGGGCCAAACAGTTTCTGAGTTATCTTCCAAGCAACATAGATGAGCGCCCGCCGAGAGTCGAGAGCGATGATCCAGTGTCTCGTGTTGCGCCCGAGCTCAATGAGATCGTCCCTCGCGACCCACGGAAGGTCTACAAGATGCGGCGTGTCGTTGAGGCCGTGGTTGATTCAGGTACATTCTTTGAAGTCGGTCGGCAGTGGGGTAAATCCATCGTGACGGGCCTGGCTCGTCTTGACGGCATTCCCGTCGCCCTCTTCGCGGAAGATCCCATGATTTATGGCGGCGCCTGGACCGCAGACAGTTGCAAGAAGCTCATCCGTTGGTGCGATTTGGCATCCACGTTTCATCTGCCGCTCATTCATCTCGTGGATTGCCCAGGCTTCTTGATCGGAAAACAATCTGAAGAGAGTGGGACCATCCGCGTGGGCTCGACTGCGCTCGCAGCCCTTGGCCAAACGACCGTTCCTTTTTGCAGCGTCATTGTCAGGAAGGCGTTTGGTGTTGCAGGCGCTGCGAACACACAACCTGGACACCATCACTATCGTTTCGCCTGGCCTTCCGGCGACTGGGGCTCCTTGCCCATTGAAGGAGGCATCGAAGTTGCCTACAAAGCAGAGCTTGCCGAAGCGTCGAACCCCGACGCATTACTTGAGGATATCAAGACTCGGCTCAATCGTGTGCGATCGCCGTTTCGGTCGGCAGAATTCTTTGAAATCGAGGACATTATCGAGCCCGCCAGAACGAGAGAAACGCTCTGCCACTGGGCTAGACTCGCCTACGACGCGCTGAGACCAGGACCAAGCCGTTTTGGATATCGACCTTAGCCTCGTTGATTGCTGCCATCATGATTTCACGGGTCGCACCAGCGGCTCGCTTGCAGTGTCTTTGCGATGCGGAAAAACAATCTCAATAAAATGCGGGACCACGAACCGCGAACCACGGGCTCATCGATCAATCGGCACGCAACTCGGCGATATCTGCGAGCCATCACCCCCTGGTGGGGGCCCTCCTCGCCGAAAGACCGTTCGTCTAAAGCGCCCGCCCCTTTGTTTCTTCCAGTGCCGAGAGCGACCAGAGCGTCAGCAGCGCCGCGACCAAGATGTAAACGGACACGTAGAAAATCCCCAACTCCTTCCACAGCAGCACCGCAATGGTGGGCGCGAGCGCTCCGCCTAAGATGGCACCGATCTGGTAACCCAAGGATGCCCCGGAATAGCGCACTTCAGTTGTAAAGAGCTCAGTAAAGTAAGCTGCCTGAGGCCCATATTGCATCCCCAGAAAGGTCAATCCGAGGGTCACGGCGATGACAATCATCAGGGGCTCCCCCGTGTTGATCAGAGGGAACAACGCGAACCCCCAAAGACCCGTCAAAATCGCGCCCCAGCGATAAATCTGTTTGCGACCCAGGCGATCTGAGAGGCCGGAAAAATAGAATTGTGATGGGATCATGATAGCCGCTGCAATCAAAACCGCGGTCAGCATCGTGTCGCGCGAGAGCGCGAGCTCCGGCGCGGTAACGCCATACGCAATAATGAATGCAATCAAAATGTAAAAGGTGACCTGCACGGATAAGAAGGCGCCAGCAGCCAGCATGATGCGCTTGGGATAGCGGCGAATAGCCTCGATGACCGGAGACGAAGCCACGGTCGCGTCCGCGTCGTTCTGCGCTTGGTTTGCCTGCAACGCCTTAAAAGCCTCGGTGTCTTCGAGTTTCAGCTGAACGTACATGGAGATCCCTATCAAGACGATGCTGGCAATAAATGGCAATCGCCAACCCCAATCCATGAAGGCCTCATCGGTCATCGAACTGCTGACCCCGATAAAAGCAAGGTTGGCCAGAATAACGCCCACGGGGGCGCCCGCTTGCGCATACGCGCCGTACCAGCCTCTTTTTTCCGCTGGCGCGCTCTCTGTGACCAACAGCATCGCACCACCCCACTGACCCCCGATGGCGAGCCCCTGAACGAATCGCAACAGCACCAAAATGAGCGGCGCCGCAATGCCGATCGACGCATAGGTGGGTAAGAATCCAATTAATGTGGTCGCGGCGCCCATCATCATGAGTGCGACCACCAAGGTTCGCTTGCGACCGATTCGATCACCAAAATGACCGAAGACCAAACCACCCAAAGGCCGCGCGATAAAACCGACGGCAAAGGTACTGAATGAGATGATCAGCAGCACCAACGGCGGCAGGTCTTGAGGGAAGAACGCCTTGGGAAAAATAACCGCGGCCGCCGTGCCATACAAAAAGAAGTCATACCACTCGATGCTGGTCCCAGCGAGCGACGTCAATGCGACCTTACGCATATTCTGGGTTTGAGCTTGATCCTGCGCCATGACTACAACCCTCCTTTACCCATTTCAAAATACCCCTTGGCCAAATTCAGACGTAAAAGATCGTTTGCACCTTCTATCAAACGCATTGACCTGACTTTTCGGTACATTGCCTCAAGGGGGTGACCTACCACAAGTGCACTCCCGCCCACCAGTTGCACCGCTGTGTCCACCACCTTACCCGCCAGTTCACTACAAAACACCTTCGCGCTAATGACTTCGTTGACGGCGTTTTCCCCAGAATCCACCCGGCGCGCCACCCGATATAGGAGGCTTCGCGCTGCATAGGTTTCAATTCTCAGGTCTGCATAACGCAAACGCACGCCCTCCTTGGCCGAAAGTGGGGTTCCCGTGCGATGCGGTTGATCGAGGTGCTCTGAGAGATAAGCAAGCGTCCAAAGACAAATGCCCGTTGCCTCAGCAGCCACCATCAACCTCACATTTTGAATATTTGCGAGCGCTCTTGGCATCCCCTCTCCAAGCGAACCAATCATATGCCAAGCCGGCACGGTCACGTTTTCAAAGAAAACCGCCGCGTGCCCACCCCCTTCCATAGAGGAAAACGTCCGATCGATCTTCACCCCCGGCGCGGTTCTATCTACCACCACCATCGCCGTTCCTAGCTTGGATGCCTCTGAATCCTCGACGTTCACGAGGATCGTGAGGAAGTCTGCCGTCGAACCGCCCGTCACATAGGATTTCTGCCCATTGATGGTCAGAGCTTCGTTACTGAGCGTGGCCCAAGTTGGACGGACGGCATCGTCAGGTTCGGTGAATCCGAACGCTCCTCTCTTTTCGCCGGCCATCACAGGATCAAGATACCAAGTTTTGAGTTCGCCCTTCGCTTCATGCAACAGGCCTGGTCCAGGACCAAAAATAGATCGAGTGAGTGGCGTATTGGCCTCAGCCCATAACTCTCGAAGTGCGGTCAATTCCAGCGCATTGGCTGGCCGACCACCAAATGCCGCTGGCTGCGTTTTGTAAAAAAAACCCGCAGTCTTTGATGCCTCCCGAACGGCGCGGTGGAGAGCCGCATCATCGTTCAGCGCCTGCCGCTGCGCTTCTCGAGGCACCACTTCGGTCGCCAAAAACGATTTTGCCTGGGTCAAAACGGCTTGAATATCCGGCGGCAGTTGTTCAGGCATGGAAGTTCTCCTCTTCGCGTGCTTCAATCTACCGGACGGTTCGGGCAGAGAGCAACACGCGCAGGGCGCTGGGGTTTGAGCTTGAGGATCGTCACGTATAGTTTTGTTAATTTGATTTTTTCGAGGGAATTCGCAATGAAGGTAGGTATCGGCATCGGCAGCGCCTATTACAACGGTGAGGACTGGCAGGAATTGGTCCAATACACCATGGCCGCTGACAGCATGGGTGTCGATTATGTCTGGTCGGCCGAAGCCTGGGGCATGGATGCGGTCGTGCCGCTCGCCTATATTGCGGCCAAAACGCAACACATCAAACTGGGCACGGGCATCATTCAAATCAGCTCTCGTGTGCCGCCCATGATCGCCATGACTGCTCAAAGTCTCAGAACCGTTTCGAACAATCGGTTCGTGCTCGGACTCGGCGTTAGCGGACCGCAAGTGGTTGAGGGTCTTCATGGCGCGTCATTTGCAAAGCCGCTTTCGCGCCTTCGAGAATGTGTGGAGATTATTCGCCTGGGATTGAACAGCGAGCGAGTTGCCTATCAAGGCGAGCACTACGTGCTGCCAAGGCCGGGCGGTGAAGGTAAGCCCATCAGATTGTCTCAACCGCCAGCACCAGACTTGCCCATCTATCTTGCCACACTCGGTCCGAAAGCCATGGAAATGACGGGCGAACTCGCCAATGGCTGGATTGGTACCTCGTTTGTCCCAGAGCATGCCGATGTCTTCATGGCCCCCCTTCAGCGAGGCCTTGAGAAATCGGGCCGCACAATCTCTGACTTGGATATTCAGGTGGGCGGTAGCCTTGAGATCAGTGACGATGTCGAGCGCCTAATCGAGGCACGGCGACCTGCCATGGCATTCACCCTTGGCGGCATGGGATCTGCACAAACCAATTTTTATAACGATGCCTTCAGTCGCGCGGGCTACGAGGAGAACGCAAAGAAGGTTCAAGCATTGTGGGTCTCAGGTAAAAAAGAAGAGGCGATCCGTGCGGTCCCTGATGAGATGGTTCTGAAAACCAACCTCATTGGGACCCGAGAAATGGTCATCGAACGAATCAAAGCCTACGCGGCGGTTGGCGTCACCACACTGCGTGTGAGCACCACCGGTGCCAACTGGAAGGAGCGCACAGAATCATTGGCTGAGGCCACTGATCTGGTCCACTCCATTTCCGTTTGATCCACCTAGAGCACGCACCCCCATGGCGCCAAACCAACCTTGCGATCAATGCGGCGAACCGATCGGTGGCAGTGCTTACTGTCTCACACCCCAGATTCCTGAGTTACGCAAATTGTATTTCACAACCCAGGCCGAGTTTTATTGCGGGGCTGAATGCAGCCTACTGAGAACTGAATGGCTCAAGACCCAGGCCAACGAGTCGGAAGGCACAACTTAACGGCCCAAGGGTCAGATAAGCCGCGTTGATTGGATTCAACGCGCCAGCGGCGCATGGTCCGAACCATTGACTGCGGCATGACTTGGGTCCCCATAATTCTGGGTTTGAGGAGAGAACACATGAACGTCTGGCAAATTGGCGATGTCAAAATCACTCGCGTCATCGAGATGGAGGTCGCGGGCGGGACCCGATTCATCTTGCCCCAGGCGACGCCGGAGGCCATTTCAGATATGGCGTGGATGGTGCCCCATTTTGCGACACCCGAGGGCAAACTCATCATGAGCATTCATGCGCTCGTGATTGAAACACCGGATCGACGCATCATCGTCGACACCTGCATCGGCAACGATAAAGAGCGGTCTGTACCTGCTTGGAGTCATCTCCAACTGCCGTTCCTTGAGGATCTTGAGAAAGCGGGATACCCAAGAGAATCGATCGATACCGTGCTTTGCACACATCTCCATGTAGATCACGTGGGCTGGAACACCATGCTCGTGGACGGGCAGTGGATCCCTACCTTCCCTAACGCGCGCTACCTTATTGCGAGGGAAGAATTTGATTATTGGGATGCCGCAGAGGCTGATGAGCTAAACGACGGCATTATGATGGATTCGGTGCGCCCAGTGTTTGACCACGGTCTTGCTGAACTCGTGGATCAATGCCATGAGATTTGTCCAGAGGTTCGTTTGGAGCCCACGCCTGGACACACGCCAGGTCACGTAAGTATTCACATTGAATCCCAGGGCGCAGAGGCCTTGATTACGGGCGATTGTATTCATCACCCGTGTCAGATCGAAAAAACGGATTGGGCCAGTAGCGCAGATTATGATCAGGCCGCCTCAACCGCGACCCGAGAGCATCTTCTCAAGACCTATGCCGATCAAGACGTCCTAATCATTGGCACCCATTTCGCGACGCCTACCGCCGGCTATCTCAAGCGTTCAGATCGAGGTCACTGGCTAGATGCGTTGCATCAACATCACCCAGGTGAATGAAACCTAAGTCCCGACGCACGGCACCGTGATTTGATGTACCATCCTGGCTGTTTTTTTCTTTGCGAGCGCGCATGATTTCTTATCCCTTTGCCAAAACGCCCGAACCCGGCCAGGTGATCGAAGTCGCGCCCCGGGTCTTTTGGCTGAGAATGCCGCTGCCGATGAGCCTCAACCACATCAACCTGTATCTTCTTGAAAGCGACACAGGTTGGACCGTCATCGACACGGGCATTCGTGGTGACGAGACTCGCAAGTTATGGCTTGCCATCTCTGAGACCCATTTTGGGGGCAAGCCTGTCGAGCGCATCATTTGTACGCACATGCACCCAGATCACACAGGGCAAGCCGGGTTTCTGTCTGATCATTACCGCGCGCCGCTGTCCATGAGTTATGGCGAGTACTATCAAGCGCGCGTCATGCAGTACTCCATGCAGGACAAGGGCTCCTGGCACATGTCGGATTTCTTTCTGAAGGGCGGCATCACGCGCGCCATGATGGACGCCATGAGTCAAGCGAGAAGCCAATTTGCGCCCGAGCCAGAAGACATGCCCCTGCCCTCCAGTTACGAGCGACTCCGAGAGGGTCAAATCTTGTCCATCGGCGACATCGACTGGGAGGTCATCATCGGCGCTGGCCACTCGCCAGAGCACGTGTGTCTTTACGCCAAAAAAGAACGATTATTGATCTCGGGCGATCAAATTCTCCCTGTGATCACCTCCAACGTCTCAGTGCACCCAACCGAGCCGCTTGCCGATCCCCTATCCGACTGGCTTGCTTCGCACGAAAAATTTGCCCAACGCATTCCAGACGAAACCCTGGTTCTGCCGGCCCACAATGAACCTTTTTATGGCGTCCAATTTCGTTTGCAGCAATTAACTGAGCATCACGAACACCGGATGCAAATTGTGCTCGAGGGTTGCAGAACACCGACGCTTGCCATTGATCTTCTACCCGCGTTGTTTGAGCGGCAACTCGAGCACCATGCATTGTTCATGGCCCTTGGCGAAGCGGTTGCGCACATTCACTGCCTCATGACCCGAGGGGCGATGGCCCGTGAACTGGATGGTGAGCACTACCTATACCGCACGCTTTAAGCCCTAGGCACCCTACAACAGGGAACGCTCAAGCCCTCACAGGGGCTGCCTCGCATGACCGCCAGTATCAAAACACCGCCCGAGCCTGGACAGAGGCGCAGCGCCGGTCGCGGATTAAGTTCCCTTTTTCAGACCGTTGCCCCGCTGTAACCGCTGCCCCTTCGGGGCCTTGTCTACCGGCAACGCGTGCAACGTCTGCGAGTTCTCCTCCTAAGCCATCATTTACTCATCATTGACCCATCAGCCCTCCGGTGAATGCCGATGGAAAGACCCTCCCAACGGGCGTTGCAGTCCCTGTGCACCCCCACTGAAAAGTCGTACACTCGAACCCACTTTCCTGTACAAAGCGATCTAATGAAAACTATGAAAGTCTCCCTATTTTTGCCTGTTGGCCTCGTGTTAAGTGCTTTCCTCAACCTTGCCCAAGCCGAGCCCGAAGGAACAGCCGAGGGGGAATGGCGTTACTGGGGAGGGGACGAGCGGAGTTCGCGCTATTCACCGCTGACCGAAATTAATCGCGAGAACTTCAATACGCTTGAGATTGCATGGCGTTGGAAGAGTGACAATTTTGGTCCCAGCCCGGACTACATTTATCGAGCGACGCCACTTTATATCAAAGGCCGGCTCTACACGGTCGCCGGACAACGGCGGACGGTGGTGGCTATCGATCCGGGCACAGGGGAAACCTTATGGATGTGGCGTATGCCAGAAAATCCACGATGGCAGGCCTCAACCCGAAAAAACTACGGCAAGGGCTTAGCTTACGCCGAGGTGAATGGCCGAGATGTGCTCTATCTGATCACGCCTGGCTATTACCTTGTCGCCCTTGATCCAGCCACAGGCCTACCCCTCGCGGATTTTGGGATAAACGGCGTGGTCGATTTGCACCTGGGACTTGGGGACTATCCTGTTGAAGCGGATACGGGGGTCCTAGGTTCGGGCGACATCACGAGTTCATCTCCACCCATCGTCGTTAACGGCGTGATCGTGGTTGGCAATTCTCATGATCGAGGGTACTACCCCAACAAAAAGGAAAACATTCCAGGCCATATCCGAGGCTACGATGCAAAGACCGGCCGCATGCTGTGGCGCTTTAATGTCGTGCCGCAAGAAGGCGAATTTGGCAACGAGACGTGGGAATCTGACGCCTACCGATTCACAGGGAATATCTCAGCCTGGGCGCCTTTGTCTGCAGATTCCGCGCTCGGCTTGGTCTACATTCCCACGGACACTCCCACCAATGACTACTACGGCGGCGACCGGCCGGGCGGTAACCTTTTCGGCACCAGTATCATCGCGCTGAATGCCAAGACGGGCGAACGGGTCTGGCATTTTCAGATGGTTCATCACGACGTTTGGAACTTTGACAACCCCAACGCGCCCAAGCTTTTGGATTTAACAGTTAACGGTCAAACCGTACCCGCAGTTATCGAGTCCACCAAGCAAGGCTGGCTGTATGCGTTTAATCGAGCAACAGGTGAACCCATTTGGCCGATCGAAGAGCGGCCCGTGGCGGAAAGTGATGTCCCTGGCGAAATCCTGAGTTCAACACAGCCCTTTGTGACCCATCTGCCCCCTTTTGAATTGCAGGGCACCACAGAGGATGACCTGATCGATTTTACGCCGGCGCTTCGGGCAGAGGCGAAGCAGCTCGCCAGTGAATACCGAATGGGCCCGATGTTTACCCCACCCTCGCTGGCACAGGACCCGGACGGCACAAAGGGCGCCTTTGTAATGCCAGGCGCGAACGGAGGTGCGAACATTCCGGGCGGCTCAGCCACTGACCCAGAACTCGGTCTATTTTTTGTTGCGACAGAGCGAGGCCACAGCGTCATTTCGCTGGTCCCTGGGACAGAAAAAAATAGCAACGCGGGCTATGTCTCACTCGGCCCAGGCGGTATTCGTGGCCCTCAAGGGCTAGAACTGTTCAAACCCCCATATGGCAGCATCGTGGCCTATGACATGAACAAGGGCGAAATCCTCTGGCGCATCCCGAATGGCGACACGCCCGATCCGGTCAAAAACCACCCTGCGCTCCAAGGCATTGACTTACCTCGAACCGGTAAACGCTCTCATGCCACCATTTTAGTCACCAAATCGTTGTTGCTCTATGGAGAGGGGCGGCGAGGCGATGCACTCTTACATGCCGTTGACAAACAAACCGGCGAGGAAGTGGGGGTGATTCCGCTCCCTGCAACTACCAACACAGCACCGATGACCTACCAGCACCAGGGCAAGCAGTACATTGTGGCTGCAGTCGCCGGTCCTGGAGCCATCGGCGAGTTAGTCGCCTTGCGATTACCTGAGGACGATTTGTGAGGCCACCGCGCCGACTTGCGCTCAGAGAGCGAGCGCGTTGTTTACTTATAGCCGCCCTCTTTTCGGAGAGCACTTTCGCCGACGCGGAGGCAGCGAGATTCAGTCAAGCCCAAGCAGAGCTTGGGGCACGGGTCGCCGAACGCTATTGCGCTAAATGCCATGACACGACTTACTTTGCGGGCTCGCTGTACACTGCGGTTCAGGGGCAGCCCGTCGCTTATTTGCTCGACCCAATTCGAGCCACCATGCCACAGGACCGTCCAGGCATACTCAAACCCAGGCACACGGCGGCACTGATCGCTTGGATCATGTCACTGAATGGCGTTACGCCCAGCGATGTGGAATTACCGGAGGATTATGAGCGTCTTTCGGGCATGATCCTGCCAAAGACCTAACTAGGAGATCATCCATGAAGACCGGCTTAATCACTGTGACCCTCCTCATCTTGACCCTGACCTCATTGGCTGCCCAGGCGGCGCGCTTTGTTCGATACGAGGTGCAAGGCCAAGTGAGCTACGGCGAGGTGGTAGGTGACACCGTCTACGAACTCTCAGGCAGCTATTTGGCAGGTGCCAAGCGCACGGGCGCTCAACATGAGCTGGCATCGGTTACCCTCCAATTGCCTATTGACCCAGGTGAGGTATCCAAGATTCTTGGCACGGCGGTCAACACCAAACGACCGACCCTGACATTGCCCGAGAAACCCCATCCTCGTTGGTTTGCCAAATTTCCATCCTCACTGAATCCGGACGGTGGTGGCGTCATGCTACCTGCCGAAGCAGATAACCTGAACTACGAAGGCGAGTTGGTGGTTGTCATCGGCAAAACGGCGCGACACGTAACCGAGGAACGCGCCCTCGATTATGTATTCGGTTACACAGTGGGCAACGATTTTTCTGAAAATACTTGGTACGGCGAAAGAAAGGGCCGAGAGGAACCGGCTCGCCTCATCTCAAAGGGCTCAGATACCTGGGCCTGCCTCGGAAGTGAGATCGTTACCGATATCGATTATCGAAATCGTCGGTTGGTGACCCGTCTCAATAATGAGATTGTTCAGGACGGTAATACCGATGATCTCATTCAGGACGTTCCTGAACTCATTGCCTATGTGAGCCGATACATTACCTTGGAGCCAGGCGATTTGATTTACACCGGTACCGTCTTGTTTAAAGAGGATGCTAGACGAAGAATGCAGATCGGTGATGAATTAGAGGTTGCCATCGAAGGCATCGGTCGCGTTCGCAGCACCATTGTGCCCATGTTCGCCTCAGATCAATAATTCTCACGGTTAAACCCGAACGCTTATCCATGTCCAAGGAGTTGCAAATGAACTTCAAGTCCAGTGCTCGCCCTCTTCTGCTTCACTGTCTCATCCTCGCGCTCTTCTCGACGCAGGCCAATGCCGAACGACTCAATCAAACAATCCAAACATTGTCTTCCGGGCAAGCAGCCTTTGGCATTTTTTCCGGCGATCGATCCCTAGCCAATGCCCGGGCATTGGCAAGAGCGCCTATTGATTTCGTTCTTATCGATATGGAGCACGGCCCCTATGATGCCGAGTCTCTGCAGAGCTTTCTCTTGGGAATGACGGATAAGTCGTCGATTGCAACCAGCGGCAGTCTTGCGATGAACACGACCCCCATTGTTCGACTGCCCACCAACGGTCGGGAAATGAACCAATACCTGGTCAAACAAGTCCTCGACTTGGGCGTCTTTGGCGTGATGTTCCCCATGATCAATTCAAGGCAGGAGGCCCTCAATGCGATCGCCAGCATGCGCTACCCAAAGGCCGAGGGCGAAGTTGATGATGGACCTCAAGGTCTTCGTGGTCGTGCCCCCGGAAATGCCGTTTGGTATTGGGGAACGGGTTATAACGACTACCTCTCCAGAGCCGATGTCTGGCCCTTGGACCCAAACGGCGAACTCCTCGCCGTGATTCAAATTGAAACCCAGGAAGCGATCAGTCAGCTTGAGGACATCATCACCACACCTGGGGTCGGCGCGATATTTATTGGCCCAAGCGACTTGTCTGCGGATATTGGCTTGCCGAGATCGCATCCCAAAGTGGAGGCTGCCATCCAGACTGTCTTAGCGAGTTGCATCAAGCACAACATTGCCTGCGGGATCACTACCTCGCCCGATGACATCGAAGCGCGCACTCAGCAAGGCTTCCGCTTTGCGACAGTAGGTGGCGATGCCGGCATCTCACCGAGGACCGAGCGTGCGCTGGCCATCGGTCGTGAGACTGCTGGCCGCGAGTAAGGCATTCATCTCTTGAGTGCGGAGGCTGGGGCAACCGTGATCGCCAAGGTGGTTCTCTCAACACCGCGATCCGCCGAGGCTGTATTCGATGCCTGGACCAACGAGGCAGCGATCAAGCTATGGATGCCGCTCGCGCTTCAAGCCATGGGTTTGAGTGGTCAACTCACCGCCATCAGAACCCATCCAGTGCCGGGTGGGGATTTCTTGTTCGCAGATTCAAGGGCAGAGGGTGAGGCGAGACACTTCGGGCGCTACATGGAAATTGACCGC
>Ga0255770_10002721_pt1 | contig 15608 bp, 20 predicted proteins | sample 071ome_22_FD_179968 | JGI IMG/M metagenome (GOLD analysis project Ga0255770, IMG submission 179968) | Coastal salt marsh microbial communities from the Groves Creek Marsh, Skidaway Island, Georgia - 071404AT metaG (version 2) | ecosystem: Environmental > Aquatic > Marine > Intertidal zone >... | reverse complement strand
ACGGAGGAGGTGTTTCTTTCCATCCACCTTCAGCCATTGATGTTGTGTATATTGAATCTTGTGTTGGAAAGTGAGCATTTTCTGCTCTACCAACTACGATACTTTTGAGTTTACCCCATTCGTTATTACTGTTAACTTTCATTAATCTATTTCGTAAAAATGATTGACTTCTTCTACTACATAACCTTCTAATAAGTACCAAATGACTTCTTTTTTATTAAGTACTTTTAACTCTTCATAAAATCTACCATATTTGTTATACATCTGAACCAGATATAATTTATTCTGGTCTTGAGTTTCCATAATGTATTACTTTGTAATCTTCACTTTGTTTATCTAACTTTCTCCAAGGATCTACAATTATCGAGTTATGAGGTATATCAGCATAGAAAACATCTGATAAATCAGAATCACTATGTTCGGTTACATACCCATAAGTTATTTTTCTGTTGTGTGCCATAAGAACTACGGAAGGTTCATCGATACTTCCGATACAATCAGTTGTGTCGTCTGCTAGTGGATCTAAATATTTGACATCAATCCCCGCCTCTTTAACATAATGACCAACCAATGTTGAATAACTACCAATACAATATTCAATATCAGGTTTATATGCTTTACCGTGTATGACAACTGACATATTATTCTCTTGTGCTTGATATACTAAGAAGTCAGCCATATTTTTTGCTTGAGATTCTCTGGCACCCATGATTGTAGAAAACATATCGTAGCCCACATCATAGTTTTCTGCTAACCATCTTAGTGCAATGTTATCTCTAGGATGACAAGCACCAGCATCGCCCATCCCTGCCGTCATATATTTTGGACTCTGTAGTCTTATTGTTGCATTTGCTAATGCATCCGTTACAACATCAACATTCATATTACCAATCTTCATAGCAAAATCTTGAATCATATTAACAATACCAACCTTTGCCGAAATGTATGTATTGTAGAAAATCTTAATTGCTTCTGCTTCTTCCCAAGTTCCACATTCATAACGGGGATTATTCTCCATAATATCTTGATACATATTAATAAGTTCATTTACTCTTGAATCATTTCCATCTTTGGATCCGATAATTAACATTTCTGGGTTGACCATATCCCATTTGACGGTACCCATTGCAATTAAGTAAGGGTTATATATAAGTGTGTGTTTATCTAAGAGGTTATCAAACTCTCTTCTCGTAGTTCCAGGTAACACAGTTGATATAAGAACAATATTCTTATCTGCGGTTGCATATTGATTAATTTCTTTAAGCACACTCTTTACAACTTCGTAGTTAAAATCTTTTGGTTGTAAGTGTGCCGACGGTACCGAACCATCATATTCTTTTGAATGTGGAGTTTCTACAGCAATAAAAATCCAATCACTTTTATTAATACATTCTTCAACGGAATCACAAACTTTTACCGTATCACTGGCACGTGGGTAAATATCATAACCGTAAACTTTGTTCTTTGTAGCAAATACTTCCGCTGCATCCATACCAAGTTTACCTAAACCAACAAAACCGATATTTTTCATAAATGTTAACTCCGAATCAAATATACGACTATTTACGTTATTACATAAGCACTAACGAAAAAAGTTCGATTGTGAGGAGTTTCAAAGATGGTTCTAAAAATCCGTTAAATTTATTTTTTCACCAAGATAATTCTAATTCACCATATGTAAGTAAAGACATAGATAGAATCTTAAAATACGATGGATTCATAGATATGTATGATCAAGAACCTATTGATTTTGTCGAAATCAGAAATCAATATAGAAATGATGGTGATAATCATTTGGATAATTTATATCCAGAATTAGAGAAACTTTCAGATTTAGATTTTTTCCTCTTCTTATCGGCATCAATGTGTTCACCAATTATTTGTCATAGTGAAAAAAATAGTTATGAAATAGAAACACTAAAAAAACATAATTTTATTGATGTACATTATTGGATTCATGGATTAATAAGTAGGTTTTGGTATTCTGAATTTAGATTATTATTAAAGAATGAAAAAAGAAATCCCAAAAGATTTGGAATATATGCAAGAGAGTTTAATGGTACAAGAAGTTATCGACTTAAGTTATTAAAAGAACTATCTAAAATTTCAGAGAATGTTTATTATCGTTATCCATTAAATGATTACTTTAATTTTTTCTCTGTGTGGAAAGAAAATCAAGAAGATATAAGTGCAAATTCAAGTGCGTATATAAATTGGATTGATCACGAAAGATTCGATATTCATCTTGTTGCGGAGACCTTATTTGATACATCGAAAACACATCTAACAGAAAAAGTATTCAAACCCATTGTAATGTATCAACCATTCATCATACTTGGTGGTCCTGGTAGTCTCAAATATTTGAAAGATTATGGATTCAAAACATTTGATAGTTGTTGGGACGAGTCATATGATTTGGAGACAGATTCTATTAAGAGATTCAATAAGATTGTTGATGTTATTAATTCTATAAACGAACTCGATGATTTTAACTACAGACAGTTAATTGCAAAAACTAGAAGTATTACTGAATACAATCGAAATCTTTTTTACAGTGAAGAGTTCAATATGAACCTTATGAATGAGTTGATGGAAGGTTTGGATAAAGCACTGAAAATACAAGAAGAATCTTTCACAAAGAATCCAGGTGGTAATTTATTTTCACTTATGGATAAAATGTACAAAACTAAAGATGATATAAATCCCAATCACAAAAAAATTATCAAAGATATATGTAATAAATTAAAAGAAGATAATCCAGAAGTATTATCTCAATTAAAACTGAAATACAGTAAATTAATTAACGAGTAATAACACTATCCCATTCTTTATCAGAAGGGAAACTAGATATCCTCTTTGCAACTTCATCATAGAAAGTATCCAACTCACCATTAAACTTTCCTCTTAGGTGTCCAATGGCTTGATTACAAAAGTTAAAATCACCTTTCTTGTAGTTCTTAATTAGATTTCTATGTAAATCCGTATTTGATTCAACTGTCTTTATATTACCTATATTGGCCGAGTCGATTACACAATAGGTTGGAGTGAGTTTATCTTGAACTCTGAATGTATCAAGTTCTAAGACAATGTATTTTTCTTCAAGTTGATTTATATTTTCGTCACCGAAAATTATGTTCATTGATTTTCTTCTAGTTTAATTTGAAGTGGAAATCCTTGACTTCTAGCATCTACAGTAACCTCTATACCTTTCTGTTCGGCAATTTCATATGGTAGAACTGCCACTACTGCTGATCCTGATAGATGGATGTCTTCGGTTATTTTTTCTGCTTGAATTTCAGCATACCCAAAGTACCCTACCAGACTAGTAATAACAAACTCCATACTGGTTTGATTATCATTAATATAAATTACTTTATACATTGAAGGTTCTTTAATTTCAACCTTTGTTTCTGGTTTTGTGACAACTTCGGCGTTTGCCATATCTTTATCTCCTGTAAAGTTTTAGGTATTTATAATAATTATAGAGTAGACATAACTTTAGAATGTCATATCTACTCTACCATTTAGCCGAAATTAAGATTTAACTTCTACTTTCTCTGCTTCGTGTTGTTCGATTGCTGCACGTGCCGCTTCTTTTAAATCATCGGGAACATGTACTTTACCTTCAATAGTTTTTGTATCTGAACTATTAATTGCAATCTTCCTTGGTTGTAGTGCCTCTGGCACAATTCTTTCTAAGTCAATTCTTAGAATACCATCGTTCAACGATGCATCATTAACTTCAACATAATCATTCAATGTAAAAGTTCTCGTGAAGTTTCTTCCGCCAATACCTTTGTGAACATACCTGACTGAAGTATCACTTTCTTGTGTAGTTCCTTCAATCTTTAGTATATTACCTTCTTTAGTAATACTTAAATCATTCATACTGAATCCGGCAACTGCCAATTCGACAGTGTATTTGTCATCATCTTCTTGAATTAAGTTATATGGTGGGTATCCTTTATTTGCTGAATTTTCGAATGCTCTGTCCATTTCAGTGAACAGTCTATCGAATCCAATAAAAGATGGTAGATTTAGAGTGTTTATTCTTTGCATATTATTCTCCTTTATTAAGCAAGATTAAATTTTTGTACCCTTTCGGCGTACAGTTATGTAAGGACTCTTTCCTTACACTATATATTTATGATCAGAATCTAAAATATCAAGTTTTTAGTCGATTTTATACTCAGTGATATTCTTGATTTCTATTTCATTAAAGACTGAAGCAGTTTCACCACTAATACTTTCATTAATCACGGCATCTAATAAAACTTTATTGTAGTCATCTTCATTGATTCGTTCAATTAGATGTTCTATGTAATCATTACTATAAGCACTTTCTTTCAGTAAATGTTTTTCTAACTCAACCCAGTTTTCACCATTGAATCTGAATAATTTAGTTGGTAAAAAATCAGTTCTCAAAAATAGATATCCATTGGCTTCATTTTCTGGGAATGTCATACCGAAATCAACAGTTGAATAAACATCTGTATATAATTCTGGGTGCATTTTTAAAAATGCATCTCTCTTATGTCTTTTACCCTCATATTCAATGTAATCGTCTGGGTTAGTTGTTTCAAGTAATGCTGTCAAAACTGCAGAATCTTTTTTAGATACTTTACTTCTTAATGGACCATTGATTAAGTTGTTTTTATGTAATGTAACTTTATCAATTGCTTTCTGTATATTTTCTTTAGTCGGTTTCTTTAAAGTTTTTTTTACACTTGGTTTAGTAGTCTTCTTGCTACTTTTAGATTTCTCAGTCTTCTTTGTTTCTTTGGGTTTATCAGAAACCTTATCTTCTGTTTTAGTTTCTTCAATATTTTCATTTTTCTTCTCCTCATACCCAGAAATGATTTCTCTTATCGTTAACTTGGGTTCTTCTTTTTCGTAGTGTAAACCGTCATTTCCGTTTTGTCCAATGATGTCCATACGCTCATCATCGATTTCTGGAATTGGTTCATTTTTAACAACTGGTTTTTCTGCATCCGTTGGATCGGGATTTCCTCCTTCGTATGTTTTACCAACTAATTCAGCATATGTTTTTGGTTGTGTAGGTTTGTCTGGATTATCTCCTGGATGGTATTTGCCATCGTACGATTTTCCTATTGCATCTACATAACTTAATGGATTGTGTCCTTTAGGTGTACTTGGTGGAGTATCAGTGGGTGGTACAGGCTTTGGTTTCTTTGCTTGTGCTTGTTCAAAACTGTACTGTGATGCAATTAGTAACAGTACTGCCAATGGATCAAATACAAATATAATTGTAACAATAACCCATCTAACTGCTTCTTCTAATAATGTTCTATCTGCTGTCTCACCGTATACAAATTCGGCAATGTATTTGACAGGACCAACTTCTGCTTCTAATTTACGATACTTTGTTTGGACTACTGCTAATTCATCACGTTTAACATCTAGTGTTTGTTGTGTTGTCTCAATATCTTTTTCAATCTGTAAAATTTTTGTATCAATATCGCCTGTTTTATCTTGACTTTGTGTTTTTAGTGTTATAATTCTGTCATTTATACTATCTATTTGAGGTTGATATTGTGTATCGAGACTTGATATATTATTGTTTAGAGTGTTTCTTATTCGCTGTCTATCTCTATCTGCTTTATCTTCGGCATCTTTCAGATTTGCTTTAGCACCTGCTATACCTTGTTTTTCATCATCACAACTGAAACAAGTCTTTAAACCTTCTGTGTATCCCGCAATCTCAGTGTTGGCACTATCTCTGTACTTTTCTAACTTATCATCAATAGATTTGAGATCTCTTTCTGCTTGATTTCTGTACTCTTGTTTCTCTGCGTTAATTTGTTTGTTTAACTTGTCTAATGCAGACTGTTCTCTGTCAATTAAGTTATCAACACGAGTATCTGTTTCACCACTATTAAGTTTAATTAACTGTTGATCCCAACGTTTGATTTTGTTTTCTAAACGTACAATATCTTCATCGAGTGTTTCTATTTTTGCTATTTCTGTATCACTTGCTGTGGTTTGTTCAATATGTGATTTAGATAAGAAACCAAAGATACCCATTGATGTTATGATCATCAATACGACTACAGCGACTGCAAGATAAGTCTTGAGCCACCATTTTGCTTCTTTCCAATTCTTATGTAGCCATACAGCAGTGACAAGTTTACCTATCTCTAGTACGCCACCCATTATGATTACTGGAATTACCGAAGCGGCAAAGATTGCTGTTAAACCTGCTACTGAGTAGTATATTGCTACAGCCGATATTGACAGAGCAATAAAAATTGTCAGGTAATTAAAAAACATATTGATATATTTATGATAATTCAGAACAATCTATCAAAATTTTCTATATGTGTTTGTATCACTTCGTATATGTCTTTTGTATTTGTTGGGTACATTTCATTTGTAAATAATTCACCGTCGTACATACGAAAGGTTTTTGAAATAATAAAATTTATATATGACTGTTCTTGCCAGTCAGTAGAAAATGTAAAGTTGTTATTTTTGTAGGAGTTTTCTAGAATATTTTTACAATTTTTATACTTTGTAAAGCCTTCATTATTTTTTATAAACTCATAATACAGTTCAGTTAGTTCCTGATTAGGAACAAAAGTATCGTCTAAAAACACAGAAATGTTTTGTAGTTCTGTAAAAAACTCTGTTATATCAAAGAAACTACTGTAGTTAAAAATATAAACAGGTAATTCACTTGAATACTCTATATCTGTACTTTTAAGTAAACTACTATCTCTGTGTTGTAATTTATGAAACCAATCACCTCTAGCGCTTAGTTTGTCACTACTATCCATGAGGTCGTAATGTAATTTTTGTATATTTTCCTTAGTATCGTTACTAGGTAAATCACCGTGACATCTATTAAAACAATTAACAAGTAATACGAAATCTAATTTTTTAGAATGTTTGATATGTATTACTTTATCAAATTTAGTATTTGGTATCTTTATATTTTGACTTGTGTAGTGGTTACAATCTAATAATGATTTTGTTAAATAACCTATATCGTGTTCTGTGTTGTGACTAGCACCACTATCAGTAAACACATCAAATTTTTCATCAATACAATATATGTAATTATTAATTACATATTCTAAAAAATGTCCGTGTGCCCCACTTGTGAAATCTATTAATGTTTTCACGTCCAAGTTAGTGTAAAGAGTGTCCTTAGGTGTTCTTCAAGTGGTTTATTTAAGTATATAGTACCATACCCAATGCCATAACCGCCAAATTGACAAGTACATTTGTAACCATGTCCTTCTAACCATTCGGCAATTTCGTGTTTGTTTTTACTTGCAAACTCCCAATCATATAGTTCTAATTGTTTATTTTTATTCTTCCACTTCCAATTGGCACCTTTGCCTGGATTGAACACATCTTCGTAGTACTGTAGTGCGTCATCAAGCATTCTTTTATGCTCTGCAGATTGCATATCCTCCCACTCGTCTAGATAAAATTCATCGTACTTTCTTATTTCTTCAAGTGTTTTTTGTGTTTCTCTATCTATCATTTTTCTTTTTATCAATATACTCTTTTAATTCTTTTTCGTTCGGAACCCATTTATTTTTCTCTTCAGAATAATATAATTTAAGTTTGCCATCAGTAGACCATCTAACTTCATCTTTCCGTTTATCTACTGGGTTAGTTTCAACTTCGTTATATGTTTTTGGTTTCCAGTTTGGTCCTCTATTAATTCGTTTATCTTCTTCGGCTATTGTCCATTCATGTTGGTTCTCTAATGCCCACCTACAACCACTTAAATAATCAGAATCTTCGTCATTCATATGTGGTGAATACAAAGAACAAATAGAAATTTGTTCTATTGCTTTGTTTGGGTTAGTTAAATGGACATTTGCTTCAAATAAATCTTGTAAATCGTCCATCACATTTTTAATTTTGTCCTTAAGTTTTGGAACTTGACTACCATATTTAAGTTTATTAAATGTGTCTTGTGATCCTACCATTTCAATTCAATTCTTTGTTTGTCTGTTTTATTCCAATTCCATTCAAACCCACATTCTTCTATTACAGATAATATCTCTTTGAGTTCTTTTGCTTTACCAAATGCAAAATGACTTTTGTTTACTTCGTGATAGTTGTAGTGTGGATAAGTGTCGTAGACTCTGTCGTCGACAGGTATTTCATAATCGTATCCTAATCCATCACAAGTTTCACAGAGGTCTTGATCGGCACCAAGTCCTTCACCTTTACAGTCTGGACATTCTACATCGCCTAAGTCTATTTGGCAGTCTTGTTCGTGATTGAATAGTACTTTGTCATAATTAACATCTTTACCTTTGAATGGACCTTCTTCGTGTCTCATAGGTATATGATCCCAAGCACAGGATTGACAACAAGGTAATCCCCATTCTATATACCAACCTTCTTTGTGTAGTGCTTCTCGTAATTCTTCGAATTTATGTGTCATTTACTTTCTTTTTCACAGTACTTTTCCTGTTGTGTAAAGAAGTCTTCTTCTTCCCAATTAGATGCTTCTCTGAATTGAACACGTTTACCAGTGCGTTTTGAAAATACACCTTCTTTTACAACAACAATATTATCATCTTGATATAGAATGCGACTTAGATCTAAGTCATCGAATGAGGCTTTTACTTGGAGTATACAAAAAAGTAAAAGCCCGATGAATATGTTATATTTTTTTATGTTATTTGTCAAGCCCATTTAAGTAAACACATTGTCATATTTTCTTCTGAACCAAAGTCGATTGAATCAAAAGGATATACCATATTATCGAATTCATATCCGACAACACCTTCATCTTTAGTTATAGTATTTAATGTTTTTATGTTAAATTTTTCTTCAAACCTTTCTATAACTTTTCTAGATCTAACAATGACAAATGTATTACTTTTCGTCTGACGAGATTTAACCTCTTCGTAAACGGAGTTATATATGTTATTAAAATTAGGTATGTTTTTTATATTCATTACCATAGGTATATTATAACATAAAACAAAACATTATGTCCATTTTAATAAAAACATAGTCATTTCAGTTTCAGACTCAAACTCAAGTCTATCCCAGTATCGCACATCGGTAAATTTTGATTGTTTACATAAGTTTTTAGAATATAGTTTTATAACTTTACAATTAAACTCCTTTTCAAATGATCTTTGAACCTCGAGGAGATCTCGGTGTCTAACATATCCATATTTCTCAACTATATGTTGAAGAGACTTCTCAATTGTAGTGAATATACTTAGAACATCAACTTGTGCCATCTTTTCTATCCAAGTTGTATGTCAACCAAGCAGTAGACTTTCTACATGTATATTGACTATGTATCCTTTTAAGAATTACACCATCAAATCCATTTTTATTACATTCTCTAGTATATTCATCTAAATCATGTAAACCATTATCAGAACTTAAATCAATTAAAACTGGTTTTTCTTCTATTTCTAAATTGTTTATATTAGTTAACTTATCCTTTACTGCATCTAAAAAAACTAACCTATCATCATAAGATTGTGCATATCCACCATTCTGAAAATCATCCCAAGGACAATAATCAAATATATGGAATTTTGCATTTTCGGTATTTTTAAATTGTTTTCTTGATGCTCTTAACATCAAATCATCAAAATCATCCAAAATGATATGTCCGTCAACTAATAACGGATCATATAAAAAAGGAAGTGCTCTGTAAAACTCATCTCTTATAAGTCTTAGGCTTCTTTCTATATGTTTGAAATCGGTTAGTCGATGACCATCAGAAGAATATAATTCTATTTCGTTAAGTTTTAAAACCGCAACAACTCTTACACCTTTTAATTTTCTTTGAACAAAATGTAATCCAAAAAGTTTTGACTTATTTTCCGATGAATCACTTGGTTCCATACATTTAAATTCTGGAACTTCATATTCTGTATCTTTTAATATGTTATTTAAATTTTGTCGTGTAATACCGAGTCTAAAATTTTTTAGCAATAGTGGTCGAACTATTTTGTTCCAGTTTTCACTGTCAAAACTTTTTTTGAGTTCGTGTATTTGATTTGTAGCATTGTTGCCAGTAATTCTTCTACTACTTAAATCTTCTAAAAGAAATTCCAAAAAGTTCCATGCGTTTTTAGAAGTTGAAATTTCAGATGACTTGGAAACTTCTTTAGTATAAAAGTTTAAAAACGGATTGAACCCAGTACTTACAAATTTTAGAAATATACAAGCGTCTTGACTACCTAGTTTACAAGCAGTATATGCTTCACCAATTACATTCTCTTTGTGAGTTTTGTTATTGCTTTCTTGGAGTTTGTCTATCCAATTGTAGGGCATTTTTAACCTGCATAAACACTTGGTGAACCGCTAGACATAGCACCTGCATCTGCACTATCACCCACTCTCCCTACTGCAATTCCTTGAATATAAACTGAACTTGAACCTGCGTTAAGTTGTGCTGTATGTGGAACACATACCCCAGACGGTATTAAATGTGAAACTGTTGGTGCCCCCACAACAATTACATTAATGTTATCTGCTTTTACTGATCCATCTGTATTTGAACTAGCGATAGTTGTCGTCGCATCACATCCGTGACCCGTAGTCAAACTATCTCCAACTCTACATACCTTTGGCATCTTTTTCTTCTTGTTGTTCTTTCTTAGTATTTACCATTTCTTCAACTGCTTTTAGGTAAGAATTTTTAATATGTTCTTCTACCTCAGCAATAATAGAAATTGATGCTCTACTAAGTGTCATACTTTTTGATACATCCCCAGCAATCATGCCAGGGAAAGTATCTGGACCTTGCGCAGTCAAGGTAACACCTAAAGGACTCAAAATATCAATCTCATCGACTTCTACATCGACAACTTGAGCAATTATCTCTTCACCACTCAATAATTTAAAACTGTAAATTGAACCTTTGTATATCTGTATCATTTTGATGTTGTCATATGTTCAACAATTGACTTTAGTGTTTCTTCTGGTACTGCTTTAAGTCCATCAAAACCACCCTCTACTAATAAGTCTTCGCCAACATATAATTGTGGAACAGTTCGGTGTCCATTACCTACTACAAAATCCCTTGCTTGTGAATCAATATCAATACGTCTTTCTTTGTATTCCATTCCGTAAGTTTCTAATAGTTGTTTTGCTCTATCACAAAACGGACATCCTTCTTTACTGTAGACTGTTATCATAGTGTTAATCCTTTAAATGTATCTTCTGTGACATCCTGCTTTACACCGCCAATCACATAACTTGTTATTTCAGTTTCTTGTGGAGCAACTTGTACATCACCACCACTAATCCATTTTTGTGTCCAAGGTAATGGATCACTTGTTACTTCGTATGGACAATCTAAACCAACTTGTTTCATACGACGTTTTGCTAAGTATTCAATGTACTCACCAAGTAGTACTTCGTTTAGTCCAATAATAGAACCATCTTTGAATAGGTACTTTGCCCATTCCTTTTCTTGTTCAACTGCACCTAAGTACAATGCCGTTGCTTCTTCTTTACATTCTTCAGCAATTTTGGCAAAGTCTGGATCGTCTTTAGGTAATAACTTGATAGTCGTTTGTGTGAAACCTAAGTGTAGGTTTTCATCACGAGCAATCAGTTTAATAATCTTAGCATTACCTTCCATTTTCTTAAGTTCTGCAAATGCCCAACTACAGGCAAACGAGGTGTAAAAACGAATACCTTCTAAAATATTTACACTGAGTAATGCCATATACAATTTTTTCTTAAATGTATATTGGTCTATCTCAATTGTTTTACCGTTTACTTTGTGTGTTCCGTAACCAAGTAATTGATAGTAGTTTGAATATTCGATTAGTTCATCGTAGTAACGACTTACATCAACACCACAGTTGACAATCTCTTCAATGTCTGTCATGTTGTCAAACACTTTTGAAGGGTCTGAATAGATGTTTCTAATAATGTGTGTGTAACTTCTACTATGTACAGTTTCGTTAAAACTCCATAACTGAATCCAAGCCTCAATCTCTGGCAAACTTGCTATTGGTAAAAATGCAAGACTAGGAGAACGTCCTTGTACTGAATCTAATAAGATTTGTCTTTTTAAATTAGAAGTAAAGATGTGTTGTTCGTGTTCATCTAAGTTTTTGAAGTCCTTGATATCACGCGTAACATCCACTTCTTCCGGTCTCCAAAAGAAGCCCATTTGCTTGTCAGTAAGTTTATCAATCTTTTCATATTTAAGTGTCTCAAAACGTTGGAATCCCAAATCACCATTGGGATCTAAAAACATAGGTGAGTCAATGTGACTCTTCTCTTTACTCAAATTAATTACAGACATATATCTCCTCTAGATTTTGCATGAATCACAGTCTTCTTCGTCATCTACTTTGACTTCACCCGCACCATCATAAGTTTGGAAGTAATACAATTGTTTACCACCGTACTTGTAAAAATTAACCACATCTTGTAGCATCTTACTCATTGGAATCTTTTCATCTTCATAATGTATTGGATTGTATGAAGTATTGACACTGATTCCTTGATCAATATATTTTTGAAGTATTGCCATAATTCTTAGATATCCGTCTGGACTTTGTTGATCCCATAATAGTTCATACTTATTTTTTAAATGTCTGAACTCTGGTACAACTTGAGCCATAACTCCATCTTTCGATTGTTTTATGGAAACATAACTTCTTGGTGGTTCAACACCATTTGTAGAATTACTTATCTGTGCAGAAGTTTCTGCTGGCATTAAGGCCATCAAAGTTGAATTTCTGATACCGAACTCTTTTAAATCTTTACGAAGTCCTTTCCAATCAACTTTGTCTTTGTGTTTAACTAACTCATCTACTGCTTTCTTATATGTGTCCACTGGTAGGACACCATCACCATATTTGGTTTCATTATTTCCTGGACAAGCACCATATTCTTGTGCTAATTCATTACTTGCTTTAATTAAGTAATAACTCCAGTGTTGTGCCCAAGTATCTACTAAGTCTAAAGCAGAATCTTGTGTATATCCTGTATCGTGTTTTGCTAAGAAGTATGCTAAATTAATAATTCCTATACCCAATGGTCTTCTTTTATTTGTTGCATTCTCTGCGGCTTTAACTGGGTATCTCTGATAGGTTAATAATGAATCTAATCCTCTTACTGCAAGGTTACAAGCCTTTTCCATATCTTCTGGATTCTTAAATGCACCCCAGTTAATTGCACTTAGTGTACATAATGCAATTTCACCATCTTCATCTTCAAAACTATTTAATGGTTTAGTAGGTAAATCAATTTCACAACACAAGTTACTCATCTTAATTGGTGCTAGTTCTTGTTTGAAACTACTGTGTTCGTTAGCATTGTCTACATTCATTAAGTAAACACGTCCCGTATCTTTACGCTCTTGCATAAATGCTGAGAACAATTCTTGTGCTGGTACTGTTTTCTTTCTAATAGAATAAGCACGTTCATACTTTTCGTATAGTTCTTTAAACTTGTCTTGATCTGCATAGAATGCTTCATATAAGTCTGGAACATCGTGTGGAGAGAACAATGTGATATCACCACCACTGATAAGTCTCTCATACATCAACTTATTAAACTGTACTCCGTAGTCCAATGTTCTAATACGAGTTTCATCTGTACCTTTGTTGTTTTTAAGTACCAACATATCTTCCACTTCCAAGTGCCAAATAGGATAGTACAAAGTTGCGGCACCACCACGTACACCACCTTGTGAACAAGACTTAACTGCTGTAGCAAAGTGTTTGTAAAATGGAATTACTCCAGTGTGATATGCATCACCACTTCTAATAGGTGAGTTTAATGCTCTAATACGACCAGCACCTAGTCCAATGCCTGCCTTTTGCGATACATACTTGACAACAGCACTTGATGTTGCGTTGATAGAATCTAAACTGTCATCAGTTTCAACAAGTACGCAACTACTAAACTGTCTTTGTGGAGTTCTAACACCTGCCATAACTGGTGTTGGTAGACTGATTTGATGTGTTGATACTGCATCATAATACTCCTTAACCCATTGTAGTCTGTGTTTGACACCTTTCTTAGGATAATGTGCAAATAGTGTTGCGGCGATTAACGCATAACAAATCTGAGGCGTCTCAAATATTTCCTTTGTAACCCTGTTTTGACATAGATACTTGCCACGCATCTGTTCCATTGCAACATAAGTGAATTCTTCATCTCGTTGATGTTTGATAAAGTTATTAATATAATCCCATTCTTTCTCCGTATATGTTTCCAGTAACTCGGGATCATAGAAACCACGATTAACATTACCAACAACAATGTCATATATATGACAAGGATCAAATTTTCCATAAACCTCTTTCCTCAATCCATAGTTAATTAATCTACCCGCAACATACTGATAATTCGGTGTATCTTCTGAAATTAAATCAGCCGCTGCTTTAATTAATGTTTCTTGTATTTGGGCAGTTGTAATTCCATTAAAAAATTGTATGTGTGATTTAAGTTCTACTTGTGATGCACTTACCCCCGTAATTCCATCTGTTGCCCAAAAGACAACTTTGTGCATCTTTTCTAAATCTAGGGGTTCTTGATTGCCATTTCTTTTAGTGACGATAATACTCATTCTATGTTATTCCGAATTTAAAATTATTGCTTGTGTTTGTAATTATCAAATTATTATACAAACACTAATTAACGTATAAATTACCTAAATTACCGAACGGATAATTTCGGTAAAAAATAATTTGGTTAATATAATTTTTCTATCGAATAACTTAGTGTTGCGTTTTGTCCAGTACTAGTTGTTGTATATTTAACACTTACATCATCCGATGATTGTGTAACGGAAAAAGTAATACCAGTAGTTGTATTTTCTGTGTAATCTTCTGAGTATGTTACTGACGCACTACCGTCTGATGCAATATCAATTGAACCCATTCTATGGTTTCCATTTCTTATCAAAGAATAGTTCATTCTGAAACACGCTATATCAACATTTGTATGGGTATTAGTCAAATCAATCGTAAAAATAGTTGTTGCAGAACTTGTATTATCAGTAAGAGTTGCAACTTGCCCAACACCATATGAATGTGTTCCAAGTTGTAAACCTTGTGCTCCATCCATACCTATGGATGCTTTCTCAGTCAAGAATATACGTTGGTATGATGCGTTATCAGTGTCATCTCTTTCAAAGAGATCACCAATACTCACATTGTCTGCATTTGCAATATCGATTATGGTAGATGAAGGACTTCCACTACCGTTAAATGTATTACCTACATCATAAAATATGTTATAAGCAGAAATATTGTAACTTACTGCACCTATTTGAATACCTTGTGAATGAATATCATCGAATACACATTGTTGAATCCTAACTCCAGTTGGACCATTATTCTCAGGAGTTTCACCTAATCTTACACCTTTGTAATGTGTATGGATGCGACTATTTGATAATGTAATACCTCTACATTTATCATTTGCATAGAACCCATATCCAGTTCCTTCAGTAGTTACTCTATTAAAGTTAATATTTTTAGGGTATAGAATTGATGTTCCTAAAACAATAATACATGCTTTATCATCTGAGGCAGTTATTGATGAAGTTGTCTTTGGTCCTTTGAACAACATATCTTCGAAACTACAATCAACTGCACTTTCTATTAATA
>Ga0255770_10002712_pt1 | contig 15644 bp, 16 predicted proteins | sample 071ome_22_FD_179968 | JGI IMG/M metagenome (GOLD analysis project Ga0255770, IMG submission 179968) | Coastal salt marsh microbial communities from the Groves Creek Marsh, Skidaway Island, Georgia - 071404AT metaG (version 2) | ecosystem: Environmental > Aquatic > Marine > Intertidal zone >... | reverse complement strand
CCCATCATTCTTAATCTTAGATATAGGGACAGTAAAGCTTCAGAGTCTTTAACAGCCCCATAATATCCAGAAGTAAATACCTATAATTCAAAGTCTTTGAAGTACCCAGAAGGATACATTTACTTCTTGTATTCAATAGACGTCATAGCATCAAACTTCTGTTGTGTTGATGTTCCACCAATGTAAAGCCCATAAGTCATCGTCGCTTTATGATGTCCCACAGCCTTTAATGGTCTTACAGAAAAAGTTATATATACAGCCATAAAACACTTAGAGGTGACTGACGGGATAGATTGAGGTGCACCACTATGCGTAAGGTGGCGGTTTGGATACTCGTTATAGGATTCTTGGTCATATTAGTTGGATTCGATACTTTGATTTTGTGGATCTATGGTATCGAAGGTGGCGTTTGCCCAGAAGGTGTCACAGGACCAGAATGCACCTATAAAGTGGTTTGGTGATTTACAGGAACACATTGACGTGCGTATAAATCACGTAAAGCCGTTTAGCTTAAATGTCAGTGGACCCAGAAAAATATTGTCATGGTAGGACAGACCTAAACATTTCGTAACGTTCTTACAATAGGAGACTGCACAGCTTCATTGTAGTCATTTATCCTTCCCATTACCCAGAACAGCAATGGAGATGTGGTTTGCATAGGACGATGTAGGTCTAAGCACCTCTCACTAGTTCTCAGTAATCCCGTAATACCCATCATTCTTAAATCTTAGATATATAGGGACAGTAGAGCTTCAGAGTCTTTAACAGCCCCATAATATCCAGAAGTAATTCCCATAATTACAGCGTGATAAAGCACCTATGCAGTCACATTCTTTTCATCCCACATGACGTCAAAAAGCATGTACTCAAGTTCTTCTAAAGCTTTCCTTAGTTGCTCTGTAGAAGTTTGAATGTATTCGTCGGTGATCGATGTTCTTCTGTGGTTAAGAATCCTTCCGATGTCTTCGATTGAATATCCCAATTCATTAAGAGCCGTTGCTGTAGTCCGTCTTAGATCATGCGCAGTGAACTCAATACTGCATAACCTCGATATCCGCTGACAAACACGATTCATCGTTGCAGGTTTCTTCGGGTTCATCTTTTGAGGAAAGACATAAGATGAGGAATTATTCGAATTCATTTTTCTAGACAATAAGATGTTGTTGATTCGCTTTGTCATTGGAAGCGTAAGCGGATTGCCGTTTTTCGTTTGCGTGATCGTGAAAGTCTTATTCACAAAGTCCACGTCACTCCACGTCAGATTCAATGGCTCGTCATGGCGTAAGCCCGTACAAAGTAAAATAATGACCCAGTGACAGTGATCTACGCTAATTGACTGCCAATTTGAGGGGTGCGTCAGAAAATCTAAAAGCTCAATACGTTCTTCAAACGATAATGCTCTTTTTCTACTCTCAAGTTTCCGTCTGATTCGTTTGTCTTTCAGCCCTTCGACGGGGTTTCCATATGGCAATAGCCGCCCACTGTTGTCAGGGAGCATGTCGTTTGCAAAATAACTTAGCACAGCACTAAGTGACCGCATTGCTTTCTGAGCTTCCGCTTCACCGGGGTCATTGATTTTACGGATTTGTGAGGCTCGTTTTGCGACTTCATCTCGAATTTGCCTATACCTAGTTACGCAGTCTTGAGCGGTGATTGATGCGATAGGCCGATTTAACCATCCAGAAAAGTTTCTAGTGATCGTCCCTGTATAACTCCTCACAGTGTTGGGCTTCAGTTGCTGACCTTTTTCTTGGAGGTATTGATCTAGCGCCTCTTGGAGCGTCTTGCCTTTTGCGGCAGTCACTTTATGCCGATGATTTGGATTGATGCCTTGAGCCATTTCAGCGAGATGTTGCTTGGCAATCTTTCTGGCTTCGGTGACGGAAATGATTGAACAATAACCAATCGTGATCTTGGTTGGGTTTCCGCCTTTGATGCGGCCGGATACAACCCACTTGTCACCGTTGGCGGTAGGTCTGCGAAATAAGCTCGAAATTTGGGTGTCAGCTTTCATTTTGTAGCCTATTTGTAGCCGAATAAAAATATATCTGACTAGCGATTAGACTGAAAGCATGGAATTACGTGGTGGCCAGAGAGGGAATCGAACCCCCGACACGAGGATTTTCAATCCTCTGCTCTACCAACTGAGCTATCTGGCCAACAAGAGTAGGCCGCGTATTGAACAGAAATTGTTGGATGGTGTCAACTTGATGGCGGAATATAGCCTTCTGCTCTAGCGTACTCCTCATTTTCAAGAAACCGATGCATTTCTTTCATCAAAAATTTTCTCGAGTCTGGCTCCATCAAACTCAACCGATGTTCGTTAATTAGCATGGTTTGATTTGATTGCCACTCTTTCCAAGCTTTCTCCGAAACATTCTCGTAGAGATCTTTTCCTACCTGACCCGGCAGCGGTGGCGCCTCTAATCCTGGGAGTTCTTGCTTATATTTCCGACAAAAAACCAGACGCGTCATTTGATCTCCTCACGACTAAGAATGTGTTGAATGGGGGCAGGCACCCCTTTTTGAAATCTCTCAGTTCGGCACCACTCACCTACTCGTACATCCGCCGCATTGACCGAGGCGACATAGTGCTCAATTCGAACCCGAAAGTGACTAAATGTGTGATTGATTGCTCCAGCATACTCTGTTTCGATCTGTTCGTTGCCTACGATCTCAGCTGCCAATTGGGTCAAGCTTAAGCCAATTGGTGGACTATAAAGCCCACCCCATATCCCCGGTGACGGCCTTTTGATAAATAGCGTCTCTTCGTTTGCATTGACCAATTGCAACATGACCCAGAGCTCGTCTTCTCGCTGCTTGACTTGTTTGCGCTCAGGAAACTTGGCAATGGCATTGCGTTGAAGTGCCTGACAGTCATCGGCAACCGGGCACGCCTCACAGTTTGGCTTGCTACGCCGACATATTAGTGAACCTAAGTCCATCATCGCCTGCGCATGTACTTTTGATTCAGCACCGCCATCGGGCGTCAAAGTGTCGGCAAGATCCCATAGTTGATTTTGAGTATTTGACTTCGACAGATCGCCTGAGATGCAAAATACACGCGACAATACTCGTCTCACATTGCCATCTTGGATCACCCCTCGTGCCCCAAATCCGAGCGACACAATGGCTCCGGCAGTCGAACGCCCGATTCCAGGCAGAGCGATCAAGGCGTCAAGATCATTCGGCAAACTACCTTGATGCTCTTGCATAATCACTTGCGCAGCGCGGTGAAGATTTCGGGCTCGAGAGTAGTATCCAAGGCCTGCCCAATGTGCTAACACGTCATCAATTGGTGCTGCCGCGAGAACTTCCTCCGACGGAAAGCTCGCAACAAAACGGTTGAAATATGGAATGACAACTTGAACTTGCGTTTGTTGCAGCATGATCTCCGAAATCCAAGTTTCATAGGGTCCGCGCTGCTGCCAAGGCAGATCGTGTCGACCATGCCTTTTTTGCCAATCCGCAAGACGCTCAGCGAATCTCTCGATCATTGCTTCAGCAGTTGTTGTAGCAGTTCTGATCCTTTGCCATTTACACGATCTTGAAGAGTATCCTGAACAGCTGACTTCAGTTTGTCTTTTGCCTGTTGCAGTTGGTTTTGAGCTTCTTTTTTCAGCTCGACCTCGGCCGCTTTAGTCAAGACGCGTTGAAGCGTCTTTTCATCCACTGAACACGTGAGATTCTCGTTGCGGATTTGTCCCCGACACACGAGTGGCAAACGGATTCCACGCAAAAACTCCGGAGCCATGCATGAACCAAGAACACCATCCTCTGGAACTCGGATTGTTCCTTGAATATTCGCGGCCGTCGAGACCAGACTCACTCTGCCGTTTCCCTGAATGTTCAAATTCGCGACAGTTGCATCGACAGCTTCGATAACGGCGATTCCTTCTTGAAATTCTGCTCTCGCGATCAGTGTATCGGCAGCGTCGGAAATGATTTCCTCACTTCCTCCGCTCAATTGGCAGAGCGTATCCGACAGATTGAGGGGACCGAGGAACGCATTTTTGATCTGCAGTCGTAAGGGCCCAGAGACGGACGCTAACATTTCGTCCGGTGTTCGTCCCGCCATCCGAAGATCAAAGGTCGATTGTAGAGCTCCCGATAGCGTATCAAGCGGCTTGGAAAACTCAAACTGCGAGAGTTGCATCTTAGTCATTGAGCCTGTGATATTGGTTATCTGTGGCGCAATCAAATGCGTGCCGGCGAGCCGAAGTTCTCCGCCAAAAAGATTTGCATCCAGTCGGCCAAGCGTAATTTCATCTGATCCTATACCCAGATCGAAGCCCACCTGGTTCAGCAAGTGGTTCGAGACGGTCAACTCGCCAACATCAAGTTTGTAGGTTCCAGTCACCAAGGGGAACGGCATTGTCGATGAGCCTGTCTGTGCTGACGGATTCGAGGACAAATAGCTGTCCAGGTTGAGCTTGTCTGCAAGTAGCTCCAAGTCCACATTTAATGGACGTAGGCTAAGATCAATTCGGCCATCAATACTTGTCTCGTCGAGGATCAACGAAAAAGGTCGTAGGCTCATCATTTCCCTAGACAGCTTGATCCCAGTGTTGATGGAAAGTCGACTCAATCGTTCGAGGTTCTGTGTATCAGGAACCGGCCAGTTACCAGCTCTTAACCATTTCCGCAGAGAAAACTCGTCAACCTCAATTTGGCCTTCACCACTTAATTGTCCTTCGCTTGAAGCACTCAGATAACCGTCATACGCTAAGGTGAAATCACGTGATTCGATGGACGATTTCCGGATCGTCAATCCGTCAAAGGTTGCCGTTGGAATGATTTCTGCGCGAACCGTGATTGGCATTTGATAATCACGAAAGGTGATGTAAGCAGAGAGCAATAAATCACTTGCTGTTACAGGTGATAGTGAGTCGACGGAAAGCTGTAAGCGACTCAGTATCAGATCAGGATGCAGTCCAATAATCTCACCCTCAGTAACGGCTAATTGCCTGACCAAAATCGTTTTTGATTCCGACGCGCCTGTCTCTTCGCTTATGACCGATGGCTGTTTCAAATGCGAGAGTTCGAGTTTGACCTTGGGAGCAATCGCAGTCAGTTGATCGATGACGATGGTGTCGCTCAAGACAGAGAAAATCGACAAGGAGCCTTCCAATCGATCGGCTTCAAACCCCCAATTGTTCGATGAGGCCCGCACATCGTCCATTGAAATACCGAACCATGGCCAGAACGTCCACTCAATATTTCCTTTTAGTTCAAGCTGAACCTGGTGTTTCTTCGCGGTGTTGACGAGCGTTGGCTTTAAGTCGTTTGGATCAAGTACTTGGGTGATATAGGCGACCGATGCAGCCAACGCCACGATCGAAATTACCATCAAGATTAAAAAACCTTTTACAAATCGCATGACACCCTCTGTCGTCAGTCGGACCCAGTACCGCTATACTACGGTGTTTATAACGGCTTAAGGAACAGGCCATGGCAGATCGTATTGCCTCAGTTGAACGAAATACACTGGAAACGCAGATTCAAATCAACCTGAATCTCGATGGGACTGGGATCGGTGAGTTCAACACGGGGATTCCATTTTTCGAGCACATGCTGGATCAAGTCTCGCGTCATGGCTTAGTGGACCTTCAAATCCAGGCGACTGGTGATCTTGAAATTGACGACCACCACACTGTCGAAGACGTCGGTATTACGCTGGGCCAGGCATTTGCTCAAGCCGTTGGCGATAAAAAAGGGATGACCCGCTATGGTCATGCTTACGTACCACTTGATGAAGCATTGAGTCGAGTTGTGATCGATTTTTCAGGGCGGCCTGGTTTGTTTTATGAGATCCCATTTACCCGTTCTTCCGTTGGTGGCTTTGATGTAGATCTTTTCAGAGAATTTTTCCAAGGCTTTGTGAATCATGCACAAGTCACCTTGCATATTGATAATCTGAAGGGTGATAACTCACATCATCAAATAGAAACCGTGTTCAAGGCGTTTGGTCGAGCTTTGCGAATGGCATTGACGCCTGATGTGCGGATGAGTGGAATCGTTCCGTCGACCAAAGGGTCTTTGTAAATGCGACAATCAGTCGCGGTAATTGACTACGGATCTGGAAATCTTCATAGCGTTGCAAAAGCAGTCGAGCATGCCGGTTCAAATCAAGTGGTCGTGACCTCTGATGCGGCCACAATTGCAGCCGCTGATCGCGTGATCTTGCCAGGCGTTGGCGCGATGGGCGATTGCATGAGAGGACTTCAGGAGCGTGGATTAGATAGCGTTGTTTTGGGTTTGATTGGAAAAAAACCCTTAATGGCGGTTTGTGTCGGGATGCAGATTCTTACTGAGTTTGGTGAAGAAAGTTCAGGTATCCATGCGCTTGGTGTCTTCCAGGGGCACATCACGCAATTTCCTCGGGCGATGACTGGACGTGCTGGTGAGCCGCTTAAGGTGCCTCATATGGGGTGGAATGAAGTGATACAGGTTGCGCATCCAATGTGGGAGGGAATCCCAGACCGAACGCGTTTTTATTTTGTGCATAGCTACCGATATGCGGACGCGCATGCCGATTGTGTTGTTGGTACCTGTGACTATGGGTCTCTTTTTGCAGCCGCGCTTGCAAGAGACAAGGTGTTTGCGGTCCAGTTTCATCCTGAAAAATCGCATGATCCTGGCATTCAACTCTATCGTAACTTTTTAACTTGGGACGGGACATGCTGATTATTCCTGCGATTGATCTGAAAAACGGAACTTGTGTGCGTCTTCGCCAGGGACGTATGGAGGATGCGACTGTCTATTCAGATGATCCCGTAGCGACCGCAACTCGCTGGGTTGATGCTGGAGCACAACGGCTACATGTGGTGGATCTCGATGGTGCGTTTGCTGGTAAGCCTGAAAATAAAGAGGCTGTAGCAGGAATTTTGGCCAAACATCCTGAGCTTCCGGTGCAACTTGGCGGTGGCGTTCGTGATATTGCGACCATCGATGCGTACCTCGAGCTTGGGTTGAGGTGGGTGATTATCGGAACTCAAGCAGTCAAAGAGCCCGAATTCGTGACAGAAGCTTGCCGGCAATTTCCTGATCAAATCATTGTGGGTGTTGATGCCAAAGATGGTTGGGTGGCTACAGAAGGATGGGCTGAAGCAAGTACGGTCTCAGCCGTGGAAGTCGTCAAGCGATTTGCTGATGTTGGCGTTTCTTCGATCGTCTACACCGATATCGGTCGGGATGGAATGCTATCTGGAGTCAACATCGCGGCGACTGCGTCGTTAGCTCGTGAAACAGGGTGTCCGGTCATCGCTTCTGGCGGTTTAAAAGGGCTATCAGATGTGACCGAGCTTCTCGCTGTTGAAGCAGACGGTGTCATTGGCGCAATCACTGGTCGGGCGATTTATGAAGGCACCCTCGATCTGTCTGAAGCCATTGGTTTGACGGAGTCAAAATAGGTGGGGCTCGCGAAACGCATCATCCCATGTCTCGATGTTGATCAGGGTCGTGTGGTCAAAGGTGTTCAGTTCGAGGGTATTCGGGATGCCGGCGATCCTGTAGAGATCAGCCGACGCTATAATCAAGAGGGTGCCGATGAGATCACGTTTTTGGACATCACCGCGAGCCATGAGAATCGAGCGACCACCTATGACACGGTTTCACGAATGGCGAGCGAAGTGTTTATCCCTTTGACTGTCGGCGGAGGCGTTCGAAACACCGAGAATATTCGCGATTTACTCCTCGCAGGCGCAGATAAAGTGAGCATCAACACAGCGGCTGTCTTTGAGCCGGAGTTTGTTAAAAAAGCAGCAGATAAATTTGGGTCTCAATGCATCGTTGTTGCCATTGATGCGAAACAAGTCGAGTCAGACCGTTGGGAAATTTTTACTCACGGAGGGCGCAAACCAACTGGTTTCGATGCAGTTGAATGGGCTTGTCGGATGGTTGCTTACGGTGCCGGAGAGATCCTGCTCACCTCGATGGATCGCGATGGGACTCGTGATGGGTTTGATTTGGATCTGACTCGATCGGTTGCTGATGCTGTGACCGTTCCCGTGATCGCTTCAGGGGGTGTTGGTAATTTGCAGCATTTGGTTGATGGTGTGATCGAGGGACACGCTGAAGCGGTCTTGGCCGCAAGCATCTTTCATTTCGGGCAATTCACCATTGGCCAAGCGAAAGAAGCTATGGCCAATGCTGGCATTGAGATCCGTCGTTAACGGGCTAGAAGCTGAGCTCCACGGAGCAAGTTGTAGGCGTGAAGTAACTGATTATCTTTGGTCAGCCGATCGACAACTCGCTCACTGGTGATGTCTTCAGCGCCTGCATTTTCTAAATGCTTGGGAAGATCTGCCTCACGAACACGGGTATCGGATTCGATCAACGCCTCACCGCCAGACACCTGAATGGTGGGCTGAATCCCGGTCGCTTGGATCGAGCGACCATTTGGCGTGTAATACAGCGCTGTGGTCAGTTTTAAAGCATAGTTGTTTTCAAGCGTTAAGATGGTTTGCACCGAACCCTTCCCGAAAGAGGGCGTGCCGATCAACACGGCACGTTCATGATCTTGGAGTGCTCCGGCAACGATTTCTGCTGCAGATGCAGAGCCACCGTTAATCAGAATGACTATCGGCTCTCGGTCCAAGACCGTGGCGGTCGTCGCCTCATATTTGGCATCGAGAAACTCATCGCGTCCTTTGGTGCTGACAATAAGCCCCTCATCAATAAATGCATCAGCCACTTCGATCGCAGCCGACAACACGCCGCCAGGATTGTTTCGTAAATCGAGGATGAGGCCATTGAGCTGACCTTGGGCTTTGAGATTTCCGATGGCCTTGATCAAGTCTGGGCCTGTGCGGTTTTGGAATTGTGAAATACGAAGATAGCCCACTCCGTGGGGAAGCATCTCTTGCCTAACACTGGTGACTCGGATGACAGCACGTTCGAGTGCCACGGTTAATTCTTCGGCCTTACCTTGAACCTCCCGCACAATCCCAAGTTCCACTGTGGAGCCAAGCGGTCCTCGCAGAATATCGATGGCCTCTTGAAGACTGATATCACGGACTGGTTGGTCGTCGACATGCGTAATGACGTCTTTCGCCAAAATTCCCGCGCGTGATGCCGGGGAATCATCGATCGGAGCAATCACTTCAATCAAGCCGTTCACGACGTCCATTTCAATGCCAATCCCGCCAAAGGAACCTGAGGTTGAGTCGCGGAGGCTTGAAACATCACGCGGTTTTAAATAGCCCGAGTGGGGGTCGAGCTTGGTGAGCATGCCGTTGATTGCATCGTTTAATAGCGTTTGGTCATCAATCTCTTCAACGTACTCGCCCTTGATGTGTTCATACACCTCAATGAATGCACGCAAGGCATCGAGCGATTCCACATCGGAGGATGGTTCTGCAGCATGAAGAGCAAAAGGGGCGACGAGGAGACAGCTCAGAGTATTTCGAATTATTTTCATCATGTTCTCAGTTTAACCATGAACTTGGATTGACAGACTTTCCGTTTCGGGTCACTCCGAAATATAAGGCAGTCACATCCAGACTACCTGTATTTCCAGCAATCGCAATCACCTGGCGGGCGAGAACTGCCTGCCCAGTTTCGACTTTCAAGCTCTGGTTATGACCGTAAATGGTGGCATGCCCATCATTGTGCGCAATCACGATCACCAGTCCGTAGCCGAGAAGATAGCCTGCGTATGCAACTTTCCCGGCTTGTACTGCTCTGACTTCGCTACCGTCAGTGGCACTGATCACAAGTCCTTGCCAGTCACCAAACCCGTCTTGTCGATTTTGCCCGAAGCGGCGTAAGACGCGTCCATCGACAGGCCATCGCATGTTGCCTTTCAGGGGTTCAAGCGCTGCGCCTCCGGATTCGAGTTGGAGTGATTTGATCCGCCGGTCCAATGATTGAAGATCAGAGTTCAGAGCATCTTCACGTTGTTGTTTGGTTCGTAAATTACGGCTGATACTTGCTAATAACTGGCGCTGGTCACGGGTGCGTTGCGATAGCGCGTCCCTTGCATCAGTGAGGTCGAGTAGTGTTTTTTGCGCGTTATTGGTATTTCGCTCTTGTTCGACCAATAACGATCGCAAGTTGTTGGCAGTCGCTTCGATTTCCGCTGCATTTTTCTGACGTGCTTCTAACAAAAATGGAAGATACTCCGAGAGATGATCTTGATCTGTTGTGTTTGGTCGGAGTGTTCGGCCGGTGACGTAATAGGCGACGAGTTCGTTCCGATATTGGTCTAGGAGTCTTTGAAGATCTGCAGTCCTTGAGACGATGTTGTTTTCAGTTTCTTGCTGGGTTTCGCTGAGATCTCGTAATACCTGTTCTGAAGAGGCGATTTCCCGAGTCAGTTTTTTTGATTCGGAATTCAGTCGATTCAGTTCTGATTCGATCACCTTTAATTTTTTGGCATCGAGTTGCACATCGCGCTTTAGTGTCTTCAGCTGTTGTTCGGCTCGGAGACGCTGAGTCTCAGCGTCTTGAATCTCACTAGCCTGGCTTTGAATGCTAACAAGAGCGATCCATAACCAAACGATTGCTCGCATTAGAATTGAAGGAGCGACCGGCCGGTCATTTCGGTTGGTTGGTCGACAGCCAACATGGCCAATAATGTTGGTGCGACGTCACGCAGAGCGCCAGACGATAATCCTTTTGCGCCCAAAGGATTGGCCGCTAACCAGAGAGGTACTGGGCCTGTGGTATGTGCAGTAAAGGGTTGGCCATTGTCAGGATCAAGCATTTGTTCAGCGTTTCCGTGATCCGCTGTAATCAGACAGGCTGCACCGACCGCTTCGCAGGCTTGGATCACTTGTCCAACTGCTTCATCGAGTGCTTCGATCGCTTGCACAGCAGCATCAAAATTGCCGGTATGTCCCACCATGTCGCCATTGGCGTAATTACAGACGATCAGATCAAAGGTTTGTTTCGAAATGGCATCCACTAAGTACTGAGTGACTTGTGGAGTGCTCATTTCAGGCTGTAAATCATAGGTGGCGACTTTAGGAGATGGGATCAATTCGCGATGTTCACCGGCAACTAAGGCTTCTTGGCCGCCACTGAAAAAGAAGGTGACGTGCGCATACTTCTCTGTTTCTGCGATCCGAAGTTGAGTTAGGCCTGCTTGAGAAACCACCTCACCCAAAGTATTGGTGAGCGTTTCCGGAGGGAAGGCTACCCGGACATTTAAATCATCGGCGTATTGGGTCAGGGTCGATACTGAAAGATCGGGGATCCAGTCGGGCCGATTGAGTTCGGGTAGCGATTTCGCACTGAGCGCTTTGGTAATCTCTCGCGCACGATCGGCTCTGAAGTTCATCACAATGACCACATCTTCAGAGCGCATTTCCCATGATTCACCCAGCCGAGTTGCTTGAACGAATTCATCATTTTCACCGCGTTGATAGGCCTGCTGTAGTCCCTCAACAGCTGTTCCTGCCGAGAATTCGGCTTGGCTTTTCGTGATCAAATCAAAAGCGTTTTGAATACGATTCCAATTGTTATCACGGTCCATAGCGTAATACCGCCCACAGAGACTTGAGAGCTTATAGTGGGTATGCACGGTTTCCAGGCGTTGGAAGCGCACCAAGGATGCTTCTGCTGACTGCGGAGGCATATCGCGCCCATCGAGGAATGCGTGCAATCGCGTCATTGGAACGCCTAAGGAATCGGCCAGGCCAATCATTGCTTCAATATGGTCTTCGTGGCTATGCACGCCACCAGGGCTTAATAGACCAAGGACATGCAGGGTGCCGCCCTGCGCTTTGGCTTGTCGGCATGCGCTGACTAAGACTTCGTTGGTTTCAAAATCACCTTCATCGATCGCTTTACTGATGCGGGTGAAGTCTTGATACACAATGCGACCCGTTCCAAGGTTCATATGTCCAACTTCGGAGTTGCCCATTTGGCCCTTTGGCAAGCCAACCGCTTCACCGGATGTCTCAAGTGTTGCGTGCGGCACGGTTTGACTTAAACGATCAAAGGTTGGGGTGTTCGCATGATAGATTGCATTATCATCTGCGGCTTCGCGCAGCCCGAAGCCGTCCAAAATCAAAAGCACAACAGGTTTTGGTCGCATGGTTTGGTCCAGAAATCATCGAATTAAACGGATCTCGGCAAGGAACTGACGAGGGACCCGTGACTTCGTCAGCGACATCATTATACTCGACGTCTTAATTTGGATCACGGTCTCTCAACATTTATGCAGGATTTTATTGGATTTGCTCAGGAAAACTGGGTGCTTTTGGTGTTGTGGCTGTCAGCTGCTGGAACGCTTTACTACACAGAAACGAAAAAAGCGGGAAAATCGGTGAACACCACAGAAGCCACCCGGATGATCAATCGGGAAAATGCATTGATTCTCGATATTCGAGAACAGAAAGAATTCTCTCAGGGCCATATTGCAGGCGCCTATAATTTGCCAGCAAGCGTGTTTGATAAAAAGCTGTCAGAGCTTGACCGGTATAAAACCCATCCAGTGGTGGTCGTTTGCAAGATGGGAACCTCGGCGGGATCAATCGCAAAAACATTGAAAAAGCGTGGCTTTGAGCAAGTGGTTCGGCTGGCTGGCGGAATGTCTGAATGGACAGCTTCGTCGTTGCCGGTGAAAAAAGGAAAGTCCTCATGACCGAGGTGGTGATGTACACCACTGGTATCTGTCCGTTTTGCATCATGGCAAAGCGGATTTTTGATGATCTGGAAGTGTCGTATCGAGAGATCCGAGTGGATCAACACCCTGAAAGACGTAAAGAGATGATGGAAATGACGGGGCGGCGAACTGTTCCGCAGGTTTTTATTGGTGATCGACATGTTGGTGGCTGTGATGATACCCAAGATGCGCTCCGTTCGGGGCAACTGACAATTTGGCTAAAGGAAGCAGGTATTCATGTCTGAAGAAGTGACACAAAATTTTTCAATCGCGCGGGTCTATACCAAGGATTTATCTCTCGAATCACCAAAGTCTCCGCAGATGTTCGAAAAGCAATGGAATCCAAAGCTTGGTCTTGAAGTCGATGTGACCAACGAGCGATTGAATGACACCCTTTATGAGGTCGTGTTGAAGCTCGGCGTGACGGTAAAGACCGATGATGAGGTCGCGTTTTTAATCGAGATTCAGCAGGCGGGTGTTTTTGTGCTTCAAGGTTTCGATGAGGCGACTGTGGAACATGTTTTGGGTTCAATGTGTCCCAATATTTTGTTCCCTTATGCGCGTGAGACGATTGATTCGTTGGCCGTTAAAGCCACTTTCCCCGCGCCGATGCTGGCGCCGATCAATTTCGATGCATTGCTCGAACAGCGGAAACAGCAGACTACGAATTAATCGTCGTTTGTTTCTGTATCCGCAAACCCAAGTTCTTTGAGTTTGCGGGTCAGGGTATTTCGTCCCCAACCCAGTTTTTCCGCGGCTTCTTTCTTGCGGCCAGCGGTATCTGCCAGTGCCACTTCAATCAAGGTTCTTTCGAATTCTTCAGTCAGCTTACTGATGACTTCGCCCTCGTGTGAACGCAATAAGCCGGCTGCGCGTTCTCTTAATAAGCCTGTCCAGGTGAGTGTTGATCGTTGTGTTCCCTCGACAGGTGATGTCACTTCCGGCGGTAGATCCTGGACTTGAATCTGGGCATTCGGTGCCATGACAGACAACCAGCGACACATGTTTTCTAACTGTCGTACGTTGCCTGGCCAGTGAAATTCAGCCAGTGCCCGTTTAGCATCGTCACCCAGATGCTTGGGCTCTGTATTGATTTCTCGTGCGGCTAGCGCCAAGAAATGTTCGGCGAGAGCAGGGATATCCTCGCGTCGATCGCGGAGCGCCGGTAGCTGGATGCGGATGACATTGAGGCGGTGGAACAGGTCTTCTCTAAACAGACCTTCACGAACTCGCTCTTCAAGATTTTGGTGTGTCGCTGCAATGATCCGTACATTGACTTTCACCGGCGAGGTGCCTCCAACTCGATAAAATTCATTATCCGCCAACACGCGTAATAACCGAGTCTGCGTATCAAAAGGCATATCACCGATTTCATCAAGAAACAGTGTGCCCTCATTCGCTTGTTCGAACCGTCCGGTTCGGGCTCCAGTGGCACCGGTAAAGGACCCTTTTTCATGGCCAAAGAGCTCTGATTCCACGAGATCTTTCGGAATCGCCGCCATGTTCAACGCGATAAAGGGCCCATTTTTTCGGGGTGAATTGATATGAACAGCCTTGGCGACCAACTCTTTTCCTGTTCCAGACTCGCCATTGATGAGAACGGTGATTTCTGCTTGGGCAAGCCGGCCGATGGCTCGAAACACATCTTGCATGGCGGGTGCTTCACCCAAAATTTGTGGTTGAGTATTATCGACCTCAGCTTCAGCAGTCATCGGATGTTGCTGATGGCGTTCGAGTGCGCGCTGAACCAGTAAAATGGCATCATCGACGTCAAATGGCTTGGGCAAGTATTCAAATGCACCGCGGCTATAAGAGGCCACTGCACTGTCTAAGTCGGAGTGAGCCGTCATCACAATGACTGGAAGTTTGGGCGACACGGTATGGAGATGTTCAAGGAGTGATAAACCATCTTCGCCAGGCATCCGGATGTCAGTCATGACAACGGTCGGGGTTTCGACTTCGAGCGCTTTGCGGGCTGCTTTCGCAGAATCAAAGACAGCGTGTTGCAAGCCTGCACCCTGAAGTGCTTTTTCTAACACCCAGCGAATCGAACGGTCGTCGTCAACAACCCAAACTGTGGATGAACTCATGGCGTATCTCCAAATGGCAATATCACATCGATGGCGGTGTGTCCGGGTTCAGATTCCACTTCAATCCAACCGTGATGCCGCGAGATGATGGTTTGTGTAATGGATAATCCAATTCCAGAGCCTTGGGCGCGCCCTGAGACCATTGGAAAGAAGATTCTGTCTTTGAGGTCGTCAGGAATCCCCGGTCCATTATCCTCGATTCGCACTCGAAGCATTGTATGCGCACCTTTCGATCCCGGATGCGCACGGCGAACGGCACGCGTGCTGAATCGAACCCAGGGGGATGGGGTATTGGATTCGGTCACCGCTTCCAGTGCGTTTTTCGCGATGTTTAAGATGGCTTGGAACAATTGATTTCGGTCAGCGTGAATTTCCGGAAGGCTTGGATCATAATCACGGTGCATCTCGATAGTGCCGCCGGATTCAGCACTTAATAATGAGCGTGCTCGCTCAAGAATGAGATGGATATTGAACTCTTCGCTGTCATGCGCCTGCGGAGTGCCGAGCAGGCGATCAACCAACTCTTTTAATCGATCGGCTTCTGAAATGATGATGGAGAGGTACTCCTGGAATTCGGCTGCCCCAGCTTCTTTAGCAAGGAGTTGTGCGGCACCTTTGATACCACCAAGCGGATTCTTGACTTCATGAGCGAGCCCTTGAGCTAGCTTCCGAAATCCGGCTTCATCACTTAAGAGTCGGCTATCGCGTGAAATTTTCAGCAGTTGATCGACTTCAGAGAGTTCCACAAGTACCAGACCAGATCCAACAGGATCCTGCAATCGACTGAAGGAGGCATCGGTGGTCGTGGCAAAGTCGTCTCTGATCAAAATAAGTTCTCGAAAAGTAAAACTGTGTCCACTGCGGATGCAGTGCGATAGAGATTCTTTCAATTCAGATGCTTGGCCATCAGCAACCCAGCTTTCGAAGGGTGCCGATGCCAA
>Ga0255770_10002711_pt1 | contig 15645 bp, 17 predicted proteins | sample 071ome_22_FD_179968 | JGI IMG/M metagenome (GOLD analysis project Ga0255770, IMG submission 179968) | Coastal salt marsh microbial communities from the Groves Creek Marsh, Skidaway Island, Georgia - 071404AT metaG (version 2) | ecosystem: Environmental > Aquatic > Marine > Intertidal zone >... | reverse complement strand
AGCTCCAGCATCCCGGCAAGCGTATGATGATGATTGCCGAAAAAGGTACCATGGGCGTAGGTTCTTCGCGAATGTCAGGGGTTAACAATGTCGCCCTATGGATGGGCGAACCTGCCAGCCCATATGTCCCGTTCGTGAATATTGCACCTATTGTGGCAGGAACGAATGGAATTTCTCCAATATTCCAGACTACTGTCGGCGTAACAGGTGGGATTGGTATCGACCTTAAAAATTGGGTTAAAAAAGTTGATGAGAATGGGAAAATAATCGTCAACAACGACGGGAACCCAATTCTCGAAGAGAAATATTCTGTAGCAACCGGAACAACTCTGACGATCAACACCAAGACCCGCAAACTGATGAATGAAGACAGTTCTGAGGAGTTGGCAGATGTTTCAAATGCCTTCTCCCCTCAGTCTGTAGAATTCATGAAAGCGGGGGGATCTTATGCAATCGATTTCGGCAAGAAACTCCAGATCTTTGCTGCTGAAACTTTAGGTATAGCTCCTAAACCCGTATTTGCCCCACCGAAAGTAGTATCGAACCCAGGCCAAGGCCTAACAGCCGTTGAAAAAATCTTTAACGCAAACGCAGTTGGTGTTCCTGAGGGAACTGTTCTGCACGCTGGTTCCGACGCGGTTGTAAAAGTGAATATCGTTGGATCTCAGGACACAACTGGGCCAATGACAGTGCAAGAACTAGAAGCTATGGCTGCAACAGTTATTTCTCCTGTCCTTGACGGAGCCTATCAGTCAGGCTGCCATACTGCCTCGGTTTGGGATAAAAAAGCTCAAGCCAATACCCCAAAACTAATGGCTTTTATGAACAATTTTGGCCTTGTTACCGGACGTGATCCGTCTGGTAAGTATCACGCTATGACTGACGTCATTCATAAGGTGCTCAACGATATCACGATAGACGATCGCGCCATCATAATCGGCGGTGATTCCCACACTCGTATGTCCAAAGGCGTAGCTTTTGGCGCTGACTCTGGAACCGTCGCTCTAGCTCTCGCTCTTGGCCAAGCCAGCATTCCAGTCCCCCAGTCAGTGAAGGTTACTTTCAAAGGTAAGATGGCCGATCACATGGACTTCCGAGATGTAGTCCACGCTACTCAGGCACAAATGCTCGCTCAATTTGATGGTGAGAATGTTTTCCAGGGCAGAATAATTGAAGTCCACATCGGCACTCTTCTTGCCGACCAAGCATTTACTTTCACCGACTGGACCGCGGAGATGAAAGCAAAGGCATCAATTTGCATCTCGAATGATGAGACGCTCATTGAATCCTTAGAAATCGCTAAATCCCGCATCCAAGTCATGATTGATAAAGGTATGGAAATACCCTCAAGGATGCTGCAACGCCTCATAGATAAAGCAGATGAGCGGATCGAAGGGATCAAATCAGGAAAAGAGCCTGCATTAAAGCCCGACAATAACGCCAAATATTTCGCCGAGGTTGTTGTAGACCTTGACGCGATCAATGAACCAATGATCGCTGACCCAGACGTCGACAATATTGATGTGGCCAAGCGATATACCCACGACACAATCCGGCCCATCTCTTACTACCAGGGCACAAAACAGGTGGACCTTGGCTTTGTTGGTTCGTGCATGGTGCATAAAGGTGACATGAATATTATTGCCCAAATGTTTAGAAATATCGAAAAAGCAAATGGAAAAGTTGAGTTTAAGGCCCCTCTGGTGGTTGCTCCACCTACCTACAATATTGTTGATGAGCTAAAGGCTGAGGGCGACTGGGATATCCTGCAAAAATACGCAGGCTTCGTATTCAACGACGACGCTCCAAAGACCGAAGCGCGTAAAGAGTATGAGAATATCCTATATTTGGAACGCCCAGGCTGTAATCTTTGCATGGGCAATCAAGAAAAAGCAGCAAAAGGCGATACAGTTATGGCAACGTCAACGCGGCTTTTCCAAGGGCGTGTCGTAGCCGACTCTGATGAAAAGAAAGGGGAATCTTTGCTTGCATCAACTCCAGTCGTTGTACTCTCGACCGTTTTAGGCAGAACCCCAAACATTGACGAATACAGAGCCGCGGTGGATGGCATTGATCTCACTAAGTTTGCTCCCCCATCTGCTTGAGCCACTCTTGCTGCCTATTAATCTAGAAATCTAGATCAAGGATGAGGTAACTGTCTTATGGCCGATCAGCCGAAGGGAGAATTGACTCTCCGAACACTGGCGATGCCGTCCGATACAAACCCTAGTGGTGATATCTTCGGCGGGTGGGTTTTGTCCCAAATGGATATCGCTGCAGGCATTGCAGCAGGCGCCACGGCGCAAGGGCGTGTGACAACAGTTGCAATAGATGCAATGCGTTTTCACCGCCCGGTGAAGGTTGGAGATGTATTGTGTGTATATGCTCTCGTTTCAAACATAGGCACAACTTCAATAAAAATTGAACTTGAAGCTTGGGTATTGCGGAATAGAATTGGCGCCCGAGAAAAAGTTACGGAAGGTATTTTCACTTTTGTTGCCATAAACTCTGATGGGCGACCCAGGCCAGTCAACTCCTAGAAAAAACCAGAACGCCTGTTATTCGCTTATTTATTGGGCGGACCTTGGATCAGCCCTTAGCACATATGCAAAGAAACAATACCATTACTCTTAAAAACAACTTTTCAGAATTATTTTGAAAATCCCACTATTTCTGTCCCAATAAACACAATTAATGGTACGAAAGACGCCTGCTTTTAGGGTTTTACGGTCGCTTCAGCAAACTATTTGCGGAAAAACATATCAATTTAGTATATTGATATATGAAACTATGAGATTGGTCAGCATGCGTGTTTTCCTGATTATATTGCTTGCCTTTTCAACTCTGGGGCTCTCCGGCGCGGGCTTTCTATTGCTAAAAAATAGACAAGCCGAACCAGTGATAAAAGAAATTCCAAAAACCTATGTCATGGTTCCCAATATGGATTTATTGCGGGGACATGTAATTGGCCCCGGGGATCTTGCATGGATGGAATGGCCGAGTGAGTCCGCCAACAATTTCGTTTCATCTCAACAAAAAGAAGATGCTTTATTATCAAAATATAATGGGAGAGTTGCACGGCTAGAAATTTCAGCAAAAACGCCAATTTTAGAAAAAAACTTTATTTCAAAAGACGCTGCAGGTGGTCTAATTTCTCTTCTTCTTCAACCCGGCAAGCGGGCCTACACAATATCAGTGGGAATTGATACTGGAGGAGCGGGTTTTATTGTTCCTGGTGACTATGTCGATATAGTCTTAATTCAAAACGTTCGCGATAAATTACCAAGATCAAATTCAAAATCAAAATCTGTTGGCCTCACCGATCAAGTTTTAAACGCTGCTGCTGAGACCCTTTTAAAGAATGTGAAAGTGATCGCAGTCGGGGCAAAAACCTACGTAGCAAGAACTTCGTCAGACACAGAGGTTACACCAGTAGAAACAATTACCGTTGAAGTGGGCCAGGTGGAAAGTGAAAAATTAGCTTTAGCGAAAACCATGGGATCATTGTCGGTCGTGTTGCGATCACTTTCTTTTGAAGCAGACTCTGATGCCATTGGATATGTCTCGGATACAAATGCTTCTAAGGTGCTAAATAAAGTTATGGTCGAGGCTCAAAAAAATGCCGAAGAAGAATCAGGGTCCAGTTCAAATAAAGGTGGGCAATCGCGAAAAAAATCGATTACAATTATTAGTGGGCGCAACGTAATTGAACAAAAAGTCACGCCGCGGTAATGTGAGGAAACAGCTTTGAAGGCCTTTTTACATACCATTATAGTTAGTATTACCGCGCTTACTGTCTGCTTTGGCTTTGGGTCAACAGGAATTGCTCAAGAAAAAAAATCAAAAATAAGCATTTCTCAGCTTGCGACAGAACAATCAAGCCGCATATCAATGGCGAAAGGTTCGATTTACAAGTTAAAGACCGAGGTTGCGATACGAGATGTAAGCGTCGGTGATCCAAAAATTATAGGCGCGAATATAATCGACCCCACCTCAGTTAACATTTTTGGAGTGGAATTCGGAACGTCGAAGGTCTCTCTCCAAGGTGACAACGGAGTAGTTTTAAAAACTATCTACATAGATGTAAGAAGACCAACACAACTAGCTCAGGATATGATCAATTCTTTGTTGCCGAACGCTGACATTCAAGTCTCAAGCGTTGGCGCCTCATTGATCTTAAAAGGTAGCGCCCCCTCGGCTCGTGAAAGCCTGGATGCGGAAAAAATTGCGCGGCAATTTGTGGACGAAGATAGCCAAATAATAAATATCCTGGAGGTTCGAGCCATTCAGCAAGTTTTGCTGAAAGTCCGCATTGCTGAGATGGAGCGCACGGTCCTGAAAACACTAGGAGCGAGTCTTTCAGGAAACGATAGAAACCTGGGCCGACTAGGAAACCGGTTAGGTGCAGAGAACGGAGTTGCAGTAGATAATTTTGCCGCTGTCACATTAATAAACCCTTCCGTTAGCTTTTTTGATGACTTAACTATTTCAGCTCTTGAAAGGGATGGTTTGGTTAAAACCCTTGCGGAGCCTGCTCTGACTGCAATTTCTGGAGAAACAGCTAATTTTCTTGCTGGAGGCGAGCTACCAATACCGTCTGGGCGTGATTCTCAAGGCAATGTTCAGATTGAGTTTAAAACATTTGGTGTTGCTCTAAGTTTTACCCCCGTAGTTCTTTCTAACAACCAAATCAGCCTACGAATCAAAACCGAAGTCAGCCGAATAAACGAGGAACTAACTCTCAATTTAGCGGGAGTCACAGTTAAGGGCCTATCTGTTCGTCGCGCGGATAGCACCGTGAACCTACCCAGTGGCGGCCAGCTAATGATTGCGGGCCTTCTCTCTAATTCTGATAGCGCTCAAACTGAAGGTTTACCTTTCTTTAAGGATTTACCCATCCTTGGAGCACTTTTTAGAAGTGCGCAGTTCCGTGGGAACAAAAGTGAGCTTGTGATCATTGTCGAAAGTTACTTGGTATCCCCTCCAAGTGACAACACGCAACTTTCAACCCCGCTTGCTAACTCGGCAGAAATTAACGCCTTTGACATATTTTTTAATCGTAATTTAGACAAAAAAACAGAAAACAAAAAAGATAGCGATGCCAAGGCAATTCGCGATCAAATTGTTGGTGATTGATATGAAAAAAATTGCAATTCTCATGTCATTTGTGTTTGCCACTTCCTGCACAAGCGCAACTAAACCACCCGAAAATCCCTCATCCACCGTTGCTAAAACTAGCAGCTCTCCTATCGACGCAAATTCAGCCTTTGGTGAAATAGAAATTAAAGAAGAATCTTTAATCATCGAGCGAAATGAATTTGACGCAGAAAAATTACTGTCCGTTATTCAAAAACACACAAAATATACCGGCTACAAAAAATTTTTTCTGATCGATTTACAAGCAGGCCCGCAATCAAATGCCGATGAATTTGCCAGCATTGTGAATAACGCATTGAAAAAAACCAAGTTGAATTATGAAATACAAGTAAAACCTGGGAATGAACAGAAAATCCAGGAAAGTGTGCTGGTGAGGCTTAGATCTATCCATATTAAGCCAAGAGATTGTTCTCCTAAAAAACCGGGACCAAGGGAAATATTGGGGAGCTACTATGAAGAAAAATTTGGATGTTCTTACGCCAACAACATAGCTGCAATGATTCACAATCCCCGCGATACACTAGCACCTCATGGCAGTGCATTCCTCGACACGCCACGTGCTATGAAGGTCCTGAGAAACTACATAGACGGGCAGCGCACGGGTGCTTTGCGCCCAGAGGGCGAAGCTGGTGAAGTAAGTGAAGTATCTCCATCTCAGTAAGCCAGATAACTACCGAACGGTAACTTTGAAGCCATGAAGACAACAAACTTAGGTTTTTATAGCACTTCAGAGAATTTAAATTCTGAATTTGCTGCAATAGCAAAGTCGTACGAACAATCTTGGTATCTCAAAGATGTGATATCCAAAAATGCATCAGATTTGGCTACTCATATTTCCCAAAAACAAAAAGCTGACGACTTGATTTTCTTTGGTACAGAGGCAACTGGTGAAACACTTATAACTGAGCTGAATACTCTTGCCGATGCATGCAATCCAGATACACAAGTATATGTATTCTCTCCTGAACGTGATGTAGTTATTTATAGAAAAATTTTAGGTATGGGGGTTGCAGGCTTTGAAGGCTTTCCCATTGACCCAGACTTCATCAACCAAGAAATCAGCTCGTTTTTAAGCATTGAAGACAGAGGAAAACTAATTTTAGGATCAGCAATCCTCCCTGGAGTTGGCTTTTCTACAGCCTTTTTAAATATTGCCGCTAGATGTGCATTCCGTGCCGGACCAGATGCTGGGGTATCTTTCATAGACGGAGACAATACTGGGGGGATAACAAACCTATTTATAACCGAATCTCCCAGAACACACGTCCAATTCGAAGGAAATTCGACGACTGATTTTTTTCAGGGCGCCATTCTGTGTGAGTCCACGAAACACCAAAATCTTAAAATTTTCCCTTCCCCTGCGAGGTTATTAGGCAGTCGCAAAATGTCAGATACTTTTTTGGAAGAGGGGCTTTCAGAAATTGCGAATAAGTCAGAATATACTTTTGTAGATTTTGGTGTATTCGATCGCCTTTGGGGGTCACAATCCATCGAATATTGTGACCAAATTCTTCTTGCTACTCGACCCACTTTAAATGGGGTTCGTTTGTTGAGAGAAGTGATCCAGCACATCATAGAATCTCGCGGAGCCATTGAAAAAATCTCATGTTTATTTATTGGACGTGGAAGAGGCGGAAAGCATGAGGTCAGTGCCAAGAAGATAAAAGAAATACTACCTAACATAGCTATTTTTGATGTTCCTGACGCTCCATCATATGTATTTGGAAATGAGAGTTCCGGCTTGCTGAGATTTCAAAGCAAGCGAGCCTCTAATAAATATGAAAAATCCATTGAACAAATCTGCACAGGTTTGCTTGGCTAAGGTGGAGACCATCGATGGCTTTCGGTAAGCGCGACTTAATCTCAAACGAGAATAACTTTGGAACTCAAGGCACGGCAAACACCTTGACCAAACCTGAAGTGCGGGTAGGGACTGAGAATAAAGAAACCATTAAAAAAGCCGAAGCCACAGGAAATTCTCAACCTGAGTCAGGCCTAAATAACCCAGACCATCATTCGGAAAGCCACGACAACTTCGACCGACTTCAGAACTTGAAAGTAAAAATTTTTGCTGACCTTATTAAGGTCGTTGATTTGACGCAATTCGTTAATGAAGACCGCGAATCAGTCGAGGATATAATTGGCGATGCTATAGCGGAGCTATTAGTTGCTAATGGCTATGACATCAGAAGTGATGAAGAGCGCGAATTATTGGTCCGTGACATCTGCTATGATGTTTTAGGATTTGGACCGTTAGAACCACTTCTTGAGCGCCAAGATATCGCAGATATTATGGTTAATGGCCCAAACAAGGTGTATATTGAGACTAAAGGGCAAATAGAATTAACCGGGATTAAGTTCCGCGATGCAGCGCAACTTATGAATATTTGTCAAAGAATAGTTTCAGCGGTTGGTCGGAGGGTTGATGACGCAAACCCAATTTGTGACGCGCGCTTAGCTGATGGCTCACGGGTAAATGTTATTGCGCCGCCTCTCTCGTTAGATGGTGCTTCTCTTACCATCCGAAAATTTTCTAGCGATAAATTACAATTACCTGATCTGGTAAAGTTTGGGTCCATCACTGACGAAGGTAGGATCCTCCTAGAAGTTTTATCTGAATGCCGTTCAAACGTATTAATTTCTGGTGGTACTGGTTCGGGAAAAACCACACTACTTAACTGTCTAACCGATTTTATCCAGCCTGGTGAGCGCGTCATCACGTGTGAGGACGCTGCAGAATTACAACTTAAAAACCCTCATGTTGTGCGCTTAGAAACACGCCCACCGAACCTTGAAGGTGCTGGCGCTATAACGATGAGAGATTTGGTCAAAAACTGTTTGCGTATGCGTCCCGAACGAATAATCGTGGGTGAGGTCCGCGGCCCTGAAGCATTTGATCTTTTACAAGCAATGAATACTGGCCATGATGGCTCAATGGGAACAGTGCATGCCAATAGCCCAAGAGAGGCAGTATCAAGGCTGGAAAATATGATTGCAATGGGCGGCTATAACCTCCCAATCACCGCAGTGAGAGAACAAATAGCAGGCTCAGTCAATGTTATTGTGCAAGCAGAAAGACTTCGCGATGGTTCAAGAAAAATCACCAACATCTCAGAAGTAATGGGCATGGAAGGTGACGTGATTACATTACAGGAACTATTGGTGTTCAAGGTTACAGGAGAAACACCTGAAGGAAAATTAAAAGGCGAGCACGAGCTCTCATCAAATAGGCCAAAATTCTCCGAGAAAGCAAGATATTTTGGCTTAGAGAGCAAACTACAGTCGATTTACCGGTAGCTTAATTTATGTATATAAGTGACACTGTTCTTATTTTTTCAATATCTGTACTAATTTTTGTACTGTTTTTACTCTGTATTGTTTTGTATTTGACTTATCGACAAAATATGCATGAAAAAAACAATAGATATAGGTCTTTAAATATTCTCCCCGTTAATCTTCATAATGATGATACCGATCTTCAAAATGTTGCCCTCCAACGTGCTCTGAGAGCAAGGTTATCGGAGGTTAAAAAAAATGAAAAAGGGGGCCTCAGGGCAAACGTTAATAAACTGCTGCTAAGATCTGGCTCTAAATATAATTTTAAAACTTATCTTGTTTATTCTGTAGCAGTTTACGTTGTGTCTATAGTTGTGATCTTTGCGCTATCCTCGAACGTGTTAATCTCTGTATTCAGCGCGATTATCCCTGGCTTATTTGGCCAGAATTTTTTCCTCGCTCAAAAAGTTAAACGGCGCCAAAAACAATTCACAGCTGATTTTGCAGGTGCGTTGGACATCATCGTTCGTGGTGTGACAGTGGGATTATCAATCAACGAAAGCATGAAAACTGTTGCTTATGAAGCTCAAGGCCCAGTGGCCGAAGAATTCAAACGTATTGTCGACAGCCAAGCAATGGGTATCGAATTTTCTGATACTTTGACGGAGGCTATCGATAGAATGCCTACTCCAGAATTTCAATTCTTCTCTATTGTTATGCAAATTCAGCGCCAAACTGGCGGTAGCATGGCCAAAACCCTTGCAGACCTCTCGTCCCTCTTGCGAGGGCGCAAACAAATGCGTGATAAAATTTTATCTCTAAGTTCAGAAGCAAAATCATCAGCTAAAATTATCGGGTGTCTACCTTTCGGTATTGCCGGGATGATCTATCTTGTTGCACCGGATTTTTTAAACCCTCTTTTCGAAACCACTATAGGTTACGTAATGATAGGTGCAGCCCTTGGCCTTATGTTGGTTGGCATGCTGGTGATGCGCGCAATGACCGATCTAAAGATCTAACATGCAATTTCTGATTCTTATACTTCCCTCTATTATCCTTGTACTGGGGATTTTATTGTTAAGGGAGAAGGCAGTTGATCCAGATAGGATCAATTCTATAGTGCTCGAGAATTTTGTTGTGGGAACGCCTTCAACCCCAAAAGTGAAGCGCAAGGTATCCGCCACTAGTGGCTTCTACCGAAAAATCCGGGACCAAAATGCAATATCTTCTTTAAAAATACAAAAGCTCCTTCTTAAAGCGGGTGTCAGAGGAGAGAATGCAGTAGAAATTTTCAGAGTCACACGGTTTGCTGCAGCATTTTCATTGGGAGGGCTGGTATGGATCGTTCTAACATTCGCTGAAAAGCTCGATGTCACGCAACCTCTTAAAACCATAATTATCTTGGCCGCAGGAGTTTTTGGTTTTTTTCTTCCAACCATATTGATGATTAACAATGCAATGAAGCGGCGGGATGAAATTCGAGCTGGCATCCCCGACATGTTAGATTTGATGGTGATTTGCATCCAAGGAGGTTTAAGCCTTGAGCCAGCGTTAACCCGTGTTTCAAAAGAAATAAGGGAGTCCCACCAAATTCTTTCAGAGGAAATGACAACCTTGAATGTTGAACTTTCTTACCTCGGAGATCGCTTTAAGGCTTATCAAAATCTACAAGACCGAGTTGACCTACCTGAAATTAAGTCGTTAGCGTCTATGATGTACCAGAGTGAAAAACTTGGTACCCCGCTGGCAGTAGCGTTTAACACTCTCACAGATGAAACTAGAAAAGAGCGTATGTCTATTGCAGAGCGGAAAGCTGGGGCATTGGGTTCAAAGCTCACTGTGCCCATGATTGCATTCTTTGTACCAGCTATGTTTGTCGTGATCTTGGGACCAGCTATTATCCAAATGACTTCAATGTAAAAAAACCATCAGTTCAGGATATCAGTGCCTTTTGGAACATCTGATAAATTATAGTTCCGCTCTAAATCAATTAGTTTCAAAGTTTGTTTTGTGTTGTTCAACAATTTCCAATAATCAACCGCGCACGCTTGAGTATCTGAAGGCAAAGACAAACATTCTAAGTAGACTTTTTCTGCATTTTCATACTGGCCTTTATTAATATTTATCGCACCGCGAAGCCTCAAAACAGTGGATTCTTTCAAGTTATAACTAATCCCCTTTGTAAGTACAGCTGAGGCCTGTTCATTTAAATTATGGTACAAAAGCGACATCACCAAAAAAGAAACGTATTTATCTTCTGCCCAAAGCATATAATCATCACTGTCTTTGAAGTAGTTTTTTAAAGCATTTAAATCTTTAATATTGTTAACAGATCGAATGTAGCCATAATGATGGGATAATTCTTTTGGCTGCAGTTCTATAAGTTTGCTATATAGCCTTTTAGACAGGTGAAACGTCTTGGCATTATCTGAAACTTGCGCCCGCCCACTCATTATTGATACCAACGACTCCTGCGGGCTAGGCTTTGGAGAAGTGCAGGCAACTAGAGATATCAATAGCGTTGATATGCCTATACCAAAATACAAGCAGGAAAAGGTGTTGGAGAAATTAACATGAAATCGTGGCTCTTTTTTTGGTTGGTTCTTACCCATTTTGTTTTTTTTATCAACGGCCAGGCTTATGCCGAGGATAAGTCCTTAGTGGTGGGTGAGGTAAAGGTAGTCGAGATACCATTTGAAATCCGGAGCATATTAAATGGTTCAGATGAAGTTGTGAATTTAAATGTTGATGGACTACGCACTATTATTATGACCGGCATATCATCTGGTCGCACTAATTTGATTGTCCTTGGACAAGACAATGAACGAATTGACTATTCGCTTAATGTCGTTTCGGACCAACGGGATCTTGTGTATTTACATGAGGGTCCTGCTGCTACGGTTACATTTAAGTGCGAAGCAAGGTGCCTGCGGGAGAGTAGTGCAGGTGAGGAATCATCATCACTTGAGTCAGCGCTGCCACTCTCTGGAGGCGAAGCTACAGCTAAATAGCCGAGGTAACTGAACTAAAGAGATCAATAATAGTCTGACCAAAGCCAGAAACCAGTGCGACAACCAGCACAAGAGCAACACTAATGATCAAAACATATTCAAGCGCTGCAACGCCATTTTCATCTCGTCCGAATTCACGCACCGACTCTAGTCTTTTAAAACTAAAGCGGCCATCATCAGATGACCGCTTTAGCCTTGTACCATGAGAAGCCAATTCCAGCCTCTTTGCTTAACTTAGGAGAATAGAGCAGCCGTTAGAGCTTCGATTTGAGCTACCAATGCGTCACCGAAAAGACCAATAGCACCAATGAGAACAACTGCAATACCAGCAATAATCAACACGTACTCAACAGCGGTGGCACCATCTTGGTTACGCACAAACTTTGAAGCAAATTTTTTCAGCATCTTGGGGTCCCCCTTTTAATAATATACCCTTCCGGGCCTATACTAGTTTATATCAACTCTCCTCAACTAATCAAACACAAAACTTCTTACCTAAATAACCCAATTCTGCAAAAAGTGGGTGGGGCATACTAATGAAAAAATTTTTTAAACAACAAAAAGGGGCAATTACTGTTGAGTTTATCTTGCTGGTCCCATTTATGATGATGCTTTTGCTGATGATATTGGATTTCGGCTCCTTTCTTCTAAGAAAACAGAGCTTATCATCCACCACTCGAAGCATAATAACGATTGTTAGCAACACTCCTAATTTTGCTATAGATCACCCAGCTCTTTTAAGCATGGCTCAAACTTCTCTGGGGCCAGATGCCACAAACCTAGTTTTAAACGTGAGCACAAAGTGCACCTGCAACAATGTCCCAACTAGCTGCACAACTAACTGTGGGGCAGCACCTTCAAGGATGGAGGTTAATGCGGATATTTCTTATGATCACACTCTTATTTTTCCATATCCGGGCATAGGACAGACCGTAAGAGTAAGCGATAGCCTTGCTTTTCGCTTACGCTAATTTGTGGAGCCAGCTTTGAATTCATTCGCAAATCTAAGAAATTTTCTTAAGAACAGTTCTGGGGCCGCTGCAGTAGAGTTTGTTTTAATTGCCCCTATCTTTATCGCACTCATAGTAGGAGGTCTTGATTTAGGGCGTTATTTTTTTCTTCAAAATGAGCTCACATCAGTTGTCCAAGAAGCAGGCCGGTTTGCTATGATCCGCGGTTCATCATCATCTACACCTGCAACTCAAGGAAACGTTGCAAATTTCGCAACGCAGCAGTTACGTTTTAATGAAGCTGCAAACGTGACATTCACTGTGACATTTCTCCCAAATAACACTAAGGGAAGCACAGTTCGCGTAAGAGGACAGGCAAATTTTCAGGTTTTTGGAGGGTTATTTGCAACCAGCGCTCTAACCTTGGATGCGACGTCAGTGAATATCTTTGTAAATTAGAAAAAACATTTCATAATAATTAAAGAAGAAAAAATTCCTGGTGCAAATGGAATTTGCATTTCTTTCCAACTGGCTGAAAGGCAATCAGGATATCGCCAAATTTTTAATGGCCAACAAACAAGAAACCAAACAACACCACAGATAAAACACCCGCACAAAAAGTACATCACATTTGGAAGATCTACTAAAAATACAGATGCAGCCATTAATTTTGCATCCCCAGCACCCCAAACATTTAGTATAAATAAAACTAGGCCAAAAAGTATTACTAAAAAGAAAATACACGTATAAACAAATAAATTTATAAAGCTTTGGCCTATATAAATTTGGTAAATAACCCCAATAAATAATACAAGAAAAATACTCCAATTCGGTATTTTTAAATATTTGATGTCAATATACGAAATAATAGAAAATAAAATCAGAGAAAAAAATATGATAATTAATATCATTTTGGGGTCTACAATTCTCCACGACTTTTTAGAGAAAATAAATCCAAAACAATTAAATCTCTATTTCGTCTTACGATGATTTCGTCATGCATGAGTTGTCCTAAAATTGAGCTTACAAATGCTTTTGAGGTACCTGTCCACGCTGCAATTTCATCATGTTTTGGACTTGGGCTTATGATCCATTGACCAGGATTATCACTTGATGCCTTTACAAGGCTGATAATTTGCTGAATGACGCGTGTTGATGGGGAAGTAGTCGAAAAGTCAGCAAGACGCTGGTTTGTTTGGCGCAATCGTGTTGTAAAAATCTTAAGCAGCCGAAGCGTTATCTGTGGTTCAGTTATTAACAGTTGTTCAAAATCTTGCGGCTTTAATTCATAAAGCTCTCCATCAGTTCTACATCGAACATCAGCTGAACGTGGCAATCCATCAAGCGCAGACATCTCTCCAAAAAACTCATTTTCAGAAATTTCCGCGTACTTTAAGTCCTGATCTTCGCTTAAAGCTATCTCAACTGTGTAGGTGCCAGAAGTGACGAAAAATATGCTTTTGTTTTCTTCTTCGCGAGTAGCAACTAAATCGTTTTGCTTAAATTTTCTTATTTCGCACAAATCTATCACATGATCGATTACACTAGCCGGGAGGCCAACCAGAAGGTGATTTTCAGCTAAGCCCATGATTGCCTCAATTAATCAATTGAACGCCACCAACCTCACCTGGGCGTGGTTGGATCGGTTGCGTGGGAGGATTTTCGCCAAGTCTTACAGTTGTGTTTCCTCCAACCCTAAGTGATTTTGCCGAGATTGATACTGAGTTGCTCACGAGTCCAGAATTACCATTTATGTCGATCGTACTTCCCGGCACTGAAATTCCTCTGCCAGATTCAATAAAGATATTTCCGCCACCAGTAATCTCATGAGTAACAGACTGGCTTTCGGAGGAAATAATACTCAGACCACGAAATTCATCTGTTTCAAAATCTGGCTGGAAGATGTTTAAGTTTCCCTGTGACTGGACGATTAATCGTGCACCATTAACAAAAATTAGATTGCCTCTGAGGTTTAGCGTCCCGCCAGCTCTAACCTTTAAGTCGAAGCATATTGGAATTGGAAACCCTTGACCGCCTCCACTAATATTAACAGTGACACCGTTTTTCACATCAATTGTGCTAGTACCAATTCCTGGACCAAAATTAAAAGTAGTTGTTTCGACAGTACGACCTCGAAAATTATCTCGCCTGATAGCGCCTACTTGTCCAACAGGTCTATCTGGACAATTAAGCCCAAAACTAGGCAAAAATCGCTCTAAATGCTCGTAAGGGTTAGTAATTGGCGGGCACCCAGTCTTAGGAACAGAAGAAATATTGTTCACTGCCGTCACATCAAAGCCACCATTTATACAAACATCATCGGAGATCAAGCGCGCTCCATCACCATTAACTCTTACTGCACTCTCGTCACTACTATTGACTTGCACACCGCAGCCTTCTCCCATTTCCACACGGCCATTACCATTAATTCTTAGGCCTTCTCCATCCGGCGCCAGGAGGTTTAGGCATGCAGGTGGTTTAGTTTCACCCTCAGTAAATTCTGCTAAGGCAGATGCTCGGATCACAGGAGGGCTTGAAACAACACTTCCCAGAAAAAATGTGGCCGCAGTTGCCTGAACAGTTACCTGGATACGCTTCGCCGCTGGAAATATGGTTGTAACCTGAGATGGCCCATCTACGTTTTTTGCAGCAACGGAATTTGCTTCCGTTATCGCAAATCCCTGTGAATTAGTTCTAATAAATTCATATCCCCCCGCCAATGCCCCCGCATCCGCAGCGTTCTGAAGGTCGCGTTTAGAGGAGTACCAAAAGCCAACGTCAACTGCCAGCCCAGCACCAGCAATGAAGACCGGCATCATAACAGCAAATATGGCCGTAAATGCACCACTATCAGAATTCAAAAATCTTTTAAGCAGTTTCATTTTATAATCATTCGCGGATGGTCAGCCGGGACTTTAAAATCATATCACTAAAGACTGCCATGAGAAAAGCCAAATACACAGCAATAGCATAGGCAAACTCAGAGTTAAAACCACCATCTAGCCAAACTAGTCTTTTCAAAAACGACGTAATAAATTTCCCTTCTGCGAACAATTCATCATGGTTCGAGAGATGTGCGAGAAGGTCGAAACTATCGACCGTATGAGGCTACTAGTCTAATTTCACGCTGCGTTGGGTAGTTCACCCAAAACCAACACAAGACATCCTCAGCTATCCCCAAGGAATATTCAAACGTGGCAATGGACGCGGCAATTGTGGCGGGTTGGGTAGTGATGGGAGCCATTAGACAA
>Ga0255770_10002706_pt1 | contig 15669 bp, 15 predicted proteins | sample 071ome_22_FD_179968 | JGI IMG/M metagenome (GOLD analysis project Ga0255770, IMG submission 179968) | Coastal salt marsh microbial communities from the Groves Creek Marsh, Skidaway Island, Georgia - 071404AT metaG (version 2) | ecosystem: Environmental > Aquatic > Marine > Intertidal zone >... | reverse complement strand
TCGTTATCATCAGCTTTCCACGCCCAAGCAACGTAATCTTGCCCAGATTGATTTTCACTATTACTTGTACCTAAACTGAATCCATCATTATCAAAAGATGTTAAGGTAGATGAACTTGAAGTACCTCCTTGTGCAGCAGTTCCTGATGAATAAATATAAACACCAGGGCCTCTAACACTATCATACCAAATTGGTACTTGCGTACCACTTCTTTGTTTTATAAAAACTAAATTTGGTTTAAATCCTAATCCTTCAATAGACCTTGCTGAACCAGTACCAGTATAAGCTACTGTACTAAAACTTTTTGCTACTGTTGGTGCTTCTGTGTCAGGGTCTGCAGCAAATGCCATATAGATATATGTACCTCCATTTGTATTCATTGCATAACCTGCAGTACCATCTTTTAGTTGAAAACCATTAGATAAAAAGTCAATGTTATATTGATAAGTTGAAAATTCAGCAGCACTATTATCTGCCCATAATCTTATATTTCTTGGGTTTGATGGACTCCTTTTGTTATCATACATAATCCATACACCTCCACCTCCTGAAGTAGGGTCTGAATCTGTTCTTTTAATCATTAAAAACGCAGGTTCAAATCCTGTTTCTATAATCGGTCCATTTGATGAACCATTACCTGTGTATGAGCCAATCTTTGAAAAGGAATCGACTGAACGGAAACAGTAAGCTATATGATTATCATTAGCAGCGTTAACGTGAGTAGATGTATTAACTGTAAATACTGTAGATGTAGGTTCAGTATTATTATATGCCGCAGAAGAAGCAGCCGAAGCTGCTGAGGTATTTAGCGTCATATTATTTGTTGCTGTATTAAATTTATCGTAAACAAGCCAAGCCCTTGTCCCATCATCTAAATTTTTAATAATAAATAATTCAGGTACTGAACTTAATCCGTGTCCTACGGTTGCTAAACTGCCTGTCCCTGTGTACTTCACAATACTAAATCCTGCATCTTGATTTGCCTGTACTGTACTTGTAATACTTCCATCAGTATTGCTGCTTGTAGTTCCTCCGTTTGCTTTTAAACACCAAGCTACATAATCATCTCCATCTCTATTTGCGTGATACGCATTTGTACTTGCATCTACAGTAAACCCACCTGTATCAAATGAGGAAACAAAACCATAATTACCATATTCACCTTCATAACCTGTAAAATCAGGATATATGTTTTTTGATATACCTGCACCTCTTGTTGAGTCGTGTATAATATGAGAAGCCGCTGTAGTTCTATTCTTTATCCAAACAAAATCAGGAGTAAAGTTTAATCCGTATTCATAAGTAACATTTGTAGCAGTACCATCATAATTTCTTGTATCATCATTTGCATTTCCTTCAAATCTATAAGAAGCTACAAGTGAGTTTTCATTATACAATGTAGTTACTTCTGCTGCTGATAATTCTTTGTTAAATACTCTTAATTGGTCTATTTTACCTAACCAATATTCACTATAAGTACCAAACTGCCTACCAATTCTTACACCACTACCATTTCTTGCAGTTTCTGAACTTAAATATGCCCAGTTTGTTTTTGTATCTATTAACGAACCATTTTGATAAGTTTTTAAGGTAGAACCATTAACAGTAAAAGATAAATGATTCCAATTAGAACCTAAAGTACAACTTATAGACAAATCGTTAAACCTTATAGTTCCACTATTAGTATGCCTACCAATATAAATACCTTTATTATTGTCTGCTTGTTGGCTAAAAAATTCTCTATACCCACTTGAAGCGTCATCAATAACCCAAATACTTACCGAAAATGCAGTTCCAGTAATCATATCACTTGTACCTACCTGTACATAACTACTTGTACCATTAAAACTTGCTGCTTGTCCATATCTTCCTGCTGCATATTGTATTGCATTTCCAGTTCCATCATAGTTACCACTTAAATCTGTTTCATCATTCTCAAATCTATAAGTAGCAATACAAGAACTATCTCCAAGTACTTGTAGTGTGTCTGTTGTATCTTCTGATAATGGGTCTAATGATTCTACTGTTTCTACTGTTTCTGCATATAGTGTTGAAACTTCTGATGAAGATAGAGCTTTTTGAAATACTCTTACCTGGTCTATTTTACCATTAAAAAATTCAGATGAATTATTCCACGGCACACCACCTACTCGAAATCCTGCAGTTCCTGTGTTTAATGTTCTTGTATCAGAATATTCTTCTGAACCATTTATATATGCTTTAAACGTAGTTCCATCGTGTGTTGCTACAACGTGGTACCATTGACCTGTAGATAAAGCATAATTTATATTTGCATTAACCGCATAAAAAGTCATTATTAATTGACTACTACCTATATAAAAAGCAAATCCTTGATTTGATGCCGCAGTACCATAAGCTACAATTCCTCCATCTGCATAAGAATCGCTATACATCCAAAAAGATATTGACCTTGGAGCATTGCCACTTGGCCAAGCACCAATAGAAGTTGAATCTATTCTACTATTACTACCATTACCATAAAATGCTGCACCAAACTTACCTCCGTTAATAGAATGTGATGATGAACCATCTCCTTCGTATAATACTACTCCAAAGTGTTCTGATGGTACTAATTCTCCTGCTGCTGCAGCTCCCTGTAATAATCTCTTATTTACAGCCATATTTAATCTATATTAGGGAAATCATATTGCATTACTTTCTTTTTAGTAGTTAATGCACCTATTTCCGATTCAACTGTTTCTGATTGGTCTCTTAATGCTTGTCTTGCTGTAACTATATCAGCTGGTATTTCAGTTCCATTATCTGCATTTCTAATTATATACCAGTCAGTAGCTGCAAGTTTACTTCCTATTTGACCTTTAAAGTTGTTTATTCTTGCTTCTTTTAATTCTGCTAAAGTTTCACTCCAAGTAATATCTACTGCATCTTTTCTAAATACTGAAGCTGCTGAATCAAAATATATTTCTCCAAGTGTGTGTATTCTTGAATCATAATTCTCATCTATGATTACATCAAATAAACCAGCATTGCGTAGTTCATCAGAAGTCATACTTCTTGCGTTTAAGTGATAACCTGTTGATGACCTAAATTTTGCAGGTACATCTGGGTAAGTTGTGATAATTCCGTTGTTATTTACTGCTTTCATATTACGCTTCTTTTGATATTGTTGCCCACTGTTCAGTAGCTCCGTTAGTTGATACAATTTGAATTAGGTTTGTTACAGTTCCATCGTATGTCCCTGAAATTTCTTTTACACTTGCAGGTAGTGTTAATGTGTAGTTACCATCAATTACTAAATCTATAACCATCCCTGTTGAAACATTAGAGAATGTTAATGTAGTATTTGCACTTAATGTTTTAGTAAATACAGCAGCTGCTGACCAATCAACATCACTTGCTGATATAACAGCTGAAGTAGTAAACTCTGCTCCCATTTTAGCATAGCTTATTGCATCATCTGCTATTTTAGCAGTAGTTATATTTGCATCTGTTATTTTAACTGTAGTTACTGCATCGTCTGCTATTTTAGCAGTAGTTATATTTGCATCAGCAATGTGTACTGTGTCTATTGCTCCATCAGCTATCTTTGCTGAATCTACTGCATCATCTGCAAGTTTAGCTGTAGTCACTGCTCCATCAGCAACACCCCCAGCACCATTGTATAACTCTGTAAAGTTATCATTGGTTTTACTCATAGCGGTTCTTAACGGGTCACCTGTTCCATCGTTTGCCGAAGTACCTATATTTATTGTTTGTTTTGCCATTTTATTTTATTTTAATATACTGTTGCGTCTGCTGTTAAAGTTGTGCTATCTGCACTAAATAATGTCGTATCTACTGTCAAATATGAGCCGTCTGCATCAAAAGGATATATTGCACCCCATCCATTCGCTTCATTAACGTTCCCAAACCAGCTTACACTATATATTGACCCAAATCCCATTTTCTTATACTGGATAAATTATTCCCCAATTATTAGATTCGCTATCATTTCCCCACCAGCTCTCATCATATATTGATCCGAATGACATTTTTTATCTTTTCTATATAACTCTTTAATTTTATTTCGTTTTCTTTCTTAGGTTTATATGTTTTTTTGTTCTTTATAGTACCCATCCTGTCATATTTTGGTCTCTTTCTGGATACATACCTCCATTTTGATTAGCTGTATATTCTGGATATAGTTCACTATTCTGATCCATATAATCAATAAACCTTTGTGTATAGAAATCTGCAGTAGTTTTAGCTTGATGTACTAAATTATTAATCTCTTCAAGTGATGCTGAATCACTATTCTCTGATCTGTGTTTAAATACACCACCATTTGATATTTGAAATGCTGCATATTTCATATATTCTGATTGACTAAACCAAATAAGCATTGGTTTTAAATATGTATTTACAAGAGTAGAATAATTACCACTTAAAGTACTATTCTTTATATCTGTTTGTAATTTATCATATAAAACCGTACCTAATTGTGTTTGTATATAAGTATCTTGAGCTACTTCAACAAACTGTATTAGTTTATCAGTATCTACATTCCCATCTATAATAGACTTTCTTTTTAATTCGTCAAGTGTTATAAATAATGCTTTCATTTGTTATAATTTGGATGATGTCCTCTGTTTGCCATATCTTTTGGTGCAATTTCCACTTCTGGAGCGTTTTTAGGCTCTTTTAAGCCATCTTTTATTGCTTCTGCTTCACTAACCAGGTTATTATCAGAAACTCTCTTCTTATACACCTTTAATTCCCAATAGTGATGACAATTTACACCGCCTTTATACTTAAATAATGAATAATTCTGTCCTTTATGACCTAATTCTTTATTTACACCTCTAAAAGACATCATATTTATATCTTCTTTTCTAAATACTAAATTTTGACCTGTTAATAGCTCCATTCTTTGACAAAAACGTCTGCTATCTGCTGAATTTCTTACAGGACCATAAGAATATCTAACTTTATATGTTGAATTATCCTGTGATGATACACTATTAGGTTTAGCATCATCTTTTGACACTTCTGCAAGTTTAGTAAAGTCAAATTCAGCTTCTGTATCTTCTACTTTCTCTGTATGTATAAGTTCCCAGTCATTTTCATCTACTTTTTCACCTAAACTTTCAAGTTGAGATAATAAATCATCTCCTTCTTCATCATTAAAGTCATTTTTCTCTTGTGATGATAGTTTTTCACCTGTTTCTTCCTCTCTTTTAATCTTTGTTTCAATGTTATCAAGCTCTGTAAACTCAATTGGTTGTAGAGTAACAAAGTAAAGATTAAGACCTATACCATTAAATGCTAACAGCTCATTAAAAGAGTTGATTAGTAGGGTCTGAAATGGTCTAATAACAATATTATCCATTAAAACAGATGCAGTTCTTAATTCTTCTGCATTATTTCCGAAACCAGTGTTATCTTTTATACCAAGAAGTATAGGAGAAACAACACCGTGACCAATCATTATCTTTTCTCTTGATTCTTTTGCTAAAAAGTCATATTGTGCGTGTGCATCAGGTAAATGTATTGCTTCTACTGTAGATTGATTCTCTGCATTATCGTTAAATGCTAATATAAATCTACCTGCGTTTGATGATCCACTAAACTTCTCATATATCTTTCTCTCAATCATCTCCTGTGCTTCATCACCTGGAATACCATTGTTAAAGTTTAATAAAAGTGATGGTTGTAAACCATTCTGTATATTATTAATGTGATAGTTTGATACTTCTTCCTCTAAAGAACAATACTGTAAACATCCTTGATAATCAACTGGAGAATAATAATAAAAACCAGCTCTATATGGTTTAATACAATATATCTCTACAGTTTCACTTTTTCTACCAAATTTGTATGCTGGTATTCTTCTAGGTTTATCAGATGGTTTTATTTCAGCCCATTTAGGATGATAATAATATCCTTGTACTTTTCCGTCTTTTGCTTTTTCCGCTCTTAATGTTTCAGTAGGAAAATGCTTAAGATGCATAATTTTAGTTTTTCTTTTATTATATACAACTTGTATTGCAGCTTGTCCAAGTAATTTTAAGTCTCCTACTATTCTTCTTACATCAACATCTTTTAATATTTGTTGCATTTGTCCAAACTGAACAGAATTAGTTTCTGAATCTGTTGCGTTTAATCCTCTACCATAAATCAAATCTGTAATACCATTTATACATCTTGAATTAGTTGGACTACCTGTATATCTTTCTATGATGTCACCAAAATAATTATTATCGTCACCATATTCAACCCAATCATACCTGGTTGATTCTTTTATAGAAGGTACTTCATACCCTGCTAAGTTTATTACTTTTACTTTGTTCATATTACAATATATTTTTGGTCATCTGTATCAGTTCCTACGTACTGATTATATTTATTACTATTTAATGTGTGGTCTGTTGTATTATCTGTTTGTGATGTACAGTATGCTTTACCTCTATATAATAATGTACTTCCTTGTTTAAGTTCAAACGAATAACTATTTTCAGCAGTTAAAATACTAAAAGCAATAGACATCTCCAAGTAATTACCATTAGATGATAATGAAGATGTAATGTCATTTATTGTTTGAGTTTTTCTTGTACCGTCTTCTACGATAACCATAGATAAGTCACTGGCAACTGTATATGCTCGTGGTATTATACTTATTGTTTGAGATGAAGTTGTTGGTGATAATCTTATCATATCTATATAACTTAATATGCTTAATTATGTTCAAAAAAAAAGAGGCAAATTGCCTCCTTTTCTTTTAAGAACACTCTATGTTTAAGAGTTAGTACCTTCAGTAATAGTAATAGTACCAGTTAATCCAGCAAAGTCTGTTGAATTAAATACAGCACCACCAGTATTTTTCATAAACACTGCTGGTCTTGTTTCCATAGCTGTAAGAGTTAAAGTGTATCCACTTAAATCTCCCATAGCAGCACCAGTTACAACTGTACCTCCAGATACATCTGCACCGTGTTCAAGACCTACCATCATATAGTTACCGTTATAATCTTCAACAACAACGTGAGGTCTTCCATAAGCCATTAATTTTAATTCTTTATTATCTAATTTAGATAATTTCTTAAGAGTTAAGTTAAGTGTTTGCTCATAGAAAGTAGTTCCGTTTTCTCTTGAAGAGTTAACAGTTTGCTCTAATGATGAATTACCTTTTACTTCATACTTATAACAAGTTAAGTCACCAGCTACATCACCAGTATATCCAGTAATATTAGTAATTTCTTCCCCAGTAGCGTCATCTGTTATACTTACAGTACCTAAATCTCCGTAGTTAACGAAATAAAGATTTTTTATTCCACCAACTACATCTTTGCAAGGTTCTTTTCTTCCTTTTGCGATATCACAAGCCATAATTTTTATATTTTATAAAAAAAGGCAGGTAGTAAAACTCCACCTACCTTTTTTATGTTAAACAATTTGTTTTATTATGCAGTAGCGTATAATACTACTTCACTTCCAATTCCGTGCTGAATACCAGCAGTAAATCTCATTACGACTCTTACGTTTTGAGAACCATCAAGGTCAGCCATATCAATTACTTTTACTTCGTTTTGGTCAGAAAGTAATCCTGTACCGAAGAATAAGTTTGATTTTTGAGCTGCTACAGCATCACTTGTTGATAAACCAGGAGCATAAACTACTTGAATACCATCAAATGATAAACCAGAACCCATATTGTACCATTGAGTACCTTCGTTGTTAGTACCTGCTGCTCCTAATCCTGAAGCACCAAATCCACCTAAAGCTCTTACATAGTTTCTGTACATATCAGCTGGTAAGAAAATAGTCATATCTTCTGCACCATATACAGTTGAAGGAATTGCATCAGCAATTTTACCAAGCTCTGTAATAATGTTAGCTGCAGTTGAAGTTGTACCTGTTACATCAACTACATCTGCGTCAGCACCTAAAGTAGTGATGAATCCATCAAATTGACCTGCAGTTGCGTTAGCACCTGTCCAAATGTTAGTCTCGATTCTTTGAGCTACTTTATCTGCTACGTGAGCAATTAAGAAATCTGCAAAGTTAGATGGTAAGTTGTCAAATGCAGAATATCCCATTTGAGCTGCTTCCCAGTCAGATCTAAAGTCTTTTTTACATAACTCAAGGTTCACTTGGAACTCTTCAGGTTGTAAAATTCTTTCAGTAAGAGTAAGTGTTGATGTATCAGCAAAATCACAAGTTGCGTCTTTTACGATGTCATCAGTTGCCACTTTTTTCATTACTTGTTTATATTTAACATTAGGTACTACTGTAATATTACCTTCTGCTAAAGTTTTACCTGATAAAAGAGCAGCTGAGATATACTTCCCTGCAAATTCACCAGCGTAAGTAGTAGTTATTGAAGTTGTTGTTGCCATTTTTAAAAATTAATTAATTATTAGTTATTGCGTTTAATACTCTATTGTAAGTAGTGTTTCTATTTGCATTAGGAGCAAACCTAACACCAATATTATTACTTACTTCGTTTTCTGGTGAATGAGAGATTGCTTCAGCTGGTTCATCAGCAGAAAGTTCTTGTGGAACTTCTTCTTTAGCCTCTTCTTTAGCTTCAATCATTCCTCTTAATTTTTCTACCATAGATTTAAGTTCAGCGACTTCATCTTTAGTAGCATACTCTACAGCAGGAGACTCTTCTACGATGTCTTCTTCGTAGTTGTCCTCTTGTAGTTCTTCAGCACCTTCTTCTGCAGAATATGTAATTTTTTGTACATTAGCAGCAGGAGCTTCCTCTTTAATCTCCTCTTTAGCTTCTTTTTTAGCTTTAGGAGCCTCTTCTTTTAATTCAACTTCAGGAATAGTTTCCTCTTCTTTAGTTGAAGACAAAAGAACATCTTTGATTTTAGTTACAATTTCACTTGCTTTCATAAGATTCTTATTTATAGTTATTACTGATTTAAAATACTTTGTTGTATTTTTATGCTTTAGCTTGGATTATATACCAGTCTGATCCATCACTCCAAACAGTGATACCTTCATATTCTTTATTAATTTCATAATAAGAAGATGAACCATCTAATGTTTGTCCTGCTCTTGGTGTTAAATGAGCTCTTGTGCTAACAGAAAAACCTCCATTAGAAATAAATCTCATTATTCTGTGGGTGTTATTTGAAGTTGTTGCATCAGGTAAAGTAAGTGTCATACTTCCTGCATCTCCAGACCAAGATAATTTTATCATTTCAGAATCTTCATAAGTTGAGCTATTTAAATCAATAGTTTGACCATTTGAAACAGTTAAATTTGTTGGAACTATATAGTTTACTATATCCTTTATTTCTGCATATTTTGTTTCACCGCTTTGAACAACTGGTATTAGTTCTGATCCTTGTAATGCTGTAGATGCGTTTAATTCTGATATTTTTTTATTTGCCATTATAATATTATTTTACTGTTATCCTCCTGTAACAAGAAACTTCTATTTTCTTGTAATAAATAAAATCTTCCCCCTAATCTTCCTACTCCTTGTGCTTCAAGTGTACCATCACAACATTTTGTTGAATATGTTCTTCCGTCTGGACATAAACAACCTCTTTGTCCTGATTTAGGAGAAGAATAACTTAATGTTGCATTTTTTCTTCTTCTCATTTTATTGGAACACAATTAGGCACTTTTCTACCGTCTTTATCTTTCATACCTATCTGCTCATATCCATCCTGGCAAGGAGCTTTAAGATTGTGTTCCTCACAGGGCATATACCAAGTGTCACCTTCGTACTCGTGTGTATGATACCCTGAACAGCCAATATCTTCAGCAGCTTTTTCTGCTTCTTCTATAGTTGTATAAGCAGCTCTTCCATCAATAATAGTTGATGCTGCTTCTATTGCATCAAGTCCTTTAAGTTTAGATGTTACCCAAGTTAACATTGATTTACCACCCCACAATAAATATGAGATAGTTCCACAAGCTTCATTATTTCCTTCCTGATAATAAGCAGAAGCTCTTGATAAATATGAATATATGCGTTTAAGAGTAGGTAAAGTAAATTTCTCTCCTCTTTCAAGTTGTCTTGCTCTAACCTTACCAACTTGAGTTGCACATTTATTATTTACAGCTTCATTGTATTTAATTCCTCTTTTAGCATTGTTTTTTGCAGACTGTGGATATCCTCCATAAGATTCAAGTTCTACTTCTTCAGATAAACTTGCCAATACTTCTGCCAGTTCAAACTCTGCATTAAGTTCACTTAAACATTCACTACAAGCATTTTCTTCTATGCTTTCTTTAGGTCTTTCCATATTATCAGCAAAATAACCTTCTATAGAAAATCCTTTTACTTCTCCTTCTTTTACTGCTCTCCATACATCATCATTTAATACTTTCATTGATACCATCCAAGTTCCTTTTGGTAGGTCAAATCCATAAGCAGCAGCTTTGTCTTTTTTAGGGTCTTCTATAAGCCAAGATTCTACTACAGACATATCTGATAATTCAAATGAATGTTCAAACGTAGAATTTCTATGTTTACTTTTGATAAAGAATAATTCTGATGCTTTTCTTACCGTATCTTCAGAGAAATATATATAATAATCTTCATCATCAGTACCTTTTCTAAATATCTTCTTATTAGGAATAAGTGCAGGACCCATAAGAATCCTTTTCTCTGCATCTACTTCAGCAAGTTTAATATCTTTATGTTCTTTTAGTGCAATAAAATCTTCTTCTATTGCTGGATTTTCAACGACAGAGATAGCTTCAATACCGCTAATCTCATTTTCTTCGTCTATAATAAGTTCTATTATCTTTTCCATATCTAAATAACTATATTGAGTTCATTTTGTTTTATTATCCAATAGATGCTCCTTCAATCGTACTACGTTCAAGTTCCTGTGCAGTAGTTACATCAGACGCTACAACGTATGCTTTTATAGGTTGTTGTTCGGCTTGTGATATTGTTTGAGCAAGTTGACTTGTCTGTGTTGCACCTACTACATTAAATGCAGGAGCTTGTATTTGCGGTGCTACTGGTGCTGGTGCTGCTCCAGCTGATGGAGCTTGTATTCCTTTACCACCAGAAGATAAAGTTGTTGCAAGAATAGATGCTATTGATAATCCAGCTCCTATTTTAGTTGTAGCAACACCTTTAGTATATAAGGCTTGATTTGCTGCAAGTTCTGCTGCCATAGGTGCTAAACCAAATGGACCAAGACCAGCATAAAATGCTCTTACTTTCATATCTGCAGCTAATTTGTTTGCTGTTTGAGTTGCAATACTTTGCTGTGATCTAATAACAATATCTGCTATAGCTGCACCTTTTTCTACTGCAAGAGCAACTTTAGCTAAAGTAGAACCTTCTTTTGCAATAGAAGATAATATACCAGCTACTTGACTTGCAAAACCAACTCTTTGCATTTCAATTGATTGTTCAGCTTTTAATCTATTTTGCTGTATTCTTATATATTCTTCAGCTATCTTTAAGTTTCTTAAACGAGCTCTTTCGGCAAGTCTTGCCTGTCTTTCATCTTCTGCATTATCTCTTTCTGCTTGTGCTAATCTTTCTGCTTCTATTTTTTGAGCAAAATCATCTCTAATTAACTTTTTTAATTCTTCACCTGCTTGTAATTGTTCTGCTTCTTTTATAGCAAAATCTCTTTGTTGTTCAAGTTGTGTTATTTTATCTTGTGAATCATCTATAGCTACAGCTTTTCTATATCTTTCTAATAATGATTGTATTTTTCTTTGTCTTCTTTCTTCTGCATCTTCTGCAGTTTTATCATCTTTAGCTTGTTTATCTTCATCTCCATATAAAGCATCTACTAAAGAAGGCGTTTCTTCATATAATTTTTGTAATTGTTCTTGCAAGAAATCTATTGTTTTTGTAGAATCTTCTATTCTTTTATCAGATTTTTCTATACCTCTTGCAGCTTCATCAACTGCAGCTTTACTTACATTACCTAAGTTTTTTAAAGTGGTAATTCCTTTACCTATAAGATTTGTTCTATCATTAGTAGATTTATTTTGTTCTTCTAATATTTTAGATTGTTCTTCTTGAATTGCTGCAGTTATTGCTTCAGCTTGAGATCTTTTTGTTATAAGTTCAATTTGTTTTGCAATAGCAATATTTAATTCTTCAGTTCCAATCTTCTCTAAGTCTATATTACCTAAATATTCTGGATAGTCTTGATTTAATTTATCTATTGCAGTTTGTCTTTGTTCTGTAGTTAATGCAGCATTTGATGCAGTTTTAATTAATATATTAAGTTGAGCAGCTTCTTCTCCTGCATTTTTACCTCCCTCTCTTAACGCTTTATTTAATGCTTCTTGCTCTTTAGCTAATATGTTGAATTTTATAATACCTCCTTCAATAAGAGTAATTACTGTTTGAAATGCAATAACGATTCCTAAAGGACCTCTTAACACTTCCCACATTTTTTGCAAACCATTAGTAACACCACCTGTAGTTGATACAAGTGTCACAAATAATGATGATAACTGCTGTAAGTTGTTAGCCATACCACGAATACCGTAGTTAGCATCTGATATTGTTCGACCAAGTTCTTGAACAGTTGCACCTGCAAGACCTGTCTTATCAATCATATTTTGATTTTTCTTACCTACATCTGATATTGCTTCACCGTGTTTAATTAAATCAGCATTTAATGCTTTTACAGATGTATTTAAATTAGTAAAGCTTTTTTGTAAGCCTTCTATTTTAACTTTACCTTTATCGTTAACTTCTATTGTATATGTTAAAACTTTATTATTTGCCATACCATCTGCGTTTAATTCTATCTTTTGTTTCTAACCAAGTTAAAGGAGCTTTATACTTTCCTTTAGCAATGTCTATATAAGGATTAACTCCATAAAAATTATCTGTCTTTAATAGTTCTATTATTAATTTAATCATTATTCGTCTGTTTGGTCTGCTGTTATTAATGCACTATCTACTGTTATATCTGTTGCATCTACTGTTAGTGTTCCAGTTACAGGAGGTGGAGTAGGTGCTACTGCACAACTTGCATTGTATGTTAAGTTGTTTTCACCACCCATATATCCGTGATTATAACATTCATAACTAATAGTTCCAAAGTCACCATTTACTGTTACTGTTACATCACCAGAATAATATGTGTATGTGTTTCCGTCAAGACCTGTTTTAGTTCCTCCATTAACAGTTCCAGTGTAACTGATTAATGATTCTTTACCGTTATTATGAAAAGCAATAGGATGTGTATCTGGTATATTGCTGAAAGTATAAGACCCTGTAGCCATTTGATAAACACCATATTTGTTGCTAAATATATATAAATATCCTCCTGTAATAGTTTCTACTCTAACTTGAAATAAAGAAGGAAGACATAAATAGCTGATTACAGAATAATATGGAATTAGTTCTAAATTAGATTTACCAGAAACAATATCTATGCTTATTTTATTTATATTGTATTTTTCTCCTGATACAACAATTGTGTCAGCAAGAGAAAAGTTGCTTATAAAAGCATTTGTTAATACAGCTTTTAATTTTGTTAGTCTTGCTCTTTGGTCAAATATTGATGTTATATAATTTTTATAATACTGCTCAAATAAATTCTCTGTATATCCAGGTCCTGTTATATCATATTCATTGTTCTCTAAACCAAAATGATTTGTTTGTGATATTTCTACATCAACTGCATTACTTGGTATAAAATAACTTGATATTGTAGTATAAGCACCTCTGCTATTATATAAGTAAGGAACTGTTTCTCCAGATATAAGAATTGGATAAAATAAAACTGGTTTTCCTATGTAGGGGTTATATTTTTCTTGAGTTCCTGCAGCAGCATCTTCATTAGATTTAGTTACACTAAAACCAACTTGAATATCTGTTACAACATCATCATATCCGTTTATCAATCTTTCAAACTTCATATGACCGAAAGGTGGTTTTATTATGTATTCACTTTTATATTTACTATCTGAAACATCATAATCTTCACCACCCCAAACTTGACCTAACGTCTCTCCGTTTTGTTTTGCAAGTAAAGATCCAGTGTCTTCATATTCAAATAATATTTTAGTATATGGTAAAGCTTTATTCACATTACTTGAAGAAATATCTATTTTACTTGTTAAATCTATTTCAACTAATGACGAACTGTAATAATCATCTAATGTTTTTACAACTATAGTTTTTTCTGTGTTAGAATCATTTCTTACTTCTGCAACAAGATTAAACATTTTAAATAGACCTGTAAGAAATTCAAGAACAGTCATATCAGGCATATTTAAATGACTATAAAATATTCCTGTGCTATTAGTAGCTAATGTAGTTCCTGTTCTAACAATGTCTGGAATCGATATATCAAATTCTCTATCTATTATTGCTATTAATCTTAACTCAAAACCAGAATCAAAGTTAATAGGAGAACCTGATTTAGTGATTATTATAAAAGTATAAGTTCCAGGATCTAATGCTATTTCAACATAATCATCTACTGTTTTTTTACTTGCTGCTACAGGTATAGTATCATAAACAACACCATCTTTTTCTACTCTTAAATCATAAGAATTTGTTGTGTCTGAACTAACTGCCTTAAATCTTGCAAGTACTCTTACAACTCTAAAATTATTTATAGTTATATCTACTTTATCAGCAACAGCTCCAGATCCAACACCTGAAGAATTGATAAATTGTGCTGACATTCCAATTGTATTTATTCCATCTATATATGAATCTACCTTTCCTACTGTAAAAACATTTACAGGCGTGTAAACAAGTGTTTCTCCGACATCATCTTCACTTCCAATCTTACCTTCTTTTTGATGAAGCCACATATATAGATTATAATAATCTAAATTTGTTGAGTTAAAGAAATCAGTAGAAAAAGTAACTGTCTCGTCTCCATCTGACAATAATTTCTCTATAGCTTTTATTATTAAATCAACTCGAATAGCTGGTTTTAACTGATCCCAACTAAGTCCGTTTGTAGGAGTGACAGGTGGATAATCTACAGCATCATAGTATAAATTACCATCATTTAAAGTCCCATAATATGCACTGTCTTCGTTGTAATATAATCTATCTGTATGAGTTATTAATGGAACAACTAATGGCTGTATATGAGTAGTTCCAAACTCGTCTGTAATATTTTTTGAAGTAGTAAGAAAGTCTTGTACGCTATCAGTACCTGTTGCTTTATACTCTATAGAAAAATTATTTAAGAATGTTAATTTAGATAATTTAGTGTTATCTAATTTCTCTCTTAAGAATCTTAGGTTACCATAAAAAGTAACCTTATATGTTGAAGGTTTATTGTATTTAAGATCTACTCCTTCAAGCATTATGTAGCCTTCTCTAAATATTCTACTGTTTATTTCTATTCTTGCTTCTTTTGCATTTCTTGCAGAAAATCCATCTACAATTCCAGAATTATAAAAATGTTTAAATATTATATTGTTTCTGTCTGACGCAGGTAAAGTAAAGTTTTTACTAAAGTCAGTAAATATTTTAGCAGGATCTTTTACATCTTTTATAGATGACTGTATTGTAATAGACCCATCCTGAAAAACATCTACTTCTTCATTCTCTATAAAAAGCTGTACTTTTTGTTTCATTATCTAATTGTATTAATACTGTCAAAAGCATATTCAAATTGAACAGTATAATTTACAAGTTTGTCGTTTAGATGTGTTTTATATGTAAAATCTGAATCTTTTATTTTTACTGGCAATGTTTTATTGTTTTCTCTAATC
>Ga0255770_10002704_pt1 | contig 15674 bp, 8 predicted proteins | sample 071ome_22_FD_179968 | JGI IMG/M metagenome (GOLD analysis project Ga0255770, IMG submission 179968) | Coastal salt marsh microbial communities from the Groves Creek Marsh, Skidaway Island, Georgia - 071404AT metaG (version 2) | ecosystem: Environmental > Aquatic > Marine > Intertidal zone > Salt... | reverse complement strand
AAACTTATCAGAGATAATAGCAGCCATTGGTTTTTTCCGACGTAGTGTTGTGCCTGAGTTATTTATATTTATGCAGTTATTTAGTCAATTGTAAATGGAAGTACCTCATCGCCAGTTGATGGGAAACCATCGCCTCTAATCTTATTCACACCAGTGAATGACGTAGAAGTAATACCAGTGTATTCAAAGACCGAAATAGTACCAGAATACGTTCCACTATTCATTTTGATCATAATGTGTCCAGTAGTTGGGAAGTAACTGGTACTATTGACATCCAATTCACCATTGATATCAAGACCACTAGATGTGATGCAAACTGGGTTTTGAATTGATGGAGGCAAGAGATTAAACTTATCACCCGCAAGTGTATAACTTGAAGATGCTCTTTCTGTAAAATCCCTGACAGTTAATGATGGGAAGTATGTATCAAGTTCTTCAATGGTTAATCCAGAAACATTTGCAGATCCATCATCAAAAATTCCATCAAAATGACTAATTGTATGTCCCGCATTGGTTCTTTCATAATTTCCAATATATTCTGATGATGTACCAAATACAGCGTTAGAAACAAAAATTGTTGTAGTATCACGCTTGATAACTCCATACGAATTATCAAGATCAACAAATCCATTGAGTCTAGTTCCAATTGGGTCACTAATGAACACACTTTCCTCATAACCATCTACTGCTCCAGATGGAGGAGTAAAGAGAAGAACTTCTAACTGATTCTTCTGAATTATAAATTCGCTTTGTACTGTTTGAACCTCACATCTTACTGTAGTTGATGCTTCTTGTACTGTAGCAACTGGAGTAATATCAAATGGAACTTCCAATTTATAGAATACTCTAGCAACAATTGTTGAAATAGATTCAACATTAAGTTGTGGTTGAATCTCTGCTGTTAATACTCTAGAACTAGTTGTTAGGGATACTGTGGGAGATTGTACTTGCTGATATCTTACTCTATCCTGACCAGTTCCAGCAACACCAGATGCTGCTTGAACTGTAGAGATACTAGATGCCGACTCAACCTTAGCAACACCACCGTATGCTACAGATACTGGATCTGGGATTTGTCTGATAAATGTTCCTGCTGTCCAAGATTTAGCAGTAGTTCCCTGCTGTCCTCTTTGAACCATTAAGAATCTATCAGATAGTTTACGTAGATATCTTACAACTTCATCGCCAATCAACAAATAACCATTTGTTTTGAATTTGCTTGTATCTGCAATGTAAATAATGGTATCAGTTGGATCCGCATCAACATCAAGATATGCACCAGTCTGATAGTAATTAACATTAGATAGAGCATCATTCTGTAGTTGAATATTGACAGTGTTGGTGAACTGTCTATTTGCCGTAACAACAGAATTTGAAATTACATCAGACAAACGACCAGAAACTTGAGATACATATTGATTTGTTGATGCAAATACGTCAATAATAACAAACTTATCTGGATTTGGTCTGCTAGAACGAATTTCTGATGTAGAAGTAGAGAGGTCTTCTCCAGTATTTTCAATCAATTGAATTTCAGATTCAATATCAGTTCCAACAGCAACTGGACTTGTTGCAAACTGTGCGGTGATAGAAATAATCTGATCTGCGGCAGGTAGTCTGATAATATCAATACTAGACTGTGCAATTAAACTGAATTGGTTAACATATGGATTGACACCAAGATTGATTAGTGAAACTCCAATATCTCTATCAGATAGAATATCATATCTTCTAGCAACCTCTACTCTTGGTGCTTTTGTATAACCAGAACCACCTTCAATTAGATCGACACTAATTACTTGACCCTTACTTACAAGAACGTTTGCTCTTGCACCGCCACCATTGCCATCTAAAGGAATAAAGTGGAGAACTGGAGGAGTGTAATACTGATATGCAGTTGGTTGAGTTAATGGTTCATAACTACGCTGATTCCACTCTAAACCTACAACAGAACCATTTTCGATGATTGCAACAACTGATAATCCTTCTCCTCTAGTGATACCATTATATCTTTCAACATCAACAGATCCGAACAGGGATGACGAAACCTCTTCCCTTGGTCTCTGCTCTTTGCTGGTGGTGGTTCCAGGCAACTTCTTGATTCTTCTGAAATTTTCTTCGCCTTCTACTCTAATGTTATCTCCATTGGATAGACTTAAGAATGGATTTCTATAAGTTTTTCCTAAGAATGTTCCAGACCAGATTTGATTATTATCAGAAAGAATCAGTCTTCCAAATTCATCTTCTGCGTAAGTAATAGTATAATCTGAAATTGATATTGTTGTATTACGAGCATAATCTCCCTTAACAGCAAAAACAATAGGTTTAGATGTATCAAGAATACACTTAGATCCAAATACAGCAAATGCAATTTGTGTTGCATATGTAGCAATATTTGATAGTTCTCCTAGTACATTATAAGTATTGTCATCATTGACTTGCCATGCATGGATTGGAGATCCAATTTTATCACCCATCCAAGCAAAAGTTTCAAAAGTTGATAGACCAGAAGTAACATCTAATACAACTGATGCTTTTGCATAGTATTGATTTGGAGCAAAGTCGTAAATATTAAGAACCTGACCGACATCTCTACCATAGAGATATCTCATGTCAATCTTCATTTCCTTTTTAATAGGAACATTGAAGTATATGTTTGGACCAGAAATTGTATAACTATATCCTTCTCTCTGTAGGACGCCATCTAGGAAGACATATAAGAACTCTTTGTCTTCAATACTTTGTACAGTACCGTCTTCTACATCAAGAATCAGAAATGGACCAGTCCTAGAACCATCAACTAAATTCTTATCAATTGTTAATCTCTTATAGTTACCAACACCAATACCAACAACTTTTTCAACCGCAGTTGGTTCGCCAATGCTCTTAGCACCAAAATCTTGATCCCAGATAGGAGCAACATCAAATACTAATTTGTTTGGAATTGTAGTTCTATCAATGTAGTAAGAATCTTCGCCAGGATAGTCTGCATTATACTTTGGACGTTGAAGTACAGCATTGATAGTCAAGAAGAGATCTTCATCCTCTTCAGTATTAACTTCACTGCCATCTTCCCAATACATCTCAAAGATTTTGTTCTCACCATCAACATAATCAGGCAGAGTTCTTACCGCAGATGAATTATTAAGAATATCAGATACATTGTCATAAAGTGAATTGATAGAAGATACAACATCATCACACTCACCATTATAAGGAAGATCTGAATCTGGAATTAGATTATAATCTGTGTATGGTTTTGTATCTGTCCAGTTTCCAGGTTTGCTGGCATTGATGCTAACAGCATCAACCGCTCCTGTTCCATTTGCAATAATATCCTTAACAATATCAACGAACGAATCAATCGCAGAAGCAACTTCTGAACACTCTGGAACTTGAGCGTCAGCAGAAACACTTGGATCTGTATATGGAGTAATAGCAGTGTATGTTCCTGCGCCTAGATTGTTTCTCATTGCAAGAATCATCTTCTCACCTAGTTTCTCCCAAGCATCAATCGCAGCAGTGGTTTCTTCTGCAGATCTGTTAATGTATGTTAATTCTTCGCCATAAGGATATCCTGCGTTTGTATAGTACAAACGAGCAAATTCCACAACCTGTTGATTACCACCAAGTTTGAGGTGATAGACGATAGCATCAATTAAATATCCAAGATCTCTGTAGCACTTTGCTTTGTCACCTTGGGGAAGAGTATAAGTATCATAAATGTATTCGCTAATCTCTTCTTGTAGATAGAGTTTATTGCCAGCAATCAAATTAGCAGCATCATAGAAAGTTCCATTATTGATACCACTAAAGAAGAAAGTTGCAGTATCGTTTCCAGAGAATGAAATAGGAGCAGTGAATGTATCGCCAGGTTCAATGGCAAATGTGTCTCCTAGATCAATGACAACAGTGTTTGTAGGAGCAGTGATATCTCCACCACTAGTTCCACTGTATGATGTTGTTCCTTGCGGAGCACCACCGCCACCACCAGAGTTTGCTAGTGCTGCTCTTGAAAGTGTAATTTCGTTATCACTATCAATAGAGACAATCTTAGTTCCTTCTGGATATGCTCTACCAGAACTTACATGCATACCAACAGCAAGTCTGTTGGTATCAGAAACTCTCATAGTTCTGGAACCTTGAATATAACCTACACCAGTTTCAACAATGTCCCAATTTCTGATAGCAAGATTTGCTAAGTTTGTAGCATACTTAATAATACCCAAAGACTCTGTTTTATTCTTTGTAATATAATCGTAATCAGAGTCATCACCAAACAAATTAATATAATCAACAGTCTTGACGTTACCGCCAAATCTAATATCATGCTCATATGCATCTAGAATATAACCCAGATCTCTCTCATAATCATCTTGTTTTGTGCTCCAATCAAGAGATGGATACTTCTCTCTACCATAACCGATTGTCTCTTCAACAATAAAAGTTCTGTTTCTTTCAATCTGATTTGCAGAATCTAACCATCTTCCATTTCTTTGGAAAATATTTCTGAGTTTTTTGAAGTATCTTGTGTTATACTGATTGTCTTTGAAAGCAAAATATCTTCCGTAGAAAATAGTTCCAGAATAATCAGAAAGTTCTGATAGATTATTTCCTGTTAACTTTTGTCCTGGTCCAAGTGGAGGAGCGGCAAAAGTAATAGTATCACCAGAAACAGTATATGCTACTTCTGGTTCTTGTAAAACTCCATTAAGTGTAATAACCAAATTCTTAGCACTAGCAGGAGAGAACAATGCTCCATTATTTAACAGTTGGAATCTTGTAGTTCCCTGGAGTATTCCATCATCATCAAAATAACCATCAAAAGGAGCACTTAAAGTAACTGTAAACGCTCTTGACTCATTAAAGTTAAATTCGGAAGTAGCAGCAGAACCAAGACCTTTCTTGATTCTCTGATTTTCAATCTTTTGAACTGTCTGAGTGATAGTTCTTCTGGTGTTCTCAACTGTAATCTTATTCTTATTAGGATCCCAAAGTTGAACAACAGTAAAATGAGAAGCTTTTGGTGCATCTGTTGGCATTTCTGCCGCAGCATCAGATTCAACATCTACTTGACCAAATAACTTGAATCCAGCAGGGTGTGTCGTTGACTTGATTAACTCACGCCACTGATCAATGGGAGTCTTAGACTTGACAACATAAGAATAGTCTTGATAGAAGAAACTATCAGTAATCTTTTGGTTAGATACACCTAACTTTCCTCTGTCGGAACTGTAGTAACCAATGTTGTCAAAGAAAGAAGTAATTTTTTCTTTGAATGTTGTAGCATAGATTGCTTTTACAGTTCCTGTTGACTTAGAGATAAGACCTCGGACTTCCAAGTTTTCTCTAACGATTCCTGTTACAGACTCTAGTTTTAGGAGATTAGATCCTTGACGCCATTCTGCTACTTTCGCTCTCATTACTTCGGTAGCACCAACTTTTTGCACTACTGTCTCACCTTTTCTAAATCTTCCTTCTGGAGATAGTAATGCTAACGTGTACTTAGATGTGAAGTTAGATGAAACTGTCTTATCTAAGTGGAATGCTCCACCATTTCTAATGATGCTAACGCTTTGTGGAATACCAATAGTTCTACTATCAACATATGCCTCAATGTCAGACTCTATAATTGCAATTGTGGGAGCATATGTATACCCAGAACCAGGAGAGATAACATTGATTGCAAAGATTTTTCCATCTCTAACAACAACATTAAATTTGGCATCAATACCATCTCCGTCAACTATAACAATTTTTGGATTCGAATAATTAGAACCTTCGTTATCAATTTGAACTGATGTAATTATTTGCGATTCTAAATCAAACAAAACAGTAGCAGATGCTCTGTAGTTCTGTGTGAGAGCAACTCCAGTGATAATAGGAACTTTCTTATAGTTTAGTCCAAGGTTAGTAATCTTAAAGTCATTAATTTCGCCAACAGCAAACTGACCTGTGGTGGTATAAGAAATATCACCAGATCCATCCCAGAGAGGTTCCGATGGTACATTATAAACAAATCTATTTGGCGTTACATAAATTACACGTTTTTCGCCCTGTAGAGGATCTTTTACAATTTTGAGGAAAGAACCTTCTGCATTTACAATACCATTCTTATCAAAATAGTAGAAATTAGTAAAGTCTGTTCCTCTTTCTGTTGAATAGTCATTTGCTGCTATTCTAGAACCAAAACCAAACTTGACTTCCGTAAATGCACCAGCATTTCCAGGAAGAATATTAGATGCTAGTTTCTCACCTGTAATAAGATTGAAGTTCTTACTTGGACTTAGATCAAAGTAAGTTCCAGTCAAAGATGGGTGTGATGTATCAAACACATAGCGATATAGTTCTTGAATATCAATGTTTGGATTTGGTGTGAAGTTTACGTTATCTTCAGAAAATTCAAACTTGTATGCAATTGGTTCTAATGACTGGATCGCTACTAGTCTAGAAGGAACACTGCTATCAAAGAAAGATGTGCTGATTGTTACAGATACTGCAGTGTTTAATTCTACTTCATAGTCATAAACAAGCGTTGCTTCTTGAGTAGAAGGATTATAAGAAGCAATGTATGCAGAGTTTCCAGCACCTAATTGAAAATTATCAACAAAATTGAGTTTTGGTTTGTAGATATTTACAGGTTGATTATCATAGTGATCTTTATCAGCAGTTCCCTCTCTTCCTCTCAAGACAGTTAGTGTATTACCACTGATAGATGCAATCTCAATTACTTCTTCACCAATTAGAACAGTGTCTCCTTCTGCAAGTCCATTTGCACTACTTACATTAAGTCTTGTAGATCCAGAAGCAAAACCAACGTGATCAACATACAAAGTTAATCTCTGTGTGCTCTGTGAAGCGACAGATCTTGATAGAGACTCATCATCAATTCCTAGATAATCTGCTTTTCTATATCCAGTTCCTTTGTCCTGAATGGAAATAGATGATACTACACCAGCATCAGATACTGTAATGATAGCGGTTGCACCAGTTCCAGATCCGCCAGTGAATGGAACATTGGTATATGTACCAGGAGCATAATCTGCACCACCATTAAGAATTTGGAATCTTCCAACCCCAGTATCAGAAATAGTAGAAGAATATTTTGGTGTCTTGAAGACTACGTTTTGATATAAACGCTTTCTTAGATAATAGGTTTTGGTTTTTGTGCTATCATCTGGTAAAATAGTAATATCTACCTTGTCGTCAATTCCTAAACCATGGTTGCCTACAGTTTCCACCAAAGCAACACTTTGATTAACTTCAAATGGTTCTAGGTTGTCGCTCAGAGAAGTTAGCGTTACTGGTCTAGTACCAGAGGTATTAAAGAAGTTGTTTGATTGTAAGAAGTATTCTCCTTGGTTGAATTGGAACCAATCGCCAAGATCCCAATCTTGTGGATCATCTTCTGGGTTTAGTGGTACAACTTTGATTTCAACAACGTTCTGGTTGCTTGTACCATTCAATACTTCACCTTTAGCTACTGTTGGATTGATACCATCAGTTAGACTCAAGATTGCTCCCTCAGAATAAGAACTGTCTTGATCTAGAAGAATAAAGAATGTCTTGATGTCTGCAGAGAACGTTCCAGTGTTGTCAAACGTTCCAACAACATTTTTCAGAACAATTTCATTGTCGTTTCTGACATTTCCGACAATCTGACCAGATGCATTAGAAGATGGTTGTCTTAGAATGTCATCTGTAAATAGATAAGCATTTTGAATAGTTGTCAACTTGACAACTTTATTCTCATAACTGTCAATATAACTTACAGATTTTCCTTTTACGGAGTTTACAAGTGCTTCTGCTTCCGAACCACTCGTTCCCTTATTGTCAAAATAAACTTTTGAATTAACAGAGAAGTTACTGGAAGAGTTTTCAATTGTAATATTATCAACGGTTCCAGGTTTTACTTCATTGATCTTGGCAAACACGCCAGATCCATTACCCTGCATACCAGGAGTAAATAGTCTCTTGGATGCCTTTGGAATGTCATTCTGATTAATATCGGAATTGTAATTACTATCTACTGGTAGAGAATAGAAGTTTTCACCTAGAATGTATGGATATTGTGGTACTTGATTGCTATCAATAGTAAGGAAATAAGCATAAACTCCTTCTGGAAATTCGGGGGTAATGCAAAAACGTCCATTATTTTCGTCTAGTGAACCATTCTTGTGCTTGTAGGTATAATCATTTGTGAATGTACCTAAAGAATAGTCTGAAACAGAAGGACCGCCAGATCTAGAAGAGTTGCGAACATAACTAGATGTCATCCTTACAATAGGAGATTGTGAATCTAGTGGGTCTTGATGTGCAAATGGTCCATAGATTGGATTGCCATCATAAGCAAATCCAAGAATTGGTGAGTGAGTCTTAGTTGATGGTTCTAGACCAGCAGCACTCAAGTTATCATTTAATGCAACCCTCAGTGCCTTGGGGTTAGCAACTTGACCATAACCATTCTCAAAGGTTATATTGTAATTTGGGAAAAGATATCCATTCTCTGTATCAAGAACGGACTTGAGTTTTTCATATCTGTTAAAATTCCATTCTTTTAGTAAAGGTGTTCCAACAGCACCATTACCAACAGCAATAATATCAACTTTAACGGTTCTTTGATCGTAGAAGTTTCCTTCTGCAATTTTTTCAAAATCAACTAGTCTACCATCAGTATCTACAACAGCATTGTACTCTGCAAATCTTCCCTTACCATTTCTATCTGTAATACGAACAATAGGAGGAGAAGAATAATACTCACCTGGGTTTTCAACTACTAAACTAGTAATTTTGTCTCCAGTAACAACAGCACGAACAGATGCTCCTCTACCAGAAGTCACCTCAACAACAGGTGTTCTTGGGAAAATATTGGTAGTATCTACAATATATCTTTCTACAACAGAACCAGATAGAACTGCTCTTGCTTTGTTTGGAGCACCATCTAACAAAACAAATGGTGGTTTTGCATAACCACTACCTTGTTTAGCAGGAACAATTTGCTCTAACTTGCCATAACGAATGCTTTCTGTATCTTTATATCCATATAGACGAACGCCATTAAGAAGGATACCAACTTCAGTCTTTGGTGTCTTATACTTCTCAGTTGTTCTGGTCGCAAGTCTTCTGATGATACGAAGGAGTTTCTGATCTTCAACAGTCTGTGAAACACTAGAACCATCTAGAATTTTGTATGAAGGATAACCAGAAGAAGTAATGTAATAGTATTGATCATCTGCAAAAATAGCAGATACATCTGTTGATGTCTGACCGAGTTGCGTGCCAACATAAGGAACTGTTGGTGCATTGATTGGAAGATTTCTGTTTAAAATCCATCTTGTCTGGTTTGATCCAGTATTGACAATCTTGGGATCTGCACTTTCAAATCCAGGATTTGAAATTTCAATAGTATCATCTACTGCGGAATATGGATGAGAATCATTAATCTCAAAGTTATATACAACACCCAGAGTTAAAAGTTTTACATTAGAACCACTAATAACAACTGGTTTATATACAGAAGCACCTGCTTCGTGATTATATGTAATGTTTCCTCTTTTACTAATAGTAAACTGAGTTATATTCTTATCATCAAACTTGATGGTTTCTTCACCAATCAAAACTTCTCCAGTTTTACCCCAACCAATAGTAGAGAAAACATTGATTCTCTTACCAACACCATCTGTCTGAGAAAGATTTTTCTCTAAACGAGTTTTTGTAGAGATTGCAAACTCACCAGTGACAGTTTCTGGAGCAAGGACAATGTTCCAAATTTTCTCACCATCAAATGTACCCTCTGCTCTTGCATTATCTACAGTAGCAGAAACATAACCATACTCTTCAGTTTCTGGTTGTACAATCTGCTTACCAATAAGATCTGTTGGGTCTCCAGAGATTACTTTTACTTTTAATGCATAAACATTAATCCAATCAGACTTAGATACCTTATATGTAAAGTCTTTTGGTTTGTATACTTCTGGTTTATTAGTTACATCTTGAGAAACAATAGTGTTGAAAATGAACTTAATAGAACTGTCAGTTCCTTTTGACTTATAGAACTTATTGATGTTCTTAATAAGAGTTCTCTTGTCAACTTCACCACGAAGATACTTCTCGGGGAATGAACCGAGATACTGAGACTCGAAGTTTTTTACAAAAGCATATAAGAAGAGATTGCTAACATTATATACTTTTGAGTTAGCATTATGAGATGCTGCTTCTGTGCTCTTAAAATTGGATGCTGTGTATAGATCTCCTAGAGTAGTATTACCACTTACACCTCTAGAACAATCTCTAAATTCTGTATCAGTTCTATCGGAATAGAAGATAATCTCATCATTAATTCTAATATAACCATTTTTTGTTGGAAATGAACTCGCATCATTTACAACAATTGTAGTATCTGTATCAGAAATAGATGCAGCAAGAGTGTCATTCTGTTTGAGAAGATTTTTCTCGTAAAAATCAATATCTACATATTTTTGAAGGTTGTTAATAACATCCAAAGTTCCACCTTGGACTTCCTGTGCTTCATAATACTTTTGTACAAACTTACTAAAGAGTTCATACTCGGTAGAAATGAATTGAGGAAGCTGGGACTCAATTAGAGTTGAAATTCTCTTGGTCTTAACAGCAGCCATTTACTTACTCTTTATATGCGGTGAAACTTGAATTCGCTACATCAACGTCCAGATAAACCTCACGGAGTGCCTGAATATCATTAGACAGTGGTTTTACTCTAAATGAGATTCTGTTATCAAAGAAACTACCTTTAATGATAGTCATATTGTATAATCTCAACTCACCTTTTTCATAATCAATGTCCCCAACTTCCTTGTCGAGAACAACCTTTTCGCCAGTTACGGCGTCTAGTCTATATAGGACAATTTTGTCATCCCTATCTTCAATGTATACATCAAAATTTGGATGCTCAGTCACTCTAAATCCAGTTGACGACAGCACTGGTGCATCACAATCAATGTCAAATGCATTCTGGAAACAGATCTCATAATAAAAAGTTGAGTTAAGTTGAGGATAGAAATCCTTCCTCATAGTAACTTCTGTTAAGTTTGAATTGATTGCTCTGTCCGCATCATCAATTACACCAACCATTTTGCTGTGTCTAAACTTACCTTTGAACTTTTCAATGTCCGAAGTATCAATGTAAGACTGAACTGCAGCAATTACTTTGTCTCTAATCTGTGATGGTGTCTCGTCAGTGACATTACGATTGTAATAAATTTTACTGTTTAACTCAACATATAGAATTGATGGGTCAACAATTTCTGGTTCAACTGAAGCGACGGAGTATTTTTGTAGTTCCTCTACAATAGCATTCTTCGTTAAAGATGTTAGATATGAAGCATCTTTTGGTTTCAGAACAATGAATACCTTTCCGTACTGTGGTGGGTCTTGATCTTCTCCTCCAAATATAATGATGTCGCTTGTGGCAGGATAGATTCTACGGATAATAGTGGAGTAATCATCAGCAGTAACGGCACGATCTTGTGTACCATATGATTTTGGTGCTGTGTATTTAATTTTCTGCGTAGACTCAATTTCTTCGCCTCCAGCAGAAGCAACTGTGGACGTGATAGTTACGCCAAAAGAGTTAGGAGAGACGCCTTGCGAGTTCTCCAGAACCCCAGAGAAGACGAATGTGCGTACACCATTGCTCTCGGGACCAGCAGTGGTCAAATATGAGACTTCTACTCTTGCTCCGTTTTCTAATTTCTTTCCTAGAACACCATCACCAAAAAGCAACTCATATCTTTCATCTTCAATTTCTTCCAGGAAGAAAACTTTTGATTCCCCATCAACGCCAATAATATTGTCAGAAACTAACCATGGTTCATTGAAAGATCCACCTGTTGGGAATACTCTTACTCTAATAGTATTAGTATCAATATCCTGGTTGTCAAGAATAAAACGTTGAGACTTAAGTGATGTATTAACAGTGTAAGTATTGACTAATTGAGTTCCTTCTTTTACTTCAATATTTTCAAATGTAGCGACACCATTAGATACCTGTGCTGCTACATCATCTAATGTCACATATTGGTAAATGTTATTGTCATATGACGCAATAAATCCTGTTCCTTTTTTTAAGATAATTTCTGTATCAGTCGTAGGAGTGTTATACGTAACGTTAAATGATACATAGGCAGTTGGAGATGTTGCACTCTTGGGTCTGTATCCCAACTGCTTCGCAATTGCCACCACATTGTCCCTCAAGGTGGCAGAATCAATGAATAGTTCATTAACTACCATATTAGCGTTAAACGCCGTATAGTAGGTGTTATAGGCAAGTGTATCAATCAACGTTGATAGCGCACTGCCGTCAAAATCATAGTCAGTAAAATCTGACTGTGCTCTGAGATATTCTTTCAGAGCAATCTTAATATCTTCAAAATCTAAGTTAGCAACCTGAGTATAAGGCATTATCGTGTACGCTCTAAGAAGAAGTCTACAGTTATTGGTGTGTCATCTCTTCCAACAATTGTATATGTCATTTCAACATCATATCCATTATTTCTATAATCTGGTACGCAACGAATATAATCAGTAGCGATTCTTGGTTCGTAACGATTCAGAGTATCACGAATTTCAGATTTGATGATAGCAGCACTAGCAAAATCTAGAGGTTCAAACAATACATTCTGAATATCACACCCCAAATTAGGTTGAAATGGTCTCTCTCCCTTCCTAGTAAGAAGCAAGGCAGTAATCGCTTGAACGATAGCTGCCTTGTCTTTCACTGTAACCAAATCGTCGGAAACAGGATGCTTCTTAAATGTAACACTCAAATCCTTGAATGTCTGAAAGGTCGGCATTTAGACACAGCAATAGGCTGCTATTATTTATTCACTCGTGCCAACGCTCTACAAAGTCGTCAAAACCACCTGCTCCTCCACAAGGACGCTCAAGGCGGTTTTCAGGCAATGGGTATAGTTCTTCCTTCATCTTTGACCTACGACGCTTTGCAGCGGCATCTAGAAGGCGATCACTGTCTGTTTCGGTGATCAGTGTCATACCTTCTTCAATAAACTCTTCACTTTTGTCTACTGGAAATAGTCCCATTGAAAAAACCTCTCTAAAGTCTGTTTCCAGAACTTTTAGAGAGGTTGCTATCTCTATGAGTATTTATCGTCCCTGACCGCGATATCGCTTCTTAGCAGAATTACGACTGGTAGCAGAATATTTCGTGTTCTTGCTGCTGCCCTGTCGCGTGGTTTTGGGTTTCGACTCAATGATCTTCTTACCGCTAAGACCAACTTTTGCTCGTGCCATAGTTTAAAAATGATTGACTCCAATATTATAGCATATTATTCTGCTGGTGTGGGAGGTGCTGTCGCTCCTCCATCAGATCCTGCAATCCATGTAGCAATATTTACATCTCTTACAAATACGTTTCTACTACCTTGCATTACCATTGAACCATGCTGTGTTTTACTTAAAAACTTTGCAAGTGGTGTTCCATTACACAATACTGTAGTATATCCTTCAATGATAACATCAGGTGGAAGGTGGGGAATTGGAGGAAATGTACCAGGAATCGGATGAATAATCATGGTATTACCAACATGATGCACTGGTTGCCCATTCACAAACACATTGGAAGAAAATCCTGCAGGTGCTGGTAATGGAGTAGGTGGTTGGTGTCCATGTGAACTAAGGGGAGCACCTGCTAAACCAATTTGAATTGTCATGGTGGCGCAAAACCTTGGTATTCAATACCTGCCCTATTTAGAAGGAACTCATTACGAAACTCTGCATAACGTGCATCAAATCGTACTGGCCAATAGAAATACCAAACATTACTCAATAGATTGTTCGCTAGAGTATCAGACAGACCTAAACGATAATCACCCAATGATACATCTCCTCCTGCAAGTTGTGCTTCTAGTACAACATCATCTGGTGGATCCTGAATTGTTACAGTAACACACGATACTTTGATCGTATAGACTACTGTATCAAATAATGTAGGACTAATTTCTAACAATTGACCCATTCTAGCACTAGGTCCATTACTATTGTACCGAGTATACTCATTCCAATACTCTGTGCCATACCTATTTGCCAGCAGCGGGTCGGTGATCGCGCTTGTAAGGTATGGAAGTTCATCGGCGCTGTCTCGTACCCATCCAGGGGGCATATATCCATTACTCTGTGTAGGGAACTCTAAGATTCCTTCATTTGGCACATCGGCGTTGCTTTTCTTCCATGCACCATCAGAACGTAACCTCCATAAGTCTCTATAACCATCTGGATAGTTCTCGGCGTAAAACGCATTATCAAAAGCATTCTGATTCAACCCCGTACCATTCATATACTTCAACTCTTGGTCGAAGAATGCATACTCGGAGCATCGCCCCTGAATGCCACTGATGCCCACAGAACCCTGTAAAAGCAACGGAGGTATCAAATCATTCTGAATCTCTACCAAAGGGTCTAAAGAGTCTGTGTTAAGCACTGTAGAGATGCCTCCAGCAGGACCCCATCCCCAGCCTGCCCGAGCACGAGATTCCTCCCAGTCATTCGGGGCATAATCCCAACCGTTCGGCGCACTGCTCTCTGGGAGTCCATCTTCCTCCTCCCTAGGCCACCAGTCAATTCGGACAATACTGGTAGTGGTTGTGATAATCTTCTCCTGGGGTATACCAGCAATCATCCAAATCTGGGTAGGGTCAATGTTCTCCCAACAATACCACGGAGGTGTCTCTGCAATAAATCCAATCTGATTCTTAAGTCCGTCGCGTTCAATCCAAATACCCGTCGAATCTTTGGGATAAAACCTCCCAGCATAAAATGGGATACCATTCCCATTTAACCTCGTTAACCTATTGAAGTCTGCTGCTTCAATCGGTCCTATACCGCCCAGGGAGGGTGCTAAGATGTTTATGAAGGGTATTGCCATTAGACTGCTTTTGCAACTCTTAGAAGGTCTTTCTTAATCCCCTCAACGTTATTATGAAGATAGTCTAGAGTGTCTGAGAGTGTTTCGTATTCATTCGCACTCGGTCTGCGATACGCTAACGTGGGTCTCTCCAGCGCCGAAACCCTCATCTCTAGGTTCTCTAATCTCTGTAACAACACTAGGAGTTTCTCCTCCAAGTTTGTCTGTAGCTGCTCTGACGATGTTTCCATTATTACTGTCTCCTCTCATAAATGCCTCAGCGGCGCGTGTTTCGAACTCATCGCAAAATCCGTCAAAGTCATTCAGAATTGCTTCAAAGTTATCAAAAGGTTTTTGCATGATTTTTTTGGCGGGAAATTTTTTTCGTTTTGAGGTTTTCAAAAAACCATTTTCAAAAATATTTATCGGTCGTCTGGATACTTTTGTAGGTTAGGGGAGTCATGCGTTTTTGGAAACCGCTTGGCGACCTTAAGTAACAATAAAGGGGGGCAAATCACTGCCCCCTGGGTATACCTTACTGTCAGGCGCTAAGTGTCACTAATCGCCTCGCAATGTGTCGTGCTGTGTGTTCCTTTGGTCTGTAGGGAATAGTCATCACATTGCCTGATTTATGCACCCATTTCTCATGCTTACTCCCATTGCGTTCTTTAATCCAACCGTTGGCAAGTGCAAGGCGTTTGAGTTGTTTGTCAGTCATGGTGTTGATGTAAAGAATGGGTCAAAGATCTGCCATCATTTCATTCATCTCATCGGCATC
>Ga0255770_10002699_pt1 | contig 15688 bp, 19 predicted proteins | sample 071ome_22_FD_179968 | JGI IMG/M metagenome (GOLD analysis project Ga0255770, IMG submission 179968) | Coastal salt marsh microbial communities from the Groves Creek Marsh, Skidaway Island, Georgia - 071404AT metaG (version 2) | ecosystem: Environmental > Aquatic > Marine > Intertidal zone >... | reverse complement strand
GTCGATACATGGCTCGAGGCGAACGGGAGTGAAGACGGCATCATCTCCAACTTTTTCTTTGAGGGGCTCATCAGCATCTTTGGACCATTCGCATTGTGGATCGGTGGAGCGTTGTTGTTAGGTCGCATTGGGGCCAAAGGGCCACAAATCATGCAATTCATCTTTGGACGTACGCGGCTTTTGAGTGATGTCAAGAGGGGCTTGAAAGGCTCCGGATCGACTGAATCTGTGAATCGTTTGGCAGTTATCATGCTCCTCACATTGTCTATTGTTACACTTGCAGCGGTTCAAGGGTACACTGGTACACTCGTCGATGAGAAAACAGTTGATGCTTCGGTAGGTTCTGACCTCAAAATTACGCTTGAGCAACCCGTTAACGAGGATGACCTCCTTGCCTTGCTCGACGAATTCATCGATGGTAAGGTAACACCCGTTGCTACAAGCGTCGCAGAAATTGCCCTCTCAGATAGCAGTGGGAGCGACGCATTCCAGACCTATGTCCTGCTCGACAACAACGGCGATGTCCTTCGCTGGAGTGAGCAAGCCTTACCCGGGGAGGATATTGATGCAGCACTCAATGCATACGCAGCGGGCGGGTTTAGTGCAGGAGAAGATTCAGCATATTCCCTCGATTTGCCTGGTTCAGACCGTGGTGGTGATGAGAACCGACTTGACGATGTGTTGCTCAAACCGAGTGACGATAAATCCGAAACGATTACCTTTGTATGGGAGAAAATAGAATTCAATTTCACCGCTGGCGGTTCTGAAGAACCAGATGTTTTTGCCTTGTTTGAATCCTACACTCTGCTCATGAAGAGCGACTGGTCGAACCTCAACTTGACCGGCCAAGACTTGAGCGGCAGGAACATCAGTCGTGTTGACCTGTCAGGGAGTAACCTTTCAGGAGCGAACCTTGCGGATGTGAACTTGAGTGAGGCCATTCTTGTCAACGCAGACCTTTCCTACGCTGATTTGAGCGGTGTGAATCTCAAGAATACTGTCCTTGTCAACATCAACGGAGGCTCTTTGGAAGGCACGGACTTCACCAATGCAAATCTCGAGGGAGCCTTTGGATTCTTTGACCTCTCAGGTGCTATCTTGACAAATGCAACATGTCCAGACGGTTCTTCTGCGGACGAGACTTCGTGTGCAGCCGGTGCATCTGAAATTCCGCCACCTTTGGCAGCCGACCTCTTCCTTGAAGGTACAAGGGTCCAGATTATCATCACGCCATACACGACAGAGATGTATTACATGGGAACTCACGAATATGTTCCTGGAGTCAATTCAGCAACCGCCTCATCGGCGCTCATCATCGGCGAATCGGCATGGAGGGCACTTGTCAGCGATGAAGTAGCAGATAATTACACATCAACCACATGGATCGTTGATGTTGGAAGCATAGAAGGCGAACAACTCGAGGCATTGGGGTCAAAATTATCTGCAGACTCACGATTTTCAAGCGTTGAAGATTGGGCGAGCACGCACAAAGATGTAGAACGAAATGGCGGCCTTATCTTCGGAACACCAGGTCTCCTGTCCCTGCAATTTGTTGTTGCGAGTGTTGCTGCTATTGCATCGAGTTTCGTGTTCCTATCGCTCGTTCTCAGTCAACGTCAGAAAGAACTCGCTGTTCTTCAAGCGATTGGTGCTTCTCCAAATCAAATCATTCGACTTGTCTTGTTCGAGATTCTTTCCATTGTGATGGTTTCGATGATTCTCGGCATCGTGCTCGGCGTGGGCCTTGCACTCTCGTTCAACGGTTTCTTTGACGTGTTTGGTTTCATCTTCCAAATCTTCGGAGGTTCATCCACGACGATTCAGCGAACGTTGGTGTACCCGTGGTTCCAGATTATTCTCGTATCCATCGCAGTTTTCGCTGCTGTGGTCGTTGCCCTTCTCTTCACGACACGCAGGGCATTGAAAGCAGATTTAGCAAGCGTGCTCAAGGGGGAGTGAAAATGACAGAAACAATTCTCAAAGCTGACGGCCTTTATCATGTCTACGAATCAAAGGCAGAAGACGGAAACGTTGTGGCTCTCCGAGGTCTTCACATCAACATGAAAGAAGGAGAGGCCATTGCCGTGGTTGGACCTTCTGGTTCTGGGAAATCAACGCTCATGAAGTGCCTTGGTGGGTTGATGAAACCGAGCGCTGGTTCGGTGACGCTCTCGGGCAAAAACATGACACGGCTCACGGGAAAAGAACTCGTAGAATTACGTCAGAAGAAGGTGTCCTTCATTTTCCAAGAAGGAAATTTGCTCCCAGATTTAAATGCACGCGATAATGTTGCTCAACCGCTACGGCACCAAGGCGTTGCCTCCAAGAAAGCCCTCGCTCTTGCTGATGCCATGCTTGAGCGTCTTGGAATGGGTCATCGAATTCATGCTTTGCCGGCTATGCTGAGTGGCGGTGAACAACAACGTGTTGCCATTGCACGAGCACTCATCACCCAACCCCGACTTATTCTTGCCGACGAACCAACAGGTGCTCTCGACCCCGTCACGAGCAGAGAAGTGTTGGCTCTTTTCAAGAACCTCCACAAGAATGAGGGTGTATCTTTCCTAATTGTGACGCACTCAAAAGAAGTTGCCGCTTTTGCAAACAGGTCGCTTGAATTACGTGACGGCAGGTTTGTTGCAGAACACGGTGATAGTGTCGATGTTGAAGATTTGAGCAAAGACAGGGAACTGATCATCGATGAAACCGGAACGGTCACACTGCCACCCGACCTCCTCGTTCGCCTCGGCGGTGCAGGCCGCTACTCGATTGGAAATGTTTCAAGTGGGTATTTATCGCTTCAGGGTGAAGCAGTGGAAGCTATGGGTAAGATGGAACTTGCATCTTCATGTCCAGCATGCAAACACAAGTACGGCGATAGCGATGACCAATTGTGTCCTTCGTGCGGTTCAAGTAGGCCGATGGTTGAGAGCAAATCATGAAGCACCTTGTCTCCTTTTTCGGCTACCTTGAAGGTTTTTCATTTCTGATTCTTTTGTTTTACGCGATGCCAATCAAGTACATCGGCGGTGATCCGAGTGTTGTCTCGCTCGTCGGGGCAATCCATGGGTTCTTATTCGTCGTATATCTTCTGTTGATTTTCCTCGGTGTTGGAAAGCAGTGGACGATGACCGCTCTTGTTCACGGATTTGTCGCTGCTGTCGTTCCTGCTGGACCATTTTTGTTTGAAGGCCTGCTCGTTTCAGGAGAATACGACATCGAATGATGAAGTGGAAGATAATCTATATGAAGCGACGATGTGAATAAATTTCATGGTCAAAGTGCATTGTATCGACTGTGGCGAAGTTGAATTCGAAGCCGAGACGCTCAAAGAGATGCTCACGGTCATGATGCCACATTATTTCGATGCCCACCAAGACATTATGTCAGGTCAATCGACAGAAACCCAAGAACAATGGATGCAGCGGTTGACCATAGCGTTTGAGGATGCAAAGAAAGCCTAAATCTTAAGCAGATTTTACACCTTCGGGCCATAGTACGAGAATGAGTGTTTGGCCACGTGTTTTTGGTGTGTGTGTAGATTCACGTTCCATCCAAACGATAGATCCTGTCGGGTAGGTGCCATCTTCATCCCAAACTTCGCCTCGTAGGACGAGATATGCTTCACCGCCAGGGTGCATGTGAGGCATAAAAGCATCAACCTCGACCTCAGAATCGGCTTCGTATAGAACGAGTGAACATTTGTCTTCACGCTTTAATTTTCCAAGTTTGACCCCTGTTTCAAAATCCTTCCAAGATATGTTTTCTTGTAACCATTCATCGTTAATGTTGAATGAAAGCCAGTCAGACATGTCGTGAGTAAAGACCATGTTAGACCGATGAATCAGTTGATGATATCATATTCGGTGAGAAACGATGAGTGGAATAATTATTTACGAGTAAATTCACACCCCAATATGGAGCGAAGAAGGCGTGACCTTCCAGTTACTATTTACCGAATTCTACTTTATCTTTCTAGAATGAAAGTTAGGGAAGATGAGACTAGAAGATTAATGCGAATCGAAAGAGCCACAAATATAGAGCGCAAGGAGTTACGCATCCACCTCAATAGATTGGTTGAATCCGGATATGTCGAGACATTTGATGATGGTAGAATTGGTAGAGGGGGGCATTCAATAATAACTTATGATATTTCAGAATCAGGACGTACATTGAGAAGCGATTTGGGGAGATGGATTGATCTCTGTATACGACTTGAATATTATCCAGATGATTTCTTTTACCTTCCGAGCGATGGTTGATTGAGGGTAATTTAACCCCCTATGATGTTCCTTGTTTTGTTATATATCTCACCACTATGGCATAATCGTGACCGGCAAGAAATCCGTGGACAAGGTGAGTAAAGGGTTGAATTCACTAATTGATGAATTCTCTTCTGCTGTGAAAGAGATGGTAAATGCGGGAGAAGCAACTGTTGTTCATCTTGCTGTTGGCTCGAGTAGAGTGATAAAAGCAGCCATTGATGCTACGGGGGAAGTCACAAAAATTACCGTTGAAACAGCAGGTAATGTTGTTGGCACAGTAGCAGATGGTGTCAAAAATGTGGTTGGTAATGTTGGTCAAAAAAAGGAGAATGATGAAAAATGATAGGAAGAATGTTTGGTGTAACTTTAGTTGCAGGAATTATGGGATTAGGAATCGGCATGTTTGATAGTGCTTTTAGGCACTATTACTACAAATTTGCAGATGGAGAAGATCGAAAAGCACTATTCATCCAAGATGTTGAAGAAGTTCAGCCTTTCAGTGGGAGTGTTGAAGAATGATACCTGTGGTTGTAGGAGGAATATTTGTCGTAGCAGTTGGGATGAATTATCTCGTTGCTGGAGCAGCTGCTGGGACAGGATATGGATTAGGAAGAAAATACGGGCGTAAAGTCTGTGAAGCAATGGACAATTTGACGACATCAATTCCGCATCTTAACAACAAAGAATGAATGGAGAACTTGATGTATTGGTTTGAGATGGAACATCGTGGGCGTTGAAGCGATATCTGTTCCTGACTTTCCACCAGCAGGCCCTTGGGACTTGTATGTTTTATTTCTTATATGGCTTCCATTCGTTTTTCGAACGTTATTATTATCAAAACCTCTGTATAAAGCAATTAAATCATTTGCACCTCATACAGGATGGGCAATAAAACAGATACGAGATTTGCCGATACGGGGCTTTGCAATCCTCGTGTTTAATGAAACATTTGCGTTTTTAATACCACCAATTAGTGTTTTAATTCTGAGATTGTTCGCAAACCCGGTTGGTTGGCAAACATGGGAAGAAGTCTCCATTTTAGGATGGTTTTTTCTATTTCTCCTCGTCATTGGATGGATCATTGCAGACATATTTAGAATCTTAAGAGTAAGAAGAATGTTACTTGCAATTGTCAAATACGATATAGGAAAACTCCAAAAAATTGCAGATGCAGGTTTGAAAACAAGAAATTTTATCAGAAGGTTTGCCAAGAAGAAAACAAAAGAAACTTCCGATGAATCAGATGTAGGAAAATCAGCAGAAAGGGTCGGAAAACGTGCACTAAAAGTATGGGGTTACAGGGCGTGGAGAGCGAGGAGGCTTAGTCCAGGCACATTACTCGCATCAGTTGCAGTAGGTGCTGCTATTGAAGGTGCGAGAGCAGGTGCAGGAAAAGTTTCAGACATGATCGATGATAAAATGCAGGCTAAATTTGATGAGATTGCTCAGACAAATTCAACTAATCTTCTCTTATTGTTCCTTCGAGATATTGTAATGGGTGTTTTACCAATTGTGTATCTTGCAGCCTTGAAACAATTCATTTAGGTTCCGTCACATTGATGCACTTCGTTCTATTCGGACGGTTTGAGGACACCCATGTCTCACTTGATTTTACTTCGTCACGGCCAATCGGTTTGGAACAAGAAGGGATTATTCACTGGTTGGGTTGATGTTCCCCTCTCGAAGAAAGGCATTGAAGAGGCGACTGAAGCAGGGGCGAAACTTTCAGAAATTTCAATTGATGAAGTCCATGTTTCTAAGTTGATTCGTGCTCAAATGACAGCCATGCTCGCACTTTCCGAGCATCCGAGCAATGCTTCACCACAACTTTTGACGCCTGAAGGCGACTCTCACAGAGGGTGGTCAGACATTCACGATGTGAACCAAATGACCATCCCTGTTCATGCTTCTTGGAAACTCAACGAGCGAATGTACGGTGAATTGCAAGGAAAAAACAAGCAGGCCCTCATGGAAGAATTTGGTGAAGACCAAATACGAATTTGGCGACGTTCATTTGATGTCCCGCCACCTGGCGGAGAAAGTCTAAAGATGACAGCTGAGCGAACACTTCCATATTTTGAAAGTCACATCGTGCCATCGCTAACGCAAGGAAAAAACGTTCTGGTTGTCGCTCACGGAAATTCACTGCGTAGCATCGTGATGTCGATTGAACAATTATCGAGTGATGAAATTCTGCAGGTTGAAATTCCTACTGGTCAACCAATTGTCTATGATTTCAAGGCAGAGAGCAATACATACTCGAAAGTGTACGTCGATTGAATTCTTGGCTACATCAGTTTTTCAAGAAACATTTACATCATTCCTCCATTTAATTTGATGCATGGCTCAGCCTTGGCGCTTTGATGGCTTCCCCGGTCGGATTCTCTATGTCGACCTCGGTCAAGGCACCTGTGAAGCAAGAGAGATTCCACATGCTTGGTGTTTGGAATCTCTTGGTGGAAAGGCATTAGCAACCAAACTCCTCGTCGAATGGGATACAACAGATTATGCCGATGCAATACAACGGCGTCATCCGGTTGACGGAAGGATTGATTCAGCATCTCATCCCTCCACACCATTACTCATCATGACTGGCCCGTACCAAGCCTCAAAGGTTGGTTCATCGGGAAGGGCGGTCGTTGTGACGCGTTCACCGCTCACGGAGTGTTACATCGATACCTACATCGGTGGTAACTTGGGTCATGAAATTCGTCGTGCGGGTTGGGATGGAATTTTCATCACCGGTCGAGCGCCTGTGTGGCAACGTCTCGAAATTTGCGATGATGTCGCCATGCTTCTTCCTGCAGACAACCTGCTTGGTATGACCACTTGGCAGGTCGAAGACCGGCTTAACTGCCTTGGAGAGTGCCTTTCTATAGGTCCAGCCGGAGAGAATGGAATTCGCATCGCCTCCCCACTAACCGCTGGACGACGTGCTGCAGGCCGAGGAGGAACTGGAGCCTCCTTTGGTTTCAAACAACTCAAGTGCATTACTGTGATCGCTACAAAACAGGCCACCTCAGAAGTCAAGTATGCAGAAGAATTTGACCTCAACGAAGCCATCAAAACTCAGCGTACAGAAATGGGCATGCGAAGAAAGGCTGCCGACCCATTTTACTCCTTTGGAACCAGTCGAGGTCCACTCTATGCCTCTGAAAATGGACGAATGCCGACGGGAAATTATTCCTCAACAGATGGTAATATTCCAGTTCTTGAACAACTCAAAGTGGGGGGTGGCTCGGGTGGAGTTACCCAAGATGAGGTTGCAAAAGGAGCTACACCGGTTGAAGTTTCAACACCTCTCGACCCCTTCAAGTTGTCAGGAGAGTATTGGCACCAACAACTTCCCGATGCGAAACAATCGGGTTGCTGCACCCCTTGTCCAATCGCATGTGAGGCTGCTGACCGACCGACCATTGATGGTGAGAAACTGAAAGGTCGACCTCTCCATCATAACCGTGTCGAACGACCTGAATACGAAACACTCGCAATGATGGGTGCGAACCTTGGTCTAACGTCAAGTCTTGAAGTGATGGATGGAAACGATGCATGCAACCGTCTCGGTATCGATACGATTTCTGCTGGGGCTGCACTATCGCTCATGTGTGAAATTTCAATGCGAGGATGGCTTCCCGAATCATGGAGATCGAGTTTCCAAGCACCGTTTGCCTTTGGCCGATTCGACCAAGGTGATGAAGTGCCTTGGGAATTTGGTGTACCTGAACTTCCGCCACTCGCCCTCCACTGCCTTGCCCATGCCACTCCGGGAGATGGCTCATTATTCGGAACCCTCACTGCAGGTGCAGTTGTTGCTTCCAAGGTGATTGAAGAGATGACAGGCCACCCAACCTCACAATTAACCGCTCATTGCAAAGGCCTTGACCTTCCTGCATGGGACCCACGTGGTAAGCGTGGAAATGCGATGGCCTACATGACAGCAAATGTTGGTGCTTCACACATGCGTGCTGGCTACAAGGAACCTACTGGGCTACCCAACGCTTCGGCGCTAGATTTGATGGAGGAACTGATTGAAAGCCAAAATGAAATCGTGATTCGAGATTCAATGATCTTGTGTGCTTTTGCAAAAGGGGCGACACCCGATGCAGTCATGCTTCAGGCATGGCAAGCGATGACAGGAGAAGACTGTACTTGGCAAGATTTGCTCGACAGGGCTGCTATCCAATGGGATTTAGCACGACGGTGGAATGTCGAACATTGGCATAGACTCGCAATGGATGTTAAACAACAAGATTTCCTTTCTTGGCGACTTCGAAAAGAGCCGTTGCCAAGTGGTGTGGCATCGGGCATGGTGTCTTTTGTTGACGATACCGATGAGGATGCTTGTCTTTCGAAATATTATGACCTGCGTGGTTGGAATGGACGAGGTGAACCGATTCAATTGAATCAATAAACGATGAACGGCATGTTGTCGTCGTCGACGAGCACGACATTGACGCCAAATCCATTTTTATGAAATGCAATGAGTTGAATCTCATGAATAGCATGGCCACTTGGAGCAATACCGAGAACAGGTAACCTCTTCCGAGCAAAAAAGCCCTTTTTTCGAGGTGTTTGCGGCTTTGTTCCTAAACTACGTTGCACACCCTCGTAATCATCAAACCAAGGTAACGGGCCTTCAGGGGTAAATCGTAACCCAAGAATCATGTCAACACCTTGAGTTTCTTGTGCAGCATCAGCATCTGCTTCGCTCGGTAGGGCCGGTGCATTTGGGTGGGTGTGTAACCAATGTGTAAACCGACCAGCTCGTGAACCCCTGTCTTGTGAATAGATACCATCAATCCACTCTTCAGGCAAATGATGAACAGAAAACGAATCACCTCTGTTCACGATATGAGCCTCAGTCACCACGTAGCCTTGACCTTGAAACAAATTGTATTGTTCATGTTCACTTTTGAATTGTTCAGCAACGTCTTGGCGAACTGGTTGACTTCCATCAAAGTCGAGACCGACGAGAATTTCATCTGGAAGCGACTGAAGGGCCCACCAAATAATCTCCTGTAGAACAGAACCTCGAAGGTGAACCTGTGCTTTGTATTGGTCGCGCTGAACCCTTGAGTCACGGTTGTAGTCAGCCATTAATGCCTCAAGCCATGGCTCAACCATGTCGGTGTGAGAAGGTCCTTCTTCAAGAGATTTCATGATGTGAGAAACCGTATCTTTGAATAGAGTAAGTTTGCACCCATAACCATGGCGAGAAAGAAGGGCGGTTTTGGACGATTCCTTGGTTCGATTACTGGTACGCCATACGAAAAATTACTCAAACAGGTAGAGAAAGCCGTTGAGGAACTTGAAGATGATGACAAAGCCCTCGGCAAGCGTCTACGACGTCTTGTCGACGAAACCGGTCAAAAATACGAAGATGAGGAAATCGATGAAGAAGAGCATGACCTTGTCATCGAAGCCATCGAAGAAGCCGACCCCAAAGGTCGAACTTTTGGAAAATTTTCTGATGATGACTCATTTTACACAGGCGACATCCCGGATGCTCCAGAACTCAAAGGTGGCAAGAAAATCGACCTCGATGACTTAATGCAGGCGAAAGGTGATGAATTCCTGGGTAGTTTTGGTCGTGATGAATTTGATGAATTCAGAGACAAGATGACTGAAGATTTCTTTGCAGAAGCAGATGCTGCCATCGCACAAGGTGACCACGATGCCGAAATTCGTACGGAACATCGTGTGTTCGGTGGTGCAGAATCAGATGTGGAAGATGTCAAGCGTAGAATTGCACAAGAATCAGATATTCCTTCAGGCGGAAGTCGAGAGCCAGCACCTGAGCCAGAGCCCGAGTATGAAGATGATGGGGATGATGATGGATACTCCGTCGACGAAGACGGCACAGAATGGTTCGAAGACGAAGAAGGCTACTGGTGGTATCGCCCTGAGGGCGAAAACGATTGGATTGCCTATGAAGAGTAATCGCGAAATACGGAAAGAAACGGAACCTCAAACTTTGAGGTACTGACATCAGCACCTTCTTTGAGCATCAATTCATTTTTCCTTTCATCACTCGACATCGCAACAATGAGCCCTGGTCGGGCAATATCACCTGATTGAATTCCAATATTCAATTCTCGAAGGACCTCGAGACCTGTATATGGTGGCATAAAATGATCGAGCAACAATACATCGGGTTCAAACGAAGCGATAGTTTCAACCGCTGATTGTGAATTCCACTGTTGCTGAAAATCAATGTTTTCCATGTGAATGCCTTGAGATTCCAATATGACAGCGAGGTCATATGTGTCTTCAAAAGCCAGGACTTTCATACAATCACGAAGGTATTGGTTGTTGGTCCCACCAAGGAGGAGAAAGGAACCAACGTTCGTCATCAACATCTCGGTCGATAAGCGGCAAACTGAAGACGGAATCTGCGTTATCGTTCACAGACAAACCGATGGTAGCACAAGGGCTTGGCAAGTAATCTTCTCCGCTTTCGGAGAGAACAATTTGAATTGAATCACCTGCCGAAAGACGGACATCGAGAGGATTAAACTCCATCTTCATGAGGTAAGTTTGTAGTGGTAATGCTGGACTCGCATCGTATCCACCATCGCGATATCGGACATCCATCGTCGCATGACCCAATCGAAGATTTTCTGAATTATACATGGTAGCAAAGATTTGACCACCGTTGCATGCCAAGGTATTAACGCTCAAGTGTAATGTTGGCATGCCTGAAATATGGATGTCGCTTTCAAGTTCTGGAAATGAGACGACGACTTCGTTGTTAAGATTGACAATATTTCCTGTGACATCTGCTTTGTCGAGTGAAACCGGCCACCAATTCATGTCTTCAGGAGGCCATGTGTCCTCAACGTGCCACATTCCATCATTGGTTTGAATTTGCACATGAGGTTCTGGTTCCTCGCCCATGCCCATCAAGTAATAGCCAAACCAAGCGTACAATTCAACGGCCCAATCCATTCGAGTCATATTTGGATAGGCTTCTAGGCCGTAACCACTGGTCAATTCACTGTGGCGGTCTGGTTGGTCAGGGTAATTGTGTGCCCATTGTCCTGCAATTGCCCTTGTATGAATGCCAGCGTCTTTGAGCAACTGGTAGGTGGGAAAAGCATGGTATGGGTCAACATTCCAATCTTGTAAACCCCATACGAGATACACACTGCCCTCATAGTTTGCTAAAACATCAGGGAGGTGGCGTCGCTCATCCCAGTAATCGTTCCATTGTGCTCCACCAATTTCTGCTCCTGCCCATGTTGTCAGCGGGTTGAGCGGACCGATCATATCGTCTGAGCACATTCTCGAATCGTCAAAAGTGGGGTCGGCGGTGCTTGCCTCGTAAAGAGCATCATAGACCATGGCTCTTGACTCAGAGGAACCGTTTCTATAGAACATTTCTTGAACGCCAATTGAACCTGAAATGGGAACGATAGTTTTGAGGTACGGTGATGGATTTTGGGCAGCTTCCCAATTTGTTGTGCCAGCATACGATTTACCCATTAAGCCAACATTACCATTTGACCACGGTTGTTCACCAAGCCAATTGACAACTGCTTGTATGCCAACTTGTTCTCCAAGTCCCTTCACATCTTGGCAGTGCGTTGAATTTCCAGTTCCAAACGTGGATGCTTGGGCTAATGCATAGCCATGGGGCAAGAAGGTATCATACACCCATTTTCCCACGCCTCCATCGGGAACTGTGTTTGGTGATGAATCGGCACCTGCGATACCTTCACCTCCAAAGTCATAGTATGGATGAATGGTCATGATCACCGGAATTTTTGTTCCTTCTGGCACATTAGGGAGCCAAAGTACGACATGCATCAAATCATCTTCAGGCGTCCCGATATCCTCTTCACTTGCAGGTAGGTCAACTTCGACATAATGTTCAGTGTACGGTAATGCAGAGTATGAGCCGTTTTCAGGTAATTGTCCTCTCATCGTATCCATCGGAAGGTCCATCAAATGTCGAAGTTGCAGGGGAGTAGCCCACCATTCCTCATCGTAATTCGTTTCATCCACCATTGAATCAAGAACATCTGTACCCACGGTCATAGCGAGGAAAAGAAAGACAACAGATACAGCAAAAGTCGCACCAGCAGACGCATTCAATTGTCGTTGGCTTGTCTGTTCGTCCCGAGTGTGATGTTGAACTCGGAGGGTTGGAACAGGTGGTAGGTCAATGAGTTCCGCTTCGAGTGCATCATGCTCACCCCCCTCCATGACATAGCGTTGCTCTACCATTTGATGAGGCTAACGCTTTTGTGATTCGTTTAAAGCGGTCAAAGAAGAAGATAGGTTCTTTTACATGCAAGGTTTCCAAGACTTGAGCACATGCCATCGAAAGGAGTCTTAACATTCATCATCATGGGCATACTCGGGCTTCTTCTCATAGGGCTTAGTGTCCCTGAATTCATAGAAATGGACCGTCTCTCAGTTGAATACGCTGATAATTATGATGATTGGGCTGCTGCCGAACAACAAAATGGAACGCTGACCCTCATTGACAAAGACCAATATGGAGAAATAGGGTTCTCCTTCTATGTGAAAGGTACACTACAAGACCTAAACCAGAACGGAATTTATGATCACTGCGACGCAACGAGTATTGAGATTGTATCCCATCCTGAAATTTCAGAAAAATTGGATTCTCAAAAAGCCTACAATGAGACGAATAGAGGCGGTTTCTATTACATGGTTTCAGATGGTGATGGCTGTAAGGTTGACTATTACGCAGATGAAATGTACGATGGACTTGCAGAAAAGCAAGGGTTTCTTCGGGTGGGCAGGGCTTGTTACGGATGTTTAGCAGGCGATATGACGTTCACATCAAACCAATCGGTTTGGGTATCGTACGACGACATCGTCGTCGAGGAATTATTCGATGTGATTGATGAGTCCTTGTTTGCATCTTTTGCCTATTTATGTAGCGGTGTTTTCAGTATATGCTGCGGCGTGAGCATTTTTGTCATCAGTTTATTCTTCAGGAAAGAAGACACTCCACCAGTCGTTCTGCAACAATGGGGGACGCATCCTGTGGTCCAGCAACAAATGGTCAACCAAAATTTAGATACATCAACTTCGACTGCACCGTGGGCGTCTCTAGGGTCGGATGACCAAGAAATCGGAAAGTGATTTTTTCGAAATATTTGGAACCATAGCATGTTCTGCTGGATAACCAACTGGCATCAGCAGCATAGCGTGTTCATAGGTAGGGCGTTGGAGAAGTTCGCGAAGGAAGCCCATTGGCGAGGGTGTGTGCGTCAATGTGGTAAGCCCCATGTGTTGCAATGAAGCAATCAACAATCCCGCAGCGATTCCACAAGATTCGTGAGAGTAATACGTTGGCCCCATTTCACCATTGAGCCTTCGTCGTTGTGAATGCCGAAACAGTACGATGATCCAAGGGGCGTCAGTGATGTGTTCTTTGATTTCATCCGTGCCTAGTGGCTCAAGAACTTCTGCCCAGGCCTCAGGCATCCGTTCTGCGTATGTCTTTCTCTCTTCTTCTTCAGCTGCATTTCGAATGGCTAATTTAAGTTCTGAATTTGAAATGAGAACGAATGTCCACGGTTGAAGATTGGCTCCCGAGGGGGCAGTGCCTGCAGTTTGAATGGCAAGTTCAAGCAAATGTTGTGGTACAGGTTCATCTGAAAAGTGTCGGATACTCCTTCGTTTCTTCATGCATTCAAGGAATTCTTTTCCACGCTCTTGCATCTCGTCTGCATTTCTTGGTTTACGAACGAATGGAATCATGTCAGGGGACATAAAATGGCCAATGTTCGTTATCATTCAACACTTTGGTTTGCGTTTGGTGGTACAAGTTGGTACTCTAATCAAGAATCAAAGGTGTTTCCTAAGCACCTTTGGTCATGCATCGGTTGTTTCTTCTGTTGGAAAACTGCGAAGCAAGGCCATAGCATGAAGGAGTATGGCCATTGCGATGACAGCATGTATGTAAGACATTGCCGACATGCCTCCGCTGTACATTTCGCCAAGACCGTATTGTATAAACCAAGCACCAAAGAGACCCCAGGACATCCCCTTCAATTTGCTGTCATCTGTTTTGGACATGACAACAAATACTGCAGTGAGAAGACAAAGGACCAAACCAAGTTGTGCTGTCCACAGATGGCTTTGGTCAGTATCAGATGTCGATTGTGATAATCCAGTTGAGGCTTGTCCAAAGATCATAATAATGGCGCCGATAAGTGAATACTTTGCATATTTGATCATGTTCATGTTTACATTGCTCATGATTGCCACATATTCATTGATGTTTTGAGCATATCGCAGTTTTTTCAAAAATCCGAGCGTTTCAAATCTTATTGGAACTTAGCCATCGCATGGCAGGGCAAAACAACGTGCCCATTCTGCTCATAGTTCTGCTTACCATACCATTCTTGTCATTCTCCGGTGTTGCACCTCAAACAAATGAACCACTATGGCGAAGTGTTGGCCTTGACCCTCAATTGTGGACAGACCGGCCGGTTGCCGAGGATTCACCAATGATGCCATCCTACAGCGGCAATGCAGTCATCGAGATGAAAGTGAGTTATGTCGAGACGCATCTTGCAGACCGTGAAGAAGGCACGATTATCATCGAGTTGTTTGAGCAGTGGGCTCCCATAACTACTGAAAATATGATTCAACATGTTGAATCTGGTTTGTACGATGGTATTTTCTTCCATAGAGTCATTGATGACTTTGTCACACAATCCGGTGACCCAGAGTGTAAAGAAATTGGAATATACCCCGCAACTAGCCTTCAGTGTGGCAGTGGTGGTACTGGGGAAACAATACCGCTTGAGCACGATGAAAACCTCAGTCATGTCGATGGCGCAATTGGGATGGCACGTTCAGCCGACCCCGACTCTGCAGATTCTCAGTGGTACATCGCTGAAACCGAAGCCCACAGCCTTGATCCAAAAAATCGTGAGGATGAGGGGTATGCAACATTTGGTATTGTACGTGATGGCATGTCACACATTCGAGCAATAGCACGCACACCAACCTCAGATGACTTGACAGGTCTTGAAGAAATTCAAAATCCCGCATCGTCGGCTGGACGTCCATTGTATCAAGCAAAAATTCTCTCGATGGAAATGATTGGTGTAGCAGACCCTGATGGTTCGATTCGTTTTGGCGACCAAACCGAACAAACTGATGACGGATTCTTTCAAGCCCTTCTTGAAACTACGGTGGGTTTTGGAGTCATCTTGACCGTCATTGTTGTGGGTGTCCTTACTTATTTAGGTCGAATTGACCCTCCTTTGTCTATCGATAAACAATTCATTCTTGATGCTGAGTTGGAAGAGGTTGACACATGATTCGGAATTTAATGTATTGTTCAGTCGTTTTTATGGTTCTATTAGCAGGCTGTGTCGAGCCGGAATCTGGTGATGGCATGGTTCAAACAGAGCCCTTGCAGTTTTCCT
>Ga0255770_10002697_pt1 | contig 15709 bp, 16 predicted proteins | sample 071ome_22_FD_179968 | JGI IMG/M metagenome (GOLD analysis project Ga0255770, IMG submission 179968) | Coastal salt marsh microbial communities from the Groves Creek Marsh, Skidaway Island, Georgia - 071404AT metaG (version 2) | ecosystem: Environmental > Aquatic > Marine > Intertidal zone >... | reverse complement strand
CTATTTTATTTAAATTTCCTTGACCAACAATTGTTCCTCCCATAGAACCAGCACCAGGACCTAAATCTATTATATGATCAGCTGCATTAATAATATCTTCATCATGCTCAACCACAATAACAGTATTGCCAAGGTTTTTTAGGTTAACTAAAATTTCAATTAGTTTTTTTGTATCCTCGGGATGTAAACCAACACTAGGTTCGTCTAATACGTAAATTGAGCCAACTAGTGAGCTTCCAAGAGATGTTGCCAAATTAATTCTTTGGGTTTCACCGCCCGAAAGAGTATTAGATTTTCTATTTAATGTCAAATATTCAAGTCCTACTTTTGTTATAAATTCCAGACGCGAAACAATTTCTATTAAAAGCCTTTCGCTTTTACCTTTTGAAACTTTATCTAATTTAATCTCTTTAAAAAAATTCAAAACTTTTGAAATTGGCATGTCAACTAGGTCTGTAATAGACACTCCGTTGATTTTAACATAGCTTGCTTCTTTTCTTAGTCTTTTACCTTTACAACTGCTACAAGATGTTCTTCCTCTGTATCTTGAAAGCATAACTCTGTTTTGAATTTTATACATTTTTTCCTCCAATTTTTTAAAGAAAAAATTAATCCCTTTGAAATGCTCATTTCCTTCCCAAACAAGTTCTTTTTGAGCCTTACTTAATTTATAATAGGGTCTGTGAATTGGAAAATCAAAATTATGCGCATTCTTTACTAAAAGTTGTTTGTATTTCTTTAGCTTTTCCCCCTTCCAAGGAGCAATACAATCTTCATAAATAGAAAGTTCAGTATTTGGAATAACAAGCTCAGGATCTATACCTATAATGTCTCCATAGCCATCACACTTGTCGCAAGCCCCAAAAGGATTATTAAAGCTAAATAGATGCTCATTAGGTTCAATATATCGTTCTCCATTTTCCTCAAAACTCTTTGTAAAAAACTTTAATTTCTTGTCTTTTAAAGTTTTAATATAGATCGAATCATTTCCTTGATTAAATCCGTTTTCTATTGAATCTATAACTCTTTTAATATATTCATCATCATTCTTATAAACTCCTCTATCAATAACTAAGTAAAGATCTTCATATGATGTAACCGTAACCTCTTCTATCAAAAGAGTGTTTCCATCAGCTTCAACCCTCGCATAACCTTGTGACGAGTAAATTGAAAGAAATTCAGTAGTTGTTATGTTTTCAGGTTTATCTAGTTTAACTAGTATTAAAAATTTATCTCCTAGAGAAAATGATTTAATATAATCTGTAACTGTATCAATATTGTCTCTTTTAATTTCTTTACCAGTTAATGGTGATATAGTTTTACCAATTCTAGCATAAAGTAATTTAATATATTCATAAACCTCAGAGCTCGTTCCGACTGTTGATCTAGGGTTTGAATTGTTAACTCGCTGCTCAATGGCAATTGCAGGCGACAGACCACTTATTTTTTTTATTTTAGGTTTTGTTAGTTTTCCTAAAAACTGTCTAGTATAGGATGAAAGACTTTCGATAAACCTTCTTTGTCCTTCAGCATAAATTGTATCAAAAGCTAAACTAGATTTGCCAGATCCTGATAAGCCAGTGACTACTACAAGTTTTTTTTTAGGTATAGACAAGTCAATATTTTTAAGGTTATGCATCTCTGCACCTTCAATAATAATTTGTTTATCAATTACTTGGCTATCCATAAATACGGGTCAAGTGGTGTGGTGTTATTAAAAATACTAAACTGTAGGGATGTTTTGTTATCATTGGTGTTTGTATATGCTTCTCCAATAATTTGCAGTGCACTAATGTTGTCCCCTTTTTCGACAAAAACTTTTGAAAGATTTTTATATGCAGAAATATAATTTCCATGTTTAATTAAAACTGTAAGATTGCTGCCTTTGAATTTTAATATAGATAATACCACTCCTTCAAAAACTGATCTAATATTCGCGTCTTTTGTCGTAGCAATAACAATACCATTACTCTTTATTTTAGTTGTCCTAACTACCGGGTGAGGTTGTAATCCAAACTTTTGAATTATTACTCCTCTTTCTACCGGCCAAGGCAAATTTCCTTTATTTTTTGAAAAACTTTCAGCGAGTGCTTTAGCTTCCGGCGTTAAAGAAAAGGTTGATGACTTTTTATTTTCATTTGAAAGTCTAATTGCCTCTTTTATCAATCTATCAATTTCTTTATCTAAAAGATCAGCTTGTCTTTGCTTTTGATTTATTTGTCTTTTATACGCATTTTCCTTTGTCTTTAATGAAGACAAAGCTTTGTTTTTATTGTTTCTTTCGCTTGACAAATCTCTTTTTTCAATGTTATTAGACTTGATCAAATCTTCTTTAGCAACTATCTTGTCTTTTAGTATTTTATTAATAGAATCCAAAGAAGTAAGATTTTTTAAAATTTTATTGGAGTATTTTTTTCTGTCGTCAGAGAATTGCGAAAAATATTGTGATCTTTTAAACGCTTCCAAAAAAGTACTTGATGACAATAAAAACATTATTTTACTCTCTTTTAATCTGCTTTTGTAAGAATTGAATATCATAGATGCATAATCTTTCCTGACATTTTCATTTTCAAGTTTAAGCTCTTCAGATTTTATTTCATTTGATTTAATATCAGCATTTAACAGGTTGATTTGATCATTGTTTATTTTTATTAAACGTTCTTTATTGTTGATTTTAGCCGCTAGTATCTCAAGATCTCTAAATGTTAAGTTTTTTTGCTTTTTATTTGAGCTTAAAAGGTTATTAATTTCAATAATTTCCTTTTTAATTTGCTCTCTTTGATTTTCAAGATTCTTAATCTTAGTTGACTGTGCTACAGCCGAGAAAGTTTGTAAAAGTGCTAAAAAAAGGATAGTAATTTTAATTTTTTTCAAGGAATTAAAAATTTATTGAGGCTTAAATACACCGCAATATGTGAAGATATTAATTACTTCCAGTACTACCAAACCCGCCAGATCCTCTTTCTGAATGGTTTATTTCTTGAGCAGAATGCCAGACAATTTTTTCATGTTTTGCAATTACTAACTGTGCCACCCTATCGCCGTTTTCTATTACAAAATTTTTTGAGGAATGATTTATTAAAATTATTCCAATCTCTCCTCTGTAGTCTGAGTCAATTGTTCCAGGTGAATTTAAAACTGATATTCCCTTTTTTAGTGCCAATCCGCTTCTAGATCTTACTTGAGCTTCATAGCCACCAGGCAACTCTAAATACAACCCAGTTGATACAAGTTTTCTTTCGCCTGGCTCTAGTATAATTTTGTTTTCAATAAAAGCTCTGATATCCATTCCAGCTGAGAAATCCGTTTCATAACTTGGATTTGGATTATTCGACTTATTTATAATTTTAACTTGCATCAAAATTATATTTATCCATTTAGTGCTTCAGCTCCAGAAACAATTTCAAGAATTTCATTAGTAATAGCTGCCTGTCTTGCTTTATTGTAAGTTAACTTTAGTTCATCTCTGAGTTCAGTAGCATTGTCTGTTGCTTTGTGCATTGCGGTCATTCTTGCACCGTGCTCCCCAGCAAAAGAATCTCTAATGGATTTGAAAAGTTGAATTTTTAATGATTTTGGGACCAGTTCTGAGACAATTTGTTCCATAGATGGTTCAAAAATATAATCTCCTGTTTTGTTTGTTTCGTCCAAGTTCTCAATTGGTAAAAATTGCTCAGTTTTTACAATTTGATTTGCTGCATTTTTAAAGCTGTTGAAGACTATTAAAACCTTATCAAAATTTCCTAGGCTAAATTCTTCAACAATTTTTTCTGAAACACTTGCAACTTCGTCATAAATAAGATTATCATAAACATCACTATGGTTAGAAATAATATTCTCTGTTTTAGAAAGTATATCATTAGCTTTTTTGCCGATTGTCAAGTAGCTAAAATTAGCTCCATTATATTCTTCTTCATTTTTTAAACTTAGGGATTGCTTTATAACATTAGAATTAAAAGCCCCGCAAAGCCCCTTGTTAGAACAAATAGAAACTACTAAAACATTTTTAACATCCCTGGTTTCAGATAAATAAGAAATACTCGAAGAAGAAATAATGTCTGAAAAATTGGACATTAAGTCAGTTAACTTTTCAGAATATGGCCTCATTGCTGTGATAGCATCTTGAGCCTTCTTTAATTTTGCAGCAGATACCATTTTCATAGCACTTGTAATCTTCATAGTTGAAGTTACAGACGATATCCTATTTCTTATTTCTTTGAGATTTGCCATTAATTATCGTAAGATGAAGTCATTTCTGCTGCAACCTTTTCTAATGTTGATGTTACCTCGTCAGTTAATTTTCCAGATTTTATAGTGTCAAGAACTTTTCTATGTTTTAGATTCATTAATTCAATAAACTTCTTTTCAAAGTCTTTAATTTGATCAACAGGGACAGCTTTAAGTAAGTTTTTTGAGCCTAAGTAAATAATTGCAACTTGATCTTCAACAGTGTAAGGATCATTTTGAGCTTGTTTAAGAATTTCAACATTTCTTTTACCTTTCTCAATAACTCCGAGTGTTACTGGGTCAAGGTCAGATCCAAACTTAGCAAAAGCTTGAAGTTCTCTAAATTGAGCTTGATCAAGTTTTAAAGTTCCTGAAACTTTCTTCATTGATTTTATCTGCGCCGATCCACCTACCCTTGAAACTGAAATACCAACATTAATTGCAGGTCTTACACCTGAATTAAATAAGTCTGATTCTAAAAATATTTGTCCATCAGTAATGGAAATTACATTAGTAGGAATATAAGCCGAAACATCTCCAGCTTGTGTTTCAATAATAGGAAGAGCAGTTAGCGAACCTCCTCCTTTTACAATTGGTTTAAGAGATTCGGGGAGGTCATTCATTTCTTTAGCTATACCGTCATCATTAATCACTTTTGCTGCTCTTTCAAGTAGTCTTGAATGTAGATAAAATACGTCTCCAGGATAAGCTTCTCGACCCGGTGGTCTTCTTAATAAAAGAGAAACTTCTCTATAGGCAACAGCTTGCTTAGAAAGATCGTCATAAATAATTAGAGCAGGTCTTCCAGTGTCTCTGAAATATTCACCAATTGCTGCTCCAGCAAATGGAGCATAAACCTGCATAGGCGCTGGATCAGACGCGTTTGCAGCAACGATTGTTGTGTAGGCTAATGCACCTTTATCTTCAAGAGTCTTTGCAATACCAGCAACAGTAGAAGCTTTTTGACCTACTGCAACATATATACAATATACTGGGTTTCCGGCATCATAAAACTCCTTTTGATTTAAGATTGTATCAATACATACTGTTGTTTTTCCTGTCTGTCTATCGCCGATAACTAATTCTCTTTGACCACGACCAATAGGAATCATAGCATCTACAGATTTAATACCTGTTTGCAAGGGCTCATTCACAGGTTGCCTATAGATAACACCTGGTGCTTTCCTTTCTAAAGGCATTTCATACATCTTTCCCTCGATTTTACCTTTACCGTCAATTGGCTGACCCAGTGTATTAACTACTCTTCCAACAACACCTTCTCCAACATTAATTGATGCAATTCTTTTAGTTCTTTTAACAGTATCTCCTTCTTTAATTTCCTTAGATGGCCCTAATAATACAACTCCTACATTATCCTCCTCTAAGTTTAGTACGATTCCTTCCATCCCATTATCAAATTGAACTAGTTCGCCGTATTGAACATTTGATAAACCGTAAACTCTGGAAATCCCGTCCCCAACTTGAAGAACAGTTCCCACTTCATCAAGAGATGGAGTAGCGTCGCTACCCATGAGTTGTTTCTTAATAATTGCTGATATCTCAGCAGGCTTAATATCTGCCATAATTTATTGTATTGATATATTAATAAAATCTTGTTTTAGTTTGTTGAGCTGATTCTTAAAGCTGGCGTCGTATTGAAGATCGCCAATTCTTAAAACAAATCCTCCAACAATCGAGCTATCCACTTTGTTAATTAATTTTATGTTTTTGCTCGTTAGCTCTTTGACTTTTGATTCAATTTTCTCAATTGTAAGTGAACTTAAAACCGAAGATGATGTGATTATAACATCTTGATTTTTATACATTTTGTTATAAATGATAATGAATGATTTAGCTACATCATCGAACAAATCTATTCTCCTGTTTTTCATCAAAAGCTCCATAAGATCAAAAACTTTTTTTGATGATTGTTGAAAAACTTCCTTAAGGGTTGAAAGCTTATCAGAATCTTTAATAACCTTGCTGTCAACAAAAAGCTTAAGCTCATTTGAATCCTCAAATGCCCTACAAACAGTTTGCATGTCGGTAAAAATTTTCGTTACCTCATTTTTGTCGCATGAAGCTAGTGTTGCTTTGGCGTATCTATATGCAGCTCGGTTATAATTCATTTTAGCTTAACATCCTTAATAAGATCTTCAACAATTTTCATTTGCTTATTATCGTCTGATAATTTTTCTTTAAGAAGCTTCTCAGCAATTTCAATTGAAAGTGATGCTACCTGTTTTTTAATATCTGAAACAGCAGCATTTTTTTCATTTAAGATTGCTTCATTTGCGCTTTCAATAATCTTTTGAGCTTCAGATTTAGCTTCATCTTTAGCTTGAGATATCATTGAGTTCTTCAAATCTCTAGCTTCCTTCAGAAGAGAATCTCTTTCAGCTCTAGCCTCCTTCATGATTTTTTCATTGTCAGCTTGTAAAGATTGCATTTCTTTCTTAGCCGCCTCTGCAGAATCTAAGGCGTCTTTAATGCCTTGTTCTCTATCATTAACAGCTTTCAAAATAGGGCTCCATGCAAACTTTTTTAACAAGAAAATTAGAATAACAAAAATTATCGTTTGCCAAAAAAATAGCCCAATTGAAAATTCTTCAATTAGTTTTTCCATTAAATTATTGTTTTAACGTTAGTACTATAATCTTTACAGCGCAAATAATGCTGCGAAACCAATTCCTTCAACTAGTGCTGCTAAAATAAGAGCAGCTACTTGAATTTTTCCACTTGCATCTGGTTGTCTTCCGATCGCTTCCATTGCTCCTTTACCAATTTGACCGATTCCGATTCCAACTCCGATTACTACTAGGCCACCGCCTACTATTAAAGGTATTTCCATAATTATTTATTTAAATTAAACTTTTTCATTTTTAATGTGATTCACTATGATCTTCAACTGCAAAACCAAAATATAATGCAGATAGCATAGTGAATATATATGCTTGTAATAATGCTACTAATACCTCAATTATTGCAATAAAAAAGGCTAAAAAGAAAGACAAGCTGCTTCCAATCCAATTTTTAAATATAAACATCAATCCGATCAAACTGTATAGAACTATGTGACCAGCCTGAATGTTAGCATAAAGTCTTATTAAGAGCGAGAAAGGTTTGATGAAAACCCCCAAAAACTCAATGGGTGCTAAAACAATTTTAATTAAGACCGGTACACCAGGCATCCAGAATATGTGGCCCCAATAATTCTTATTAGCAGTTAAATTTGTTATCAAAAAGGTTAGTAATGCTAATGAAAATGTAACAGCTATGTTTCCTGTAACATTCACGCCAAGAGGTGTAAGGCCAAGCATGTTTAAAAACCATACAAAGAAAAATACTGTAAGCAAAAAGCTCATGTAGTTTTTATACTTTTTTACTCCAATATTTGGAATTGCAATATCATCTCTTATGTAAATTATAATTGGCTCAAAAAACCTGCCTATGCCTTTAGATATACCATTATTTGATTTGTAGGATTTAGCAAGAGATGTAAATAGAAAGAACATTAGAATTGAAACCAAAATAATTGTTGCAATGTTTTTGGTAATCGAAAAATCAAGAGGTTTTTCATTCAAAATCTTTCCACTTTCAGAAAAATTAAATGTGCCTTCTTTATCTGTTTTGTATATTTTATTGTTGTCATAGTTCATTCTGTAGTATGTTTCGTTTGAAACAACCACTTCTTTTCCGTGCTTAAATTCTGATGATGTAAAAAACTTTAGACCGTTATCATATAAAATTACTGGAAGAGGAATTTCTATATATGTTTTTTTCCCAGTCTCATCATTTGTAAAGCTGGTTAAATAAAAGCTGTGAGCATCTTTAAGGTGATGCTTTATATAACTTTTGATTTCAGATTTAATATCTCCTTTGTCTTCTTGAATTTTATCGGTCGAGATAGCATGCGCTGAAGCGCTGAAAAAAAATAAAATTAAAATAAATTTTTTTGCAAGACTCATCAATGAATTATAGCAATTCTAACAATGGCGCAAAGTTAAAACATTATAGTAAAAAAGAAAGCTATTTGTTTAATTTATTTACCTGCTTGTAAACTAGTGTAAATGCCAAAGCAAAGCCTGTTAAAGTCAAGGCAATTGTAAAGGTTTTGTCGTATCCGTAATTGGCGTCTAACCATTTGCCTAATTTTGAAAAAAGGAAAATTGTTATTCCCATTTCAAAACTAATAAGTGCAAACACCTTAATTGGGTTAGGCTGTTTTTTCAGTTTGAGAATTTTTTTCGTTTTCAGCTTCAACAGCTTTTAACTGTTTTCCTGATTTCATTGATATTGTAGCTTCTACTTGAGCGCCTTCTTCAACAGAAAGTTTAGCAGTTGTTATATCACCACTAATGTAAGAATCGGCCATTAAAGAAAGAGTTTCTTTAACTTCAATTGACCCAGAGACTTTACCGGAAATATCTGCATTAGAACAATTTAATTTTCCTGAAATATTTCCTGAATTACCAACCACAACTTTTCCTGAGGTGTTAATGTTACCTTCAACTTGACCATCAATTCTAAAATCTGCTTTTGAAAAAATATCTCCAATAATTTTTGTTGATTTTTCAATTACATCTACACTAGGTGATGAGAAAAATTTGTTATCTGCCATAATCAATAATTTAAGTTATCTAATGTTTTAAAAGCCAATACTTTAACGAATTGGGGGGTTGAAATTACAAAATATTTATTGTTTTTTAATTCAACATTGGTGTTTAAATAGTTTTCAAGTGTTTTTTTAGTTGAATTTTCATCAGAACCATAGAAAATTAGAAGGTTGCTTTTTTCATTAAAAAACATACACTCAAAATCTTGATTTTCAGATATTGGACAATTTTCTTCAGACACCACAAGTCCCACATATTTAATTTTATTGCCTTGATTTTTTTTCTTTTTGTAAACAGAATTTAAGACAGAAATTTTATCTTGTATCTCTTGTTGTTTGTCTTTAAAATCTTTTTTTAAATTCTCTAAAAAAATTAAATACTCGTCAACTCCTTTTTGTTTTGCAATGAGTTCAGATTTAACTAAAGAAAGAACATATCTGTCTTCAACATTATATGTTTTTTCCAAAACAGAATCCAGTTGTTTGATTGAATTATTAAATTTCTGACTATTGAATTCGCTTCTAATTTTCGTAGCTAAAGAATCTATATTCAATGAAAGACTTTCCCCTGTGAAAGACTTTGAATAAATTGATTCTGGAAAGTTTTGTAATAATTTATTCTTATACAAATCGTAGAGTTTCTTGTCGAATTTTTCTGAAGCTTTTGTCTTGTAGAACAAAAGGGTTTCTTGATCATTAATCTCTAGCAAGTTGTTATCCACAATCGATAAAACCTGGTGAGATTTTTCATAATCAAAAACATAATCGTTTAAGGACATGCCTAGCCTTAGATTGTTATAATTAATTAAGAGCTTAAGGCTGTCAATACTTAATTCGTTAAAAGATAGCTCGTCAACACTTTCTAAATCTGGTTTTTGTTCATACGAAACATTTCTTTTTAAGCTTACTTGTGGGTTCATTTTCCAATCGTCAGTAAGCAAAATATCCCCCCATTTTTCTTTAAACTTTTTTATGCCTATATCAACAGATTTTTTATTGTCAAAATAAAATGAGCTAGAGCTACCAACACTTATTTCATTATTATAATCTTCAGAGTCTAATGCGCTTTTATTTAAGAGTTTAATTCTTTCATTTTCAGACAACGAATTAACATAGATCAAAGAATCTAAAAGTTGATTCTCTTTTTCTAGTTTAGCAACTTCATTTAATTTCTTTCTTGATTTATTTAATCTAAAATATTTTATAGTTGATGGGTCAATGTAAGCAAGTGATGAGTCAAGATATTTTGATGCAAGTAAGTAGTCTTTCTCAGATAAATATATTTTATAGAGCTCGTCATAAATTTTTGATTTTAATGTAAAATCTATTTTTTCAGATTCTACAGCATTAGAAAAAAGATCTTTAGCTTGTTTTGGTTGCGAGCTTAAGATAAGCTTAGCATTAAAATAATTGATCAAAGAAATGTGTTGTCTATACCTTTCTGATCTAATTAGTTTTTTGAAAAGATTATTGTCAGGTGAATTAATTAAATTATTATAGATAAGTTTTGACCAAAGAATTAAGCTATGGCTTTTATTTACCCCAGAGTTGATCACGTTTTTAAGGGCTGCCTTTGCTTTTTCATTCTCCTTTTTCTCAAGGTAAATTTGAGCAAGAATATAATTTAATCGAGCTTTTAATTTCTTATCATTACTAGATGTAAGAAATTCAACTAATGATTTTACTGTTTTATCATAGTTTTTAACGTTTATATAATATTGTATCAGGGCTAAATTCAGGAATTTACTTTCCCCTTGTATTTGAGATTTATCATTCAAGCCTTTTTCGATGGCCTTTAATGCTAGTTCATTTTGGTCTATTGTCATATAGACTAGAGCCTTCCAATATTCTCTTACAAGAAATGATTTTTCGATATTATTAAATGCTTGAATGGCTGAAACATACCTTTGATCATAAAATCTTGATTTGCCTAATAGCAGATATGCTCTATCTCTTACTGCCACATCTTTTTTGTTAGATTTTTGTATTGCCTTTATAGCTTTTTCCTCTGGAATCTTAAAAAATTCCGTAGGAGATGAATTAGTAATAGAAAAATTAAAACCTTCAATAACTGGCAAAATTTCCCAGTGGTTCTCTGTATAATTTTGCTTTAAAGAAGCTATTCCTTCATCAAGCAAAGCTTCTCCGTTAAATAATATGTTGTAATCAATTTTATATGATGATATTGATGATTTTTGAGCATAGAAGCTCAAGCTAATAAAAAGTGTAAATAGTATGTATTTTTTCCTTTGAAAAAACATTCTTTAATAATATTTTTTTAATATTGCACCCTTATGAGTAATACAAAAGTAACTTTAATTTTGGATGGTGAAGAAGTGAGTTTTGAAATGTCAAAAGATGAGGTAGTCTTAGATGTTGCGTTGTCAAATGGAATTGATGTCCCTTATTCGTGTCAAGGAGGTGTTTGTCTTACCTGTATGGGTAAAATTGAAGAAGGAAAAGCAGATATGATTGAAAATCAGCTATTAAGTGAAGAAGAAATAAACGATGGTTGTTTGCTTACTTGTCAAGCAGTTCCAAAATCTGAAACCCTAAAAATAAATTACGACGACGTTTAAGAAAGTATTTCTTGGGCTCTATCAATTATTTCTTTTGGTGTTATGGATCTCATTGCTCCTTCATAACCTTTTATTGTTTTGTTCCCGTAGACTGAATTAGGTATTAACGGAAACTTATCCCTATTAGAGCATAACTGATTATTGTTGTCCATAAGAAAAGGCTTAAACCCTAAATATGGGTGAGTAAGTCCCCAAACAGTGATGGTTGGTATACCATAAATAGACGATAAATGCCCATTTCCTGAGTCCATAGAAATCATAAGATCAAGGTTTGAAATAATTTGAAGCTCTTCACTAAATGTAATAGATTTTGAAGGACACTGAACATTTTGATAAGCTTTTGACCATTTTTCAAGAATTATTAATTCATCTCCAAATCCAAAAAGATGAATATTATAATACTTGCTTAAGTTTGAGACTACTGTTTGCATTAAATCTAGTGGATAAACTTTTGTTTGGTGTTTAGCAAATGGTGCTATGCCAATGTTTTTTGTGTTAATGTTAAAATTATAATTAGAAGTTATTGTTTTTGATCCTGGAAATATATGATCCTTATTTAGATCTATGTTATACCCCAGCTTATTAAACACTTCTTGATAGTTGTAATGGATAGGGGTTAGCGGCTTAAAAATCTTATTTTTTGATCTAGTTAGTTTTTTCTTTTCTGACCTAAGCTTATTTAAGGTTCGAACTTTTTTAAAACTTAACATAAAAAATAGCGAAAGGATTTTTGACCTCAAAACATTATGCAAATCAGCAATTCTCGTAGGATTAAATTCACTTAAGTCTTTATACAGATTAATCAACCCCTTAAGCCCTTTGTGTTTACCTTTAAAATCACAACAGAAAAAAGACACATTTGAGCTTTCTGCGAATAATGGTTTAAATTTTTCTCTAGAAATAACTATGAAATTATGATTGGGGTATTTTTTTGATAAACATCTTATAACAGGTACTGTAATAGCTACATCGCCTAATGATGAAAATCTAAAAATTAAAGTTGTCATTATTACTATTTGTATAGCTCAGGGTTTAGTTTTTTATCATTGTACATTTTCATTTGTTTGTAGGTGACAGCTTTCACTTTTCCCTCAGAAATGTTAGTTAATAGTTGATCTATTGCTGATGACAAATTTTCTCTCTGAAGAATTAAAACGTTTAGTTTTTCTAAACAATTTATTTTATGAGATTCATCAGCGCTTTCTCTTTCAGATTCGATTCTCATGTGATAAATTTTAAGCTCTAATATTGATAACCTATCAATAGCCCATGCGGGAGTTTCTGTGTTAAGAATTGCGTCTTTTCTTGAAGCTATATTTTTAAATTTTTGAAAAAAATAATCATCAATCTCCTCAACCATATCTGTTCTATCCTGATTGCTTTTATCGATTCTCCTTTTTATAACAAGGGCTTCTTTCGGGTCAATCGATGGCTTTCTAATAATATCTTCTAAATGCCATTGTACAGTATCTATCCATGCTTTCTTATACATCATGGACTCAAAAATCTGATCTTTTGAAAATCTATTTTCAAAAGTTTGATTTACAGAATCTTTAACATGGTACTCATTAATTGAAGCTTGAAATATTTCAACCAGATTAGAACTAATTTTCATTTTTTATTTTAATAAAGTTTACACAAAAATACTTTTTGTTTTTATCTTTGCGACATTATGAAAGAATTCTTCGAATTAATTGAGTTTCTATTTGTTGACATACTATTCTTGCCCTTTGATGTAATTAGGCTTGATATTGCAAACTGGTTTCTACAAAACGCAATCAATTTCAGCTTTATGTTTATCATATCAGCTGCTTTAATTTATTGGACGCTAGAGCTTGTGAAATACGATAAAAATGAAGGTAAAGAAACTGAAGTTACGGCTCACTCCTTTCTATAGATCAAAACCTATATCTTTTCTAAATGTTTTTCCTTCAAAATTGATTTTTTCAATATTGCTGTAGGATTTTTTTAATGCTCTTTGGAAAGTTTTATCTCTTGAAACAACAGACAATACCCTGCCCCCATTAGTAATTGTCTTGTTTTTAACTAAAGTTGTTCCTGCTTGAAATATTATTGAATCTTCAACGTTATTTAAACCAGTAATATCGAAACCTTTTTCATATTTTTCTGGATAGCCTTTCGAAGCCAAGACAACATTTGAAAAATAATCAGAATTTATTTTAAGATTAATTTTATCGAGTGTCTGATTTTCGATACCAAGCATAATTTCAAGAAAGTCATTTTCTATTCTTGGAAGAACAACTTGTGTTTCAGGGTCACCCATTCTTACGTTATATTCAATAACATAAGGTTCGCTATCAACATTTATTAAGCCAATAAAAATAAATCCTCTATAGTTAATCTGTTCTTTGATTATTCCATTAATAGTTGGCTTGATTATTTTTTGATGAATTCTTTCGTCAAGATCTTTGTCAATAAAAGAGACTGGCGAAATAGACCCCATACCTCCCGTGTTCAAGCCTACATCTCCTTCGCCAATTCTTTTATAATCTTTAGCATAAGGAAGGGTTATATAGTTTTTTCCATCAAATATTACGAAACAAGACATTTCAATACCGTTTAGAAATTCTTCAATAACGACCTTTTTAGAGGATTCACCAAACTTTGAGTCTATTAGCATGCTTTCAAGTTCGGCAATAGCATCTTGAGCGTTTTCTAATATCACAACACCTTTTCCAGCTGCTGGACCATCCGCTTTTAAGACATATGGCGCACTGGATTTCTTTATAAAATCACATGCATCTAAAAATGTTTCTTTAGTAAAGGTTTTTGAAGAAGCTGTTGGTATGTTGTTTCGAGACATAAAATCCTTTGCAAAATTTTTACTACCCTCTAATTGAGCTCCATTTTGTGATGGACCAATAACTGAAACATGATTTATTTCTGAGTCGGATTTAATAAAATCATAAACACCGTCAATCAAGGGGTTTTCTGGTCCTACGATCACCATTTCAATAGCTGAAGACTTAATAATCTCTTTTACAAGATTAAAAGAAAAGGGTTTAAAAATTGGCGTTGACAATTTTTGAATAGCTGCGTTTGGATTAATTGAGAAAAGATTTGTTTTTGTAAAGGATTCAGCTAATAGCTTAAAAAAAACATGTTCTCTAGCTCCGTTTCCTATTATTAGAATATTCACAATATAAAATTAGCTTAATATTTTACAATAAAAATAGTTTGGTAATAAAAAAAAATTATAACAAAAATAAATACTTTTTATAGTTTTTATTTTACATAAAATACTGATTATTAATTTTTTAAATATATAATACAAATATCCGAACCATCCGAAAATATAATTTCTTATATTTGATTTGTGAACTGGTATGCAATAAGGACCAAAACAAAAAAAGAACTACTGGCAAAAGATTATTATTCAGCGCTTGGCATAGAAGTTTATGTTCCAACTTATACAACAAAGAGAGTTTGGTCAGACAGAATCAAAAAAATTAAAGTTTCTGCAATTCCTGGATATCTTTTTTTCAAACTAAAAAATATAGACTTTGATTTAGTTAATCTAAACCCTTACACCACAAATATTGTGAGAACAAGCTCAGGCAAGCCGGCTGTGATTCCTAATAATGAGATTGAATGTTTAAAAAAATATCTTTCTGGATCTGAACAAACAAATGAATCTTTTTTAACTGTTGATGATGTTGTTTCAATTGGCTCAGGACCTTTTTGTAGTGAAGCAGGTATAATTGAAAAATTTATTCAAAACAGGGCTCTTGTTTTGCTGAAAAGCCTCAATATTAAGCTCATAGTCTCAACAAAAAATCTAAAGCTTCAAAAAACTGCATAATGAAGTTTTTAATAAACAGCATTGTTTTAATTTTTTTTTTAGTTGCTCACTCTTTATCTTTTTCTCAATCTAATATTCCGATTCCTGATTCAATAAATTCTTTTGTTTTTTCTAAAGGGGCCAACAATCAAATAAAATTAATAACTCCTTTTGGAAACCATTTCCTTAAAGACTCTGCTTTTATATACGAAAAGTTTAAATCTTTAGATTTTTCTAAACAGATTAATGATATTGGAAGGCCTCTAAACAATAACGAATACAGGTCTGTTGTTTTGAATGAGAAATTACATTTATTTCATAATGGAGGGGGTGTTGTTTTTGAAGAGTTTGAGGGTTCCTTTAGAAGAGTTGATAATTCAACACTTCACCTTAATCAAGCAAGTGGTTTTTATTTTGAAATAGACAATAGGCTTCATTTATATGGTGGATATGGTCTGTGGACACATAAGGAATATATAACTTTTT
>Ga0255770_10002694_pt1 | contig 15719 bp, 6 predicted proteins | sample 071ome_22_FD_179968 | JGI IMG/M metagenome (GOLD analysis project Ga0255770, IMG submission 179968) | Coastal salt marsh microbial communities from the Groves Creek Marsh, Skidaway Island, Georgia - 071404AT metaG (version 2) | ecosystem: Environmental > Aquatic > Marine > Intertidal zone > Salt... | reverse complement strand
ATGACTTTGTATCTCAGGAAGTTAGAGCAGCAGAGGATCCAGAGTTTGAAACGTTCTATACGAAAAACATCCTCCTCAATGAAGGACTCCGTGCCTGGATGGCTCCAGTAGACCAACCTCACGAGAACTTTGTGTTCCCAGAGGAAGTATTACCTAGGGGCAATGCACTCTAAACCACTTCCATAACCGTTATACCATCCCTCCACAGGGGTGGTTTTTTATTGTTGTTAAATAGAGGATTTTGGAGTATAATAAATATTCTTATATGTAAGTTGTTGTAATAGTGGCACTTAAGAAACCATCAGAGTACTTCAAAAAAGATACACGAAACAACTCAATTGTTGAAAATGCAGTTGAGGAGTTGGTACAAAAGCCTGAATTTAGTTCTTTCTCACAGGCTTTTGATTCTTTTAAAAATAACTTAAGTAATATTGAAGTTCTGTCTGAAAAGGTAGGGGACATTCAAGTAGAAATTCAAAGTCTTCTGAAACAGGAAGATTTGGATCGTGCAATGATGTCTCAACTTCTTGTACTTGAACAAAGTATTCGTGATGTTCAATCAAAAGTACAAGGAATAAATGAAAAAAACCTTCAGGAAATTCGTGAGGATGTATCTCATTTAACAGAGTCTGTAAATGATTTTCTTGAAGTAGATGTTCCTAAGTATAAAAAATTAGTAATAGATTCTGAACTTCGTACTGATAATCGTTTTGGCAAACTCGAAGTTAATGTAAATGAAACTCTCGAAGAAATTGCAGAGTTTGTTGATAATAAGTATCAGGAACTTACTGAAAGTATTCAGGGCATTAATGAACAGAGTCTTGCTGGAATTCTTGAAGAATTTAAACTATTGGGAAATATCGTTCAGGAATTCAAAGAACAAGAGATTCCAAAGTATAAGGGATTTATTGTTGAAACTGAAAGAAAGACTGAATACAAACTAAATGAGTTTCAAGAAAAACTGGATGAAACTGTATCTGGTATTCTTGAGAAGGTAAGTTCTATTGATGTTGACAATACTGATTTGGTTGAGAACATCAATCAGAAAATTGAAGATGTAAATAAACTATCAAAACAAGTTAGACTTACAGAACAGAGTACAGAAGATTACAAAAACCAAATTAAGAAAAAAGTTTCTGATTTGGAAGTTGAGATTCTTCGTAATGAAACTCATCTTAAAATTCAGAACAAAAATCTTGAAAAAATTCAAGAGGAAGTTAGGTCTTCACTAAAAGAACTTAATTCATTAAGTGAACAAATTGATCAACAAAACCAACAACATGTACAATTAATTGATCAACAAAACCAACAACATGTACAATTAATTGATCAACAAAACCAACAACATGTACAATTAATTGATCAACAAAATTATGAGTTAGGAAAGAAAGTCAAGTACCTTGAAGAAGTATTTGAGAAGTTTAACGAAAAGGAAATTCTCACTGAGGGTATTCTTGCCGAACCTCCTACTACTGATAATGACGATCCATTAACTCCAACAAATAAAAAGTTTGTAACTATAGATCAACTTCAAGATCATTATCGTTTGTTTGTCAATCGGGTTCAACAACAACTCGCTTCTATTGGTGGCGGTGGTGAAACTCAACTTAAGTATCTTGATGACATTGTTGGTATTGCAACCAATCCAACGGTTTATGATAATAAATTCTTAGCATATGACGATAGTATCAAGAGGTTTGAATTTAGAAATGTTCCAGAACCATCAGTAAATATTGCTGAAGAGAACATCATCTATGTTGCAAAGGATGGAGATGATACTAATGATGGAACTCTTGGTAGACCTAAACTTACAATCAAGGCTGCAGTACAGTCACTTGTTGCTGCGGGAAGATCTGATAACGTTGTAAAGGTTGCTCCTGGAACTTATATTGAGGATAATCCAATTACTCTTCCAGATGAAATGACTGTTATGGGTCATTCTTTGAGGGAGACAACTGTTATTCCTCAGAATGATGATAAGGATTTATTCTATGTTGGTAACGGCAACTATGTTGCTGAAATGTCTTATCGTGGATCTATGCCAGGTAAGGCAATCTTTGCTTTTGATCCAGTAGATCAAAGATTTATCAGACAATCTCCTTATATTCAAAACTGCACTAACTTCATTCCTGATAGTATTGGAATGAGAATTGATGGTAAAGATGCTATTGGACCACTGAAGTCCATGGTTCTTGACTCTTATACTCAATACAATCAGGGTGGTATTGGTGTTTCAATTACTAATGAAGCATATGCACAGTTAGTTTCTCTGTTTACTATTTGTGATGATATTGCAGTTTATGCTGCATCTGGTGGTGGTTGTGACCTTACAAACTCCAACTCCTCATTTGGTAACTTTGGACTAGTTGCGGATGGAGTTAGTGGACTTAAGTATACTGGATCGGTAGATATAGCCGCACCAGACCAGTCAGATACATTCGTTGTTGATCTCAGTGTACCAACTCTTAATGTAGTTGCTGGTTTTGCTACTATTCATCAAACTGAATATAATAATGTAACTGGTAGACTAAAAGTTGTGACTGATTCTCCACACCAATTTAATGTGGGGATGGCTGTTACTCTTGCTGGACTTGGATTTACTTGTGACTTTGAACCAGGAATCCGTGAATATCCTAGTGGAGTAAACGGTTATGTGTTCAACGTTGAAACTGTTGCACCTGGAAGATATCTTGATGCAGTTGATCGTATCGAAGCTAACAGAGAAGAAATTTTGGATAAATCTCTAGCAGCTATTGCTCTTGAACATCCTGACTTTGTATTTCCTGGAGATCCAGTAGACGATGAGAAATATAGGTACTATGATTCATATAGATTAGTTCAAAAAAATAGACAAGAAATTATTGACAAGTCTCTCGCATCTATTGCCGTTGGATTTCCTTCTAATTTTTATTTCCCAGACGAAGATGAAACCACATCTCAATCAAGATTCTATGATGCTTCTGGTTTAATTACTAGAAACAAACAGGAGATTGTTGATAAATCTTTGGCAGCAATTGCTATTGGACATTCTGATTTTGTCTTCCCTGGAGATGAATCAGTTGGACTTGGATCGACTACTCCACAATCAAGATTCTATGATTCTTATAGATTGATTCAAAACAATAGAGACTTTATTGTAGATACCGCATGGACTGATTTATCAACTACTTATCCCGACTTTGCTTACACCGAAACCAAGTGTAAGAGAGACATTGGTTTCTTTATTGATGCTGTTTCTACGGACGTATTTACTGGTGGAAATAATTACGCTAGAGGATTTGTACTTCAATACTTCGATGGTAATGGAGATCCAATTACTGGAGGAATTGGAGTAACTGAAAGAGCACCTTCTGTTTACGCTTTTGAACAAGCGAGAGATTATATGAAGAGTGCTATAACAAACACTCTTGTTGGTGCTCCTTATCAAGATCTAACCATAACCCCAGACCCAATTACTGGTTCTAATACTGACCCCAACTCTTGTTCTAATGTTCAAGATTCTATTGATACTCTGGTTGGTATCGTTACAGTTTCTATTGGAGCGGGAAATACAACTTCTCTTCCAGTAACAAATATAGGATATTTTGATATCACTGGTGGCCAGGCTGTTATTACTGGAATTGGAACTACTATTGCTCCTGGTGGACTAAGATGTGCAAGAGATATCTCATTCCTTGTTGAAGCAGTTGCCACTGATGTATTTACTGGTGGTAATAGATATTCCAGAGACTTCACAACTCTATACTTTGATAGTGGTGGATTGCCAATTACAAATGGTTTAGTTGGAGAAGAAGCAGAATCTATAACTGCTTTCAATGCAGTTGCAGATTATTCTAAGAGAGCTTTAACAAATCAACTAAACATTAAGAATCTTGGAATAAGTTCTGGTCCTGCAACTTATGGTGGTCTGGGTGGTGATATTTCTGTGTTACCATCAGGAAATGCTAATGCATGTCAAGATGTCCAAGACACTGTTGATACTCTAGTTGGCATTGTTACTGTTGTTATTGGATCAGGAAATACAACTTCTCTTAGTGGATTTAATGAGAATCTGGGAATTTCTACAACTAACAAGTGTGCAAGAGACCTTGGGTTCTTAGTTGATGCTGTTTCTACCGATTTATTCACAGGTGGTAATAGATACTCTCGTGACTTTACACTTCAATATTTTGATAATGTAGGTGCTGCAATCACTAATGGACTGTTAGGTGAAGAAACAGAATCTGTGTATGCATTTAATACTCTTGGTGAGTATTCTAAGAAGGCAATCACAAATCAACTGAACTATAAAGAAGTTGGCATCAGTTCTGGCCCCGCTGTCTATGGTGGCGGCGGTGGAGATATTCCTGTTCTTCCTTCAGGTAATCCAGATTCTTGTACTGATGTTCAGGCCACTATTGATACTCTAGTTGGTATTGTTACTACTGTGGTTGCTGCTGGAAATACATCTTCCTTGACTAGTAATCCAGAAAACGTAGGAACATTTAATAGTGTTGGTAACATTTGTCGCAGAGATATTGGATATATTATTGACGCTGTAAAGAGTGATCTAGTTGGATTTACAAATGAAGCGGTTATTAATGCTACTAAGAAGTACTTTACTTATTCTGGTGTACTGGATGATAGTATTGAAACCGAAATTGCAGAAACAATTACAGCATTCGAAGCTTCTCGTGATTATATGAAGCAGGCATTGAATAATGAGTTGAATTCTAAGGATCTTACAATTCTTGCAGGTATTGCAAGTATTGGTCAGGGAGGACCAGTTATTCCTATCGAAGCATCTGGAAGTCCTAATGCTTGTGCTGATGTACGATATACCGTAGATACTTTAGTTGGAATCATTACAACCAATTTGGATAATGGAGATCTATCTGCCCTTCCGAATGTTTCTTTGGCAAGTACAATCTTTACAGTAGATGTTGGTATTGCTACTCAACCTCATTATTACAATAGTGGTGGAGAGGTTAAGACTAATGTAATTAGACCATTCGATGGACAGTCAATTTACTTCAATGAATTGTTCTTTGATATTAAGACTTTAACCATTGTGGATGGTGGAACTGGGTATACAGAACTACCAACTATTGAAATTGAAGCCCCTGATACTCCTTGGGGAATTAGAGCACAAGCTGTTGCAACTTTGACCGATGGTAAGATTACGGCTATCGATATGATTTCAAATGGTAGAGGATATCGTACCGCTCCAAAAGTTACGATTTCTTCTGGAATAAATACAGCAGTACTCACATCTGTTTTGAGACCAGAATACTATACTATTCAATCTGCAACTGAAATAACTAATGATAAATCTATTATATTATTGAATGAAAATGTACCATATGAAGTTGGAGTTGGGACAGAAGTGAAATTCTACAAACAGAGTAGAATTCTCGCAACTGGCCATTCTTTTGAATTTATTGGAGCGGGAACTGACATTGCAACTTGTTTACCTTTTAGTGGAGGTATTCCACCAAAACCAGAGAATGAAACTGATGCCAGAGAAGGTGGACTCGTAGTTTATAGTAGTACAAACCAAGCTGGTAATTTCAAAATTGGTGATGGCGTTATTATTAATCAAAATACTGGTAGTATTTCAGGCCAAGCATATTCTAAGAGTTTACTCGCAACAGTAACACCATATATTCTATCTCTGGGAGGTTTCTAATTCGATGGCACTAGCACTTAATAATTATGTTACGAAACCTGCGGTAGCAACAACTAGTCAAGTTGGGATTTATACTGCACCTGCTGGGTACAATGCTGTCGTTCTTTGTGCTCAAGCGACAAATATAGATACTCTTTCACATGATGTTACTCTATCACATGTAAGAACGATATCTGGTATAGCGGTAACAACATATGCATCATATAAAAAACCTATAGCGACTTCTGATACAATTGAACTTGCAACGGGTAAACTTACTTTAGCACCAGGAGATATTTTTAAGGTCTCCGCCGACGTGAACGATCAATTACATATATTAGTAACAGTATTAGAAACACTTATTTAATAGGTATATAAGAGATGCCATTTTTACCAGCGGATGAAAGACTCAGAAAGGTCAGGATTGGTATTGATTCTTATACCAATACTGAGTTAGTACTAGATGTAATAGGATTTACTAATGTAGAGGGGAAATCGGGAATAGGATCTGTTCCAACACTTGATTCTCCAGAATTGTTTGTTGACGGAAATGGATATTTTACTGGTGTTGTTACTGCTACAACATTCTTTGCCGGTCCTACAGAAATTACTGGTGGTGCATTTGCCGATAATCTTACTGTAACTACATTACAAGTTAATGGTCTCAGTACATTTAGTGGTAATGTAGAACTTGATAATAATGCTAAATTAGGCATTGGTTCTACACCTACTGCAGTCTCTCCAGAGTTGTTTGTTGATGGAGATGGATATTTTACTGGAGTTGTTACTGCCACAACATTCTTTGCTGGTCCTACAGAAATTACTGGTGGTGCAGCAGTTGATAATTTAGAAGTAGAACAGTTAAATGTTTCTGGACTTTCTACTTTTGGTGGATTTGTCACAACCCGAGATAGTATGTTTATTGATGGAGACCTTACTATTAGTGGGGATCTTCTCTTTAGTGAACTTGCACTCGTTGGTATCATCACATTTTTGGGAGATGCAGATAATGTCCTTGGGGATCCGGAAACTGGCACCCTTCAGGTTATTGGTGGTGTTGGTATTGGTAAAAATGTAAGTATTGGATCTAGTCTTTTTGTTAATACTCAAGTTGGTATTGGAACATCATTACCAACTGCTGCCTTAGATGTATTTGGGGACACTGATCTAGATGATTTAAATGTATCTGGTCTTTCTACTTTTGCTTCTGATGTTGATATCAATGCATCAGTAGACATTTCCAATGATCTAGTTGTAAATGATGCATTAAATGTATCTGGATTATCAACTTTTGCTTCTGATGTAGATGTAAATGCATCCGTTGACATAAGCACTAACTTAACTGTTGATGGGTTATCTGATTTAGATGAACTTAATGTTGCTGGATTATCAACTTTTGCATCAGATGTTGACATTAATGCTTCTGTAGATATTTCTGGAGACCTTGTTATCCAGGATGCATTAAATGTAACTGGTTTATCAACCTTTGCATCAGATGTTGACATCAATGCTTCAGTAGACATTTCCAATGATCTAGTTGTAAATGATGCATTAAATGTAACTGGTTTATCAACCTTTGCATCAGATGTTGATATCAATGCATCTGTAGATATTTCTAATGATCTGGTTGTAAATGATGCTTTAAATGTAACTGGTTTATCTACTTTTGGAGACAATGTAGATATTAATGCTTCTGTAGATGTTTCTGGAGACCTTGTTATCCAGGATGCTTTAAATGTAACAGGTCTTTCTACTTTTGCTTCTAATGTTGATATTAATGCTGGTTTAGATGTTGATGGATTTACTGAACTTGATGCAACTAATATTAGTGAAACATTAAACGTAGTTGGATTATCAACCTTTGGTTCTAATGTCGATATTAATGCTGACTTAGATGTTGATGGTAGAACAGAACTTGATACGACTAACATCTCTGAGACACTTAATGTCGTTGGGATATCCACATTTTTATCAGATATAGACATTGATGCTTCTATTGATGTTGATGGTCACACCGAACTTGATGACTTAAACGTATCGGGTGTTTCTACTTTTGCATCAGATGTTGACATCAATGCCGACTTAGATGTTGATGGTAGAACGGAACTTGATACGACTAACATCTCCGAAACATTAAACGTAGTTGGTCTAAGCACTTTTGGTTCTAATGTTGATATTAATGCTGATTTAGATGTTGATGGATTTACCGAACTTGATGCAACTAATATTAGTGAAACTCTTAATGTAGTTGGATTATCAACCTTTGGTTCTGATGTTGATATTAATGCTGATTTAGATGTTGATGGTCACACCGAACTTGATGACTTAAACGTATCGGGTGTTTCTACTTTTGCATCAGATGTTGACATCAATGCTTCTGTAGATATTTCTGGAGACCTTGTTATCCAGGATGCATTAAATGTCACTGGTCTCTCTACCTTTGGGGACAATGTAGATATTAATGCTTCGGTTGATATTTCTCAGACATTAAATGTTACGGGTGTTGCCACATTTGGCAATAACGTTGAGATCACTGGCGATCTAACAGTCAATGGTAATCAGACAATTCTGAATACCCAGACATTAGAAGTAGAAGATATTAATATTGGTATTGCATCCGCTGATCCGAAACTATCGGATGCAGCATTGGACGGTGCTGGTATTACTATCCACGGTGCTGCAGGAGATAAGACTTTAACTTGGAGTAATGCTGACTCCAGAATGGAGTTCAATACTGATCTTTATGCACCTGCAATTGAAACTGATCTTTTAGATGTAACTGGTGTTTCTACATTCGGTGGTAACGTAGATATCAATGCATCTGTAGATATCTCTAATGATCTGGTTGTAAATGATGCATTAAATGTAACTGGTTTATCAACCTTTGCATCAGATGTTGACATCAATGCTTCTGTAGATATTTCTGGAGATCTTGTTATTCAAGATGCTCTAAACGTAGTTGGATTATCAACCTTTGGTTCTGCGGTTGATATTAATGCCGACTTAGATGTAGATGGGTTCACAGAATTAGATTCAACTAACATTTCTGAAACTCTGAACGTAGTTGGATTATCAACCTTTGGTTCTAATGTTGACATCAATGCATCTGTAGATATCTCTAATGATCTAGTTGTAAATGATGCCTTAAATGTAACTGGTTTATCAACCTTTGGTGGTTCCATTGATGCTAACGGTGACTTGGATGTTGACGGTAGAACAGAACTTGATACCACTAACATTTCTGAAACCCTAAACGTAGTTGGATTATCAACTTTTGGCTCTGCGGTTGATATTAATGCCGACTTAGATGTTGATGGATTTACTGAACTTGATGCGACAAATATCTCAGAAACACTGAATGTTGTTGGTGTTTCTACCTTCAGTTCCGATCTTGACATCAATGCATCTGTAGACATCTCCAATGATCTAGTTGTAAATGATGCCTTAAATGTAACAGGAGTCACCACTCTTGGCTCTAATGTTGATATCAATGCATCAGTAGATATTTCTGATGATCTAGTTGTTAATGATGCCTTAAATGTATCTGGTCTTTCTACTTTTGCTTCTGATGTTGATATCAATGCATCAGTAGATATTTCTGATGATCTAGTTATTCAGGATGCTCTGAATGTAACTGGATTATCAACCTTTGCATCAGATGTTGATATCAATGCTTCTGTAGATATTTCTACTAACTTAACTGTTGATGGATTAACCGATCTTGACGAACTTAATGTTGCTGGATTATCAACATTTGCATCAGATGTTGATATCAATGCTTCTGTAGATATTTCTGGAGACCTTGTTATCCAGGATGCATTAAATGTAACTGGACTTTCTACCTTTGCATCCGATCTTGATATTAATGCATCTGTAGACATCTCCAATGATCTAGTTGTAAATGACGCTTTAAATGTAACTGGCTTATCTACTTTTGCATCAGATGTTGACATTAATGCTTCTGTAGATGTTTCTGGAGACCTTGTTATCCAGGATGCATTAAATGTAACTGGTCTCTCTACTTTCGGTGACAACGTTGATATTAATGCATCTGTAGATATCTCTAATGATCTAGTTGTAAATGATGCCTTAAATGTAACAGGATTATCTACTTTTGGTGATAATGTTGATATCAATGCTTCGGTTGATATTTCCCAGACGTTAAATGTAACTGGAGTTTCTACCTTCGGTAATAATGTTGAAATTACTGGGGACTTGACGGTTAATGGTAACCAAACCATATTGAATACCCAAATACTCGAAGTAGAAGATATTAATATTGGTATTGCATCTGCTGATCCAAAGCTTTCTGATGCTGCTCTAGATGGTGCTGGTCTCACTATCCATGGTGCTGCAGGAGATAAGACTTTAACCTGGAATAACTCCAATACTCGTATGGAGTTTAATACCTATCTCTATGCACCGGTTCTCCAATCCATAAATCTTGAAGTTAGTGGAGTATCTACATTTAGTTCTAACGTAGACATCAATGCATCTGCAGATATTTCTGGAGATCTTGTTATTCAAGATGCTCTAAATGTAACTGGACTCTCTACTTTTGGATCTAATGTTGACATTAATGCTTCAGTAGATATCTCTAATGATCTAGTTGTAAATGATGCATTAAATGTAACTGGACTTTCTACTCTTACTGGACAAGTTCAAGTTGATAATGATATCAATGTCACGGGTGTTATTACTGCCGCGAACTTTATTGGTGCTGCTGATGATAGATTTACTGGATTAAGTAGTAACTTCAATGCTGCAGTAGGCATCCTTTCAGCCAACAATTACATCAGTGGAGTTATTACTCAGATTAATTTCACTGGAACTAATCTTGACGTTAGTGTAACAGTTGAACCAGACAACTTAACACAAGCTAATGTCGATATTCTCAGGGTTGCTGGTGCTGATGAAGCTGACTTTGCTCTTCTAGCTGGAATCGCAACCAATGTTATCGGTGGTATTGCTTCAGTTACTCAGTTAAGTGTTTCTGGACTCTCCACATTTAATGATGCCGTTGATATCAATGCAGATGTTGATATTTCAGATGATCTGACTGTAAATGGCAATCTTACTGTAGTAGGATTATCTACATTCCAGGATAGTGTATACATTGGTGTTGGTGGAACAACTGCATTCTTTGATGTAGATACCGGAAATGTTGGCATTGGAACAACCATACCAAGTGGAGCTGCAGATCCAAACAACACCGCAATTCTGAACGCTGGTATTGTTACCGCTAATGAGTTTTATGGATCTGGTGCAGGTCTCTTTGATGTCTTTGCTGATGCAAGAGGTCCTGATGGTGCAGTTCAATATAACAACGAGACTAATATTGATGGAGCAACAAACTTCATTTATGATGATACCAATTTCCGTGTTGGTATTGGTTCGACAATCCCAACTGTATTGTTGGATGTACTCGGTGACGTTTCAATCGTAGGAGCCACTACATTCACTGGTGATATAACCGTTAATGGAGATTCGACATTCAACGGTAACATTAATTCTACTGGAATTATTACTGCTACTGCTACCGATGGATTTACTGGATTAAGTAGTAACTTCAATGCTGCAGTAGGCATCCTTTCAGCCAACAATTACATCAGTGGAGTTATCACCCAAATCAATTTCACGGGAACTAATCTTGACGTTAGTGTGACAGTTGATCCAGGCAATTTAACTCAGGCCAACGTTGATATTCTCAGGGTTGCTGGTGCTGATGAATCTGACTTTGCCGTTTCAGCAGGAGTTGCAACTAATGTTATAGGTGGTATTGCTTCAGTTACTCAACTGAGTGTTTCAGGAATTTCTACATTCGAGGACAATGTATACATTGGTGTTGGTGGAACAACTGCATTCTTCGAAGTAGATACTGGCAATGTCGGCATTGGTTCTACCCAACCAATAGCGGAACTTGATGTTAATGGTGGCGTAAATGTTAGTGGCGTAATCACTGCAGCTGAATTTGTTGGTATAGGATCTCAATTAACTGATATCACATTCCGTCAGTTGAGTGATGTTGACGGAAGTAATCTTGTTGCTGTTGGAGGTGGAACTACCACTCCAGATTATTTGGTAATATATGATCCAACTTTAGATGCATTTAGATTTGTTGATCCTAAATCATACTTTGGTATTAATAATGACTTCAATGAAGCTCCAGCTATCGTAGACTATGGGGTTTTCTGATCATAAATAAATATACGGATTTTTATAAGGGTTAGGTATGGCCAATAGACTGCAACTTAGAAGAGGTGATGGCAATCCAGGTTCAATTTTTTATGAAGGTGAACCAATATATGATAGAACAGGCGAAGTCCTATACGTTGGTGACACGGGGGCTAATGGAACTGGAGCTGGTAGTTCTATCGCAAGTAATATTGCGTATGAAACAGTATTGGAGATGCTCCGCAGGACATCAAATGGTACTGCTGGACAACTAAGAATTTATGAAGATACTGCAGCAGGATCTGATTTTGTAACACTTACTTCACCAAACCTTGCCGCGAGTTATACCTTAACACTGCCACAAAATGATGGTGATACGGGACAAGTTGTTAGAACTGATGGAAGTGGAGTTCTTTCTTTTGTAGATCTTTTAAATCTTGCTGCAGATTATGGAACAACAGATGCAGTCTTAGCGAATGCAACTGTAACTTTTGCTGGAACTGCTAATGAAATTTTCACCACAGTAACTGATAATCAGATTCAAGTTGGTCTTGAAACTAATCTTTCAGTAGCTGGTAATTTAGTTGTAAATAATAACCTTAATGTAACAGGTCTTTCTACCTTTGCTTCAAACGTAGACATCAATGCATCTGCAGACATCTCTGGAGACCTTGTTATTCAGGATGCATTAAATGTAACAGGTCTATCAACCTTTGGATCTGCAGTAGATATCAATGGGTCTGTAGATATTTCTGATGATCTTGTCGTAAATGATGCCCTAAACGTTACTGGCCTGTCTACATTTGGTTCTGCAGTAGATATCAATGCATCTGTTGATGTTTCTGCAGACCTAGTTGTAAATAATAATCTAAATGTAACAGGTCTTTCTACCTTTGCTGACGATGTAGATATTAATGCGTCTGTAGATATTTCTAATGGTCTAAACGTAACTGGTTTTACTACCATTGCTAACAATGTAGATATCAATGCTGCTTTGGAAGTAACAGGTATTTCTACATTTGGATCTAATGTAGATATCAATGCATCTGTTGATGTTTCTGCAGACCTAGTTGTAAATAATAATCTAAATGTAACTGGTTTTACCACTATTGGAAACAATGTGGATGTTAATGCAGCGTTAGAAGTAACAGGTATTTCTACATTTGGATCTAATGTAGATATCAATGCATCTGTTGATGTTTCTGCAGACCTAGTTGTAAATAATAATCTAAATGTAACTGGTTTAACTACACTTACTGGACTGGTTCAAGTTGATACTGGTATTGTTCCCGATGCTGATGAGGGTGCATATCTTGGTACTTCAGCACTTCCTTTCTTAGAAGCTTATGTTGATGAGATTATAATCGGTGCTACAGATAATACAGTTACTACTGCAACTGGTAATCTGATTCTTGATTCCGCTGGTGGAACAGTTGATGTCCAGGATAACCTAACGGTTTCTGTAGATCTAACAGTGACCGGTACAACAACACTTAATGGCAATACAACCATCGGTGATGATCCATCAGATACAATCGCATTTACAGGTCGTGCAAGTAGCGATTTTGTTCCTGTTACAGATAGTGTTCATGACCTTGGTGTTACAACTTCAAGATGGGCAGAGATCTGGGGTGATGCTCTAACCATTGATAACATCCAGATTGGTGTTAGTGGTGATAATGAAATTGATACTACCACCGGAAACCTTACTCTTGATTCTGCAACAGGTGAGGTAGTTGTTGATGATAATCTAACAATTAATGGTAACCTAACAGTTGTTGGTACTGCAGTAACGTTTGAAACTGAGTCTGTCAGAGTAGAAGATAGATTACTTGAACTCGGTTTGATTAACAACGCAGCGCCAGCATCCCTCACTACTTGGGATTCTGGTATTGTATTCAACTATAATAATGGCGCTGCTTTAAAGGCCGGTGTTATCTGGTTTGAAAATTCTGGTGATTATTACATTGGTTTTGCTACAACCCTGAACGAAACCAACCCTGGTGGTGGTTCTGACGTTCAAGATCCACAAGTTAATATTACTGGTTATGCTCCTATCGTTGCCGATTCCCTATATCTAGGCGGAATTAACGCTGCCGACTTGGTAATAAATAGTGACAATGAGGCAGTGAACCTTATCTTTGATGGAGGATCTTATTGATTATGTCTAGTGAAGTTAATCTTGATTATACTGATGTATTGAAAGCATATCAGAATAAATCTACTGAACTTTTGGCACAATTAATTACTTCGGAGGCTAAATTAAATGCCTCCGCAGGAATTATTAAACAACTGAATACTAAAATAGAGGAATTGATATCACAGAATAAATTATTGGTATCTAGAAATGATTTATTAGAATCACAAAAAGAGGAGGTTTCTAGATTGGGACAAAAACTTTCTAAATCTGTTCCAAAACCAAGTAGAAAATCTTCTACAAGTAAAGATTATTCAGATCCAACTGAAGAAACTACTGTTGTAGATGCTGTCATAGACTATAACTCATAATTAAAACATCATGGCAAACATTTTTAAACCAAAAAGGTCCACAACTCCCCTGTCAGTACCAACTACGGGGGATCTTGTTGATGGAGAATTAGCGGTAAATATTCCTGATAGGAAACTATATGTTCGTAATGGTGCTGTTATTCAGCAATTGGGTGAATATAATTGGCAAGATAATTATGATGGTTCCAATAAGTCTGGTATTCATACAACTGGAAACGTTGGTATAGGAACAACAAGTAATGATTATTACTTGGAAGTAGGTCCAGTTGGTGCATCAGGAACTTCTTTACTTGTTAATGGGGATCTCCGTATAACTGGAATTATCACAGGTGAGAATACTATTGAACATAGAGTTCTTGATAATATTTCATCTTCTTTTGATGGCACTACTACAACATTTACAATATCGACTAATAGTGTAAATTACATAAACGCTGAGATTTTGACACCTGCAAGACTATTAATTTCTGTTGGCGGTGTAGTTCAACAACCAGATCCTCTTGGTGTTTCTGGTTTTAATATTTCTGGCGGAAATGATAGAACAACTGATCCATTGAAGATTGTTTTTGCAGAACCTCCAAAACAGGGGGAGGTCTTTTTTGGAATCGCTTATGGTTTGGCCATAGAGAAAGAGAACGCATATATAACTTATAATGATTCACTAGTAAATTCTATAGTATTTGGAGTATAAAAACAGATGGCAAGAAGAAAGTTAGAAAATTACAAATTTACTCCTGTTGACTCTGAGTATAGTAATAGGGGAACGATTAAAGTTCCTGGTCACATTGAACTCAATGATTTGCTTGTTGCAATCAATGTCACCGATGGAGTAACAATTTTCAGTTTCGGTGATCCTGGTAAAGGTGCAGAGAGATTCCACGTTCACCTTCCATTAGGGCAGGATGCCGATTTCCCTTGGTCACTTGATGGAACTTGTTTATTTGCACTCGAATTTGATACTAGTGGAATGAGTGCAGATGATGAGTTACTCATCTTCTATGAAGACGAAAGAAGAGGTTTAACCGTTCGTCCAATTGACCAGGCTGTAGATGCTGTAGAAAGAATCAGAGTTGGTAATCCACAGTCACTGATTGACGCGGACTTTGAGTACGGACTTCAAGAATCCAAGTGGCAAAACTTGGGATTAAACAGAAACTATGCATCTTTTTATGAGTTTCCTGGACCACCAGAAGGTGTGACTTCAGTTGCTTCTGATGGTGCATCACCATTTTCTAATATTACTATAACATATGATGTTGCATCAACTGGAATTGGGACACCTATTTCTGTTTCTGGATTGGAAGCGCCTCTCGCTGAAGGTATTTTCATTCCTTATAATGCAACAGCGACCACTGTAGTATATAAAGCAAAAGGTGTAGTTGGCACTGGA
>Ga0255770_10002689_pt1 | contig 15728 bp, 12 predicted proteins | sample 071ome_22_FD_179968 | JGI IMG/M metagenome (GOLD analysis project Ga0255770, IMG submission 179968) | Coastal salt marsh microbial communities from the Groves Creek Marsh, Skidaway Island, Georgia - 071404AT metaG (version 2) | ecosystem: Environmental > Aquatic > Marine > Intertidal zone >... | reverse complement strand
AACCCGATAAACAGGATGCCATGACGAATCGGGACATCGTGCGTCAGCTCCTTGAGCAGCAGGAAGACACATCACAGGATCAAAAAGAACAAAGTGACCAAGGTGAGGAAGGCGATCAAAATCAATCCTCTGACGATCAGTCGGGGAATGGTAATGAGCAGGAGAATAGCGATAGCCAACAGCAATCCCAAAATCAATCAGACTCAGACAACTCTGCCAGCCAGCAAAATTCGTCTGACTCCCCTTCCGAGGGCAGCGAGGCGCAAAACGATACCGATCAGCAAGATGAGTCCGCGCAGCAGAGCGCTGAAGAATTGAGCGAGGAGATGCGTGAGCGGCTACAAGCACAAACCCAGGAACAGATGGGTAAGTTTGATGAGGGCTTGGAGAAGCAGCAGGCACTCGAGCAATGGATGCGTCGAGTGCCGGATGATCCGGGTGGGTTACTGCAGCGAAAATTCAGGTATGAAACGATTCAGCGAATGAGACGCGGTGAGGATCCAGACAATGACGTGCGGTGGTAAACCCTTACAACCCATTCTGCTGCTTTTAGGGCTACTTTTACTGCCATTCAACGCTTGGGCAGCGATTACCACTGAAGTCGATCGCACCGAGGTCGCGCTGGGCGAGACTCTTCGACTCACCATCCGCGGCGATGCGGGAGAGCAGCCAAGCGATCTTGACTTATCGGAGATCGAGCGGGACTTCGAGATTCTCCAGCGGTCAAGCTCAACCAGTGCTCGCTTGGTCGGTGGGCAGCAAAGCGTCACCCGAACCCTGGAACTAGATCTCGCGCCCCGTCGCGATGGTGTAATGACTATCCCCTCTTTGGTCACAGGGGGCAAACGAACTACACCTATTGCCATCAAAGTCTCACCTGAACCCCTTGTGGCCCCAGGTGATGAGTTGGTGTTGTTCGACAGCGCCGTCGACAAGACTGACGTCTATGTCCAGGCGCAGCTTATTTTGACCGTGACGCTGCAGCAAGCCATCAATCTTGATAACCGCACCATCACCGAGTTAGACATCCCCGACATCTACGTAGAACCTCTAGAGCAGAAGAGTTTTCAGCGCCGGATCGCGGGAAGGCTCTGGCAGGTAACCGAGCTTCGCTACGCGCTATTTCCACAAAAATCAGGGGCCTTTGAAATTCCCGCTCTGGCATTCTCTGGCCGGGAGCTACTACCCGGCCGCTCCTTGCTGGGCGCTCGACTGGGACGACGAATCGCCCTGGATTCAGAGCCTATTATGATCGACGTCAAACCGGTCCCTGCCAGCTTCCCCGGTGACGTGTGGCTGCCCGCCAGCCGCCTCACTTTGACCAGCCAATGGAGTGCAGCGCCCAACGCCCTTGTTACGGGAGATTCAACGACGCGCACCTTGGAACTCACAGCCGAGGGCTTGCAAGGCAGCCAGCTACCGCCCCTCACCAGCCTCGGCGGATCGAGTAGCTTGGATGGACTGCGTTTTTATCCCGACAAAGAAACGATCGATCAGCGAGAAGTGTCCACGGGTCTCGAAGGGTATCGACTGCAGAGCGAGGCCCTGGTCGCAACCCGACCCGGCAATTGGGAGTTACCGCCCCTCTCGATCCCCTGGTGGAATACCGATACAGACACCTTGGAGTTTGCACGCTTACCCGAAGAGACAATCGCTGTTTCTGGGTCCTCCACATCCGCATATGGCACTACTGATCCGGTCGAAACTTCATTAGAAAGTGCTATAAACCCATCCGGCAGGGTTTCACGCTATTGGCTCGGCACCGCGGCATTGGGTTGGTTGCTGGCCGCCGTATTTGCCGGACTATGGCTTAGGCTAAGACGACGCCTAAATTCGGCCCGCCAAAAGCCAGGAAGAGAAAAAATCGACGCCAGCAAAGCGCTCGTGCAGCTGCGTCTTGCCTGCTCCTCAAACGATCCTGAGGCGGCCCGCCAAGCGGTACTGAACTGGTTTCAAGATCAACGAGAGACTATTGGACACCTTAGCCTGAGCGACGTCGGTAACCATGTAGAGTCAGCGCTTGCCGAGGAACTACGGCGCCTCGACGCAGCACTCTATCAGCGAGAAGCGGCTGACTGGACCGGAGATCGCTTGTTCGGACTCGTCAAGGAAGAAAACAGCCGGCCAGCAAAAAGCAAAAGTGAGGCCGCCTCGCTGTCGCTGTACCCTACAGGTTAGACGGGGGTGGTCTCTGCCGAGAACATATAGCCCGCGCCACGCACGGTACGAACGAGAGAGCGCCCGTCCGAAGTGGTAATTTTCTTGCGGATGCGACTGACGAGGTTATCAACGTTGCGATCAGACCCTTGCCAACCCTCCGCATGAGCAGACTTCAACAAAACGTCACGCGACAGCACCTCTCTGGGCTGAGTAACCAGAGCTTTTAGAATCGCAAATTCCAGCGTGGTGAGCGGAACTTCTTTTCCTTCTGGATTGAGTAACAACATGCCGCTTAGGTCGAGTATGTAGTCGGCGAAGCCCAGCCGGCCTGTGTCGGCTGAAGCCTGCGAAAGCCTTTCGCCGTAGCGCACCCCGCCTGTCCTATATATCAGTTGACGAATGCGAGCGACGAGCTCTCGAGGGCTACAAGGCTTCACCAGATAATCATCGGCGCCCATTTCGATACAGGCCACACGCTCGATTTCGTCGCTGCGGCCGGAGATGACGATGATGCCGATGTCACTTTTTGATCGTATTTGACGGATAATATCGGCACCGGAACCGTCAGGCAGCGCCAGATCAACCACGGCCACCTGTGGCCTGACCTCATCAAGCGCCGGCCAAAAGTCAGCCACAGTCAACACATGGTTTGACTCGAATCCCCACTGCTCGAAAGCTTCCGAGAGCTCCTCTCCCGTTGGAGCGTCGTCTTCAACTATTAATACTGTAATCACATCGGCATCTCTAAGCTAAAACCAACCGCCCTGAGGGATATCCCTATAGAACGACTCGCCCTATACTATACGGAGATTGGTCTTGAGTTCACATCCTTCGGAACCCTTATCCCATGAAAATCCTACTTGCTGAAGATGAAGCTCAGGTTAGACATGAACTAACAGAGCTTCTGTCGGAGGAAGGGCACGAAATGTGCACCGCCGCCGACGGCATCGAGGCCTTTGAAAAATTCCGCGATGACGAGGCTGTAGACCTGCTGCTCCTGGATATTCGCATGCCACGCTGTACCGGCCTACAAACCCTGGACGCCATCAATAAGTTAAACGTTGAGCAGGACCGGATTTACGAAGCGATTTTTATTACCGGGAACAACGAGAGCGAAGCCATCATCTCGGCATTAAAGTTAGGCGCCTTCTCCTTTTTGTTCAAACCACTGGTAGTTGAGGATTTGCTTCGGGAAGTCGGAGAAGCTACCGATCGCATCAACCAACGGCGCTATCGGCGCTTCCAGCAGGCCACGCTCGAGGCGCAGGTAGAATCGAAGTCTCTCCAGATTCTACGCATGAATGATGAGATGAAAGGCGGCATGGGCGCGGCTTTTAGTCTGGCGGCCATGGCGGCTGAGCACTACGCTCCCGGCATTGATATGCACATCCACCGGATCGCTGAGATGTCGGCAGCGCTTGCTCAGCGCATGGGCTTTGAGCGCGTGCACTGCCAGCAGCTCAGACTCGCGAGCATGCTGCATGATATCGGCAAGCTCGATAAAAACGCGGAACTTTACAACGCCGAGCGTAAGCTCACCGCGGAAGAGTTTGAAATCACCAAAACCCACACGTCCCACGGCGACACCATCCTCTCAAGCTATGACGACCCTGTTTTTAAAATGGCGCGGAAAATCGCAGCTCAGCACCATGAAAACCATGATGGCACAGGCTATCCGCTTGGACTCGCAGGCGGTGACATCGCCATAGAGGCCGCCATTGTGCATGTCGCAGACGTCTACGATAACCTGCGAGCGCCCAGGCCATATAGAGAAGAACTACCGCACTATCGTGCGGTCGATATCCTGATTAACGGGGACGAGAAATCGACCCCGGATCACTTCAACCCTGATGTGCTACAGGCTCTTCTTGGGCAGCATCGAGAAATTGAAGCCATTTACGAACGCTACAAGCCCGCCGTCGTGCGCTCACTTTAATCGGCCTCTGACAGCGAGCGCTGTACCACCTCGAACACATCCCGGGACAAATTTTCCACCGCGGCGATACGCTCAAGCTGTTCACGCATGCTTGTTTGCCCAGCCGCATATCGACGAAACCGCGTTAGCGGCACACATAGGCGCGCGGCTATCTGTGGGTTATCTTCCTGCAGCTTTATCACGGCATCTGCCAACAGCCGATAACCCGCTCCGTCCGCCCGATGAAATCCGACCGGATTAGCGCTCGCGAATGCACCGACGAGAGCTCTGACCTTGTTTGGGTTACGCCAATCAAACGCCTGATGCTCTATAAGGCTTGCGACATCCTCCACTGAATCCGTCGATAGACGCGTCGCCTGCAGGCTAAACCACTGATTTACGACCAGCGCTTCGTGCTGCCAAGTGGCAAAGAAATTACCGAGCGTGGTCCTGCGAGTATCGTCGTCTGCTTTGCATATCGCTCGAAGCGCCGCGAGTCGATCCGTCAAATTATCAGCCGATTGCAGCAGCGCAAGCGCACGACCCACCGGCGGATGGTCAGAATACATCAAATAATCTAGGGCAAGATGACGAAGCGCACGCTGCCCGATCTGTTCTCCGCGCGCCGCGTAGGCACCCTGTCGCTGTTCGGAATCAAACAGCTGCTGCCACTCATCTCTAAACGCCTGCGCAAGAATCTTTTTGACCGCCTCCCTGGCTTCATGCAAATTTAGGGCGTTCACAGGGCCCGACTGCGCAAAGTGATCTGTTAAGTACTCTTCCGACGGCAGGCTTAGTAGCATCGACTTCATGGCCAAATCCATCGGACTTTCCAGTACGCCACGGAATGCTGATAGGAACTCTTCTGGAACCTGCTGCCCGTTCATGGCACCCCGGATAACTTCGGTTGCAAAATGCTGCATTGCATCCCAACGCACAAAATCATCCTCATCATGCGCAATCAGGGTCTGTAAAGACACGTCATCCTGCTCAGCCATCACGCGGACTGGCGCAGAAAATCCGCGGAGGAAGGAAAGCACGGGCCTCTCGGGAACGTCATCGATGACAAACCGCTGAGTTTGTTCATTAAGCTCGAGCAGTCGAGTGGTACTGCCGTCCGAAAACGCCCACGGTTTGCCGGCGACCAGCAACCCGACGGCCACCGGTATATGAAGTGGCAGCGCGCCTGTCCCAGCCTTAGGGTTTTTCTGCACGATGATCAACTCAAGTCGCCGAGTGTCAGGACAGTAATTCTGACTCACATGCAACTCAGGTGTTCCCGGCTGCTGATACCACCGTCGAAACTGCGATAAATCGCGTCCGGAAGTCGCCTCCATGGCATCGACAAAATCATCGCAGGTCACGGCCTGGCCGTCGAAGGCAAGAAAATAATGTCTGGCACCTGCAATGAAAGCATCGTGTCCCAACAGAGTGTGCAGCATCCGAATAACTTCTGAACCCTTTTCATACACCGTTAGAGTGTAAAAGTTCGAAATTTCAATGAAGCTGTCCGGGCGTATCGGGTGCGCTAGCGGACCCGCGTCCTCAGCAAACTGATGTGTTCTAAGAAAAGCAACATCCTCTACTCGTTTCACGCCACGAGAGTTCATATCCGCGGAAAATTCCGCGTCGCGAAACACAGTGAACCCCTCCTTCAGGGTTAGCTGAAACCAATCTCGGCAGGTCACTCGATTGCCCGAGTAGTTATGGAAATATTCGTGCGCGACGATACCTTCAATACGCTGATAACTGGCGTCGGTCGTAATATCCGGCGCCGCCAGCACACAGGAAGTGTTAAAAATATTAAGGCTCTTGTTCTCCATCGCCCCCATATTGAAATCATCGACCGCGACAATGTTGAACAGGTCGAGGTCGTACTCGAGCCCGTAGACGCGCTCATCCCACGCCATAGAGTGCTTTAAGGACGTCATGGCGTGATCACAGTAGCCAGCATCCTTGGCTTCTACATAAATCTTCAAGGCTACTTCCCGCGAGGATTGCGTCAAAAAAGTATCCTCGACGCACACAAGGTCGCCCGCAACCAGCGCAAAAAGGTGTGCAGACTTTGGCCATGGGTCATGCCAAGTGGCTTTGTGCCGCCCGCCATCGACCTCCTCGGCGATCACCAGATTACCGTTGCTGAGTAAGACTGGACAGGCAGCTTTATCCGCCTCAATCGTGACCGTAAAGACTGAAAGCACGTCAGGCCGGTCGGGGTAAAAAGTAATTTTTCGAAAGCCCTCGGCTTCACACTGAGTACAGTAGATCGTCCGGGACTTGTACAGGCCCTCCAGGGATGAATTTTGCTCGGGGCATATGCTCACGCGGCTCCGAAAGACAAACGCCGAAGGAACCTGCTCAATGACAAGCATCTTGCCGTCATAGGTGAATTCTTTGTTTGGGACTTCGACGCCATCAATGGCGATAGACAGCAGGCCCAGGTCCTCGCCATTGAGAACCAAGGGCATGGGCTCATCATCGCGGCGATTCATGGTGAGCTCGGTGTCTACAATGGTCTCGCCGTCGCGAATATCAACGACCATAACGACGTTAGACACCTCGTACGAAGGAGGCTGATAATCCTGTCGAAAAATGGTTTTTGGAGCCCCATCACGCATTGTCAATCCACCTTGAGCTGTAGCCGGTAACCACCGTACTTTCGGATATTAATCACGCCAGTATCGAGCATCAGATACTGCCCTTTGATCCCCATAAGCGTGCCCTCAACGACCGGGGTCTTGTCGAGATTGTGGGCCTTCACCTTGGTCGGCCACTCGAGCACTGGGTAGGCTATGGTGACCTCTGCCGCATCAGCATCGGTCTCTGTTAGCCACTGAATACTGTTTACGCCATGGGCTGACTGGAGCGCTTCAATCGCGGGCTGGCAAAGATCATAAAGCTCTCGCTGTTTTGCCTTGAGATCCAACTCATGACCGTCACCTTTGAGCATCGTCTGCCACGCTGTTTTGTCCGCGACGTGTTCGCCCAAAATCACTTCAAGTAATCCCGACTGATACCTCGTTGACACCCGCGCAATCGGTCGCGCCTGGGTCGCCCCCTGATCCATCCAGCGCGTAGGAACCTGGGTGCCTCGGGTGATACCTACCTTTACATTAGAGGTGTTTGCCAAATAGACCACGTGCTCAATATTACAGTGGCTAGCGCCCCAATCCGGCTCGCGACAGGTTCCCTCATCAAAGTGACATTTCTCTGGCTTCACAATGCAGCTATCGCACTGGGCCAGCCGTTGAAAGCAGGGATAGCAGTAGCCTTGGTTAAAGCTTTTCTTGCTCAGCCGATTGCAGTGCACGCAGTTGATGGCACCCAAAAATTCAATCCGGAGAAATTTACCCAGGCAATCGTTGAGCGCGGCGCTGTCGTCTTCGGTGACCCATTCATAACGGACCACAGAGTCGAGATGATTCCTCATCTTTCTGACATTTCCCGCAAGATTAACCAAGCTCAAGACTCCTTCTGCCAAGAAATTGGTTGCGGCTCGTCACAAACCTCCCCCGATTTTTTGCCCTTATCAATAAAACCCACGCGATCCTCTGGCGCCAAGTGAAGTTCACCCCATGCGATAACCGCCTGCATCGTGTGCGCCCTTTGATCGGGCGAAACTTCCCGCCCGTCGGGCCAGCGCCCGGTTGCGAGTGCGCTCAGCATAGCGTCATAGACTTCTCGACTCATGCCACGCAGGGTTTCCAGGTAAGGATCTGGTGAATCGCTCGTCATGATCTAGCCTCCAGCTCTACGCCCCAGTCGATGGAGCAGGCCAAAGATCGCCCCAAGCACCAGACCAATCAACAATCCGCCCATATGCGCACCATTGGCGATAGAACCCGCGCCCAGCAGCTCCAAAGCTCCAACCATCCCCAGACCGAGCCACACCAACAAGAAACCGAAAATAGCGGGTGGCAGCGGCTCGAGCCAGAACGGGGACATCTTATTTGCACTCCAAATGAAGCCCAAAAAGCCATAGACGACCCCAGACATGCCGCCAAAAATTGACGGCCCCGACACCAGGTATTGCACGACGTTGGAAAAGATCCCGGCCACCAGATACAACCCCAGCACATTAACCGACCCGAGCGTAGTCTCGATTCGGCGACCAAACTCCCAAATCCAGAGGCTGTTAAACACCACATGCATCCAGCCAAAGTGCAGTAGCGTGGGTGTGATAAAGCGCCACCAATCCTGCCCAACCTCACCAAATTGAGCACCTATCGGCGAGCCTGTAATCGGCACGAAATTAAACCAGGGGACAAACTGGACCATCCCAAGCTCGCGAAATAGCAGAAACACGATCCCGCTAGCCGCCACTAATGCAAAGGAGACGGGCGCGTCTTGGAGTTTATTTGACGAGCGCATCAGACCAGCGAAGCTTGTCCCTGCAGCTAGCGTAAAAACTATAGCCCGGCGGATGAAGCAGGCTTAAACGGCCGGTTTTTTTACGCACGAAAATCGAGTCTCCGGGAAGTGCCGTGATCGATACCTGACCGTCGCAAGTGACGGGGGGATGAATAGCATTGCGTGAGACTACGTCGATGCGTATCTCGGAATCACCCTGTACGACAATAGGTCGGCTCGTCAACGCGTGAGGGAACATCGGCACTAGGACCACCGCGTCCAGCGTCGGATACATGATTGGACCCCCCGCGGACAACGAGTAGGCGGTGGATCCAGTCGGCGTAGCAAGAATCAAGCCGTCGGCATTGAGTCGGTAAACAAACTCACCGTCTATCGCCAGCTCAAACTCTACCATCTGCGCAGAGGCTCCTGAATTTACCACCACATCGTTCAGCGCATGGGCCTCACCCACCACCTCGTCACCGCGCTTCACCTGGACCTCCAGCAAGAAACGGGAGTCTGTTGAGTAATCGCCTTCTAAAATAGCGGACACCTGTTTGTTGAGTTCATCAGGACTCACATCTGTCAGAAACCCCAGCCTTCCACGATTGATGCCAATGACAGGAGTATCGTGCTTGACTAATGTTCTGGCAGCACTGAGCAAGGACCCATCGCCGCCAATCACGATGGCAAGATCCACTGACTTCCCTATCGCGTCTCTTGATTTTGTTGCCCGCTTTTCAAAATGGGACAAGGTGGCGAGACGATCCTCCAAGGTCACTTCGATCCCGCGCTCGTCAAGCAGGTCGAGGAGATCCGCAACGATTTGAGAGACCCCCGGGTGCTCGCGCCGACCGAGCAGGCCGACATGCTTAAATTCTGTGTTCATGCTCCCAACCCTACATTGTTGCGTTCAAGCACCCGCTCAGCGCGGTAACTGGAGCGAACAAAGGTCCCCGCAACGACCTCCATGAAGCCTCGCTCGAGACCCCACGCTCGATAGCACTCAAATTCCTCGGGTTCGACGTATCTCGCAATCGGATAATGGTGGCGCGTTGGCTGGAGATACTGGCCCATCGTCAGCACGTCAACGTTGTGCCGGCGACAATCGTCCATGCAGGACTTAATCTCATCATCGGTCTCCCCAAGACCGAGCATCAGCGATGTTTTTGTGATGACCTCGGGGCGGTAGTGCTTGCCATGCGCGAGCACATCGAGAGTTTGTTGATAGCCGGCCCGCGGATCGCGTACCGGATGGGTCAAGCGCTCGACGGTTTCAATGTTTTGTGCAAAAACCTCGATGCCTGAATCCAGCAGGGTTTCTACCGCACTCAAATCGCCCAAAAAATCCGGCGTCAACGCCTCGACAGCGGTACCCGGATTAAGTGCTTTTACTGCTTTGACCACATCGGCGTAACGTTGCGCGCCACCGTCCGGCAAGTCATCGCGGTTGACTGAGGTCAAGACGACGTAGCGAAGGTCCATCAGCTGTACCGCTCGAGCGGTATTTTCGGGTTCCTCGGGATCCAGCCACCCTTTGGGGTTTCCGGTATTGACCGAACAAAACCGGCAGGCTCGGGTACACACATCACCCAACAGCATGATCGTAGCGGTACCCGCACTCCAGCACTCGCTCATGTTGGGGCACTTGGCCTCTTCGCAAACAGTGGCCAAGCGATGCTCGTGGACGATTGTCTTTACCGCATCAAATTTCGGGCTGCTCTGGACGCGCATCCGCAGCCAATCGGGCTTTTTCAGCAAATCGGGGCTTTGCTGGGAGCGTTTGATGCCGTCCTTGATGGCGTGAATACCCTTGGTATTCACAAACTTGTCCCCGCTGTGCACCTGGACCGCGGGGATTCGCTCTGGAGCTTGGCTGTCAGTGGGCTCAGTCATGGGGCGGATTATACCCCATCTGCCAAATCAGAAGCCCGGAACTAGCCACCCATAACAAACAGCAAACTAGATCCGACTGACGGACACCGGAACGCCGTTAAGCGCTGCGTTGCCACAGAGAGGGTCAATAAACCCTGAGTCCGTGACATCGTTACAACTTACTCCGGCGTTATCATTGGCCAATGCCATCTGGGTCCCCTGTCGAGCGTGGCCAAACCCATGTGGCAACGAGACCACGCCCCTTCGAATACTGGCGGTAATTTCCACTTGGGTGACGACCGAACCGGCGCGACTGGAAACTGTCACTCGATCACCCTCTTGCCATCCCTCTTTCTCGGCATCCGCAGGATTGACCATCAGCGTGCAACGATCCCGGCCTTTTACCAGCCGGTGGAAGTTGTGCATCCAAGAGTTACAGTCCCTGACGTGTCGTCGCCCGATCAAGCGGTATCCCTCCACCTCCGCCGCCACCTCATCAGCGACACGAAGCAAGTCTTCAAGAACCTGGGGTACGGCAACATTGATGCGCTTGTTAGGCGTCTGCAAACGCTCGGGAAGTTGAGGTTTAAGCGGTCCAAAATCGACGCCAGAGGGATTCGCTTTCAGCGTTTCCATGGACACCTTGAACGCCGAGTCGTCGCCATAGGGACCGGCGCGCAACGCAAAATCCATCATGACATCAGGAGGCACAACTGCCGCCGCCTCAAGATCCAGCGCCGCTGCCACACGCTCGCCGAGGGCGCTTAAAATTTCCCAGTCATGCATGGAATCCGAAGGCTTCTCAAACACTGCCGGATTGTAGCGCGCGGTGTTACGCACGGCGTTGACATGAAAAGCCAGATCGTAATGGTCGTGTTCAAGCGGCGATGTCGGCGGCAGGATGACGTCTGCATGCCGGGTGGTTTCGTTGATCCATGGATCCAAGGACACCATGAAATCGAGCGTCTCAAGGGCGTCGTCGAGCTGCGAACCCGAAGGAGTTGAGAGCACCGGATTACCTGCGCCCGTAAACAATGCCCTCACCTGTCCTTCACCAGGCGCCAGGATTTCCTCCGCCAAGGCGGCCACCGGTAGCTCTCGATCGAACTCCGGAAGATCTCTGACCCGGCTGCGATGACGCCCAAAGCCGCCGGGGCCCGTACCCAATACCTGATCAACCGCTGGCAGGGTAAATAAGCTCCCTCCTTCACGATCGAGATTTCCAGTCATGATGTTGATTACTTGGATAGCCCATTGGCACAAGGCGCCAAAGCGCTGAGTCGAAACACCCATCCTGCCGTAGCAAATACCCCTTTCGGCAGCAGCCATGTCGACCGCCATTTGCTCGATGACGGAGGCGTCCAACCCCGTCACGGCGGAAGCCCATTGAGCCGTAAAGGGCGTGACGGCCGAAATCACCTCGTCGAGCCCCTCAACACAGGCCACAAGATGACCGAGAGTGATGCGCTTGTCTCTGGCAATCAGGTGGATGATTGCCAGCAGAAGCGCCACATCTGTACCCGGAATGATGGCGTGGTAGTCAGTGGCTAATTCAGCCGTTTCGGTGCGCCGCGGATCCACCACCACCAACTTACCCCCCCGCCCTGTCAGCGCTTTGATACGGTTTTTTACGTCAGGCACCGTCCAGATACTGCCATTGGATGCGACCGGGTTTGCGCCCAGCATCAAAAAGTAATCGCAGCGGTCGATATCGGGTATTGGAAACAGCAGCTTGTGGCCAAAGAGCCACAGTGAGACCAAATGATGGGGTAGCTGATCGACCGAAGTCGCCGAGTAACGATTGCGGGTGCGGATATGCCTAAACAGACTGTTCTGGTGGGTCAGCATGCCGTAGTTGTGGACCGAGGGATTACCAAAATAAGCGCCTACGGCATCAACGCCATGTTCGCGAATCGTGCGGACTAGTCCTTGGGCCGCCAAATCCAGCGCTTCTTCCCACTCGATTTCGACGTGGCGATAAACACCCGGCTGCTCCCTGACCCGCCTGACCGGCTTTCGCAATCTGTCGGGATCGGTATGAATATCCTGAAGCGCCACCGCCTTGGGACAAATGTGGCCGCGGCTCAAGGGATCGTCGGGGTCGCCCTTTATCGACAGAATCTGCTCTCCTCGGGTCTCGATGACCAGACCGCAAATAGCCTCGCACAAATGGCAGGCGCGATAATGTCGCTGCACCTCGTGACCCGGTGTCTGTTGTGTCATAGTGGTTCTCTCTTTTTGCGTGGTGAAACGAAGCGCCGTGCCAGTTACGAGCCTACCTGCCAATACCCATCGACACCAGTGTTTGTGGTGGGACTCATTGAGGACTTCTCCCGAACCTTTACCCGCGTTGGCGGGCGATATGGCCTGTGATGTCGGCATCGTCGGCGGTGGCTTCAGCGGACTTTGGAGCGCAATCTGGCTCAAGACCTTGATACCCGATCTGTCCGTGGTAGTGCTCGAGCAACACCGATGTGGATTTGGCGCCTCGGGCCGAAATGGGGGCTGGCTCATGGGGAGCGCGGAAGGCATGGCCTCTTGGACCGACGCCGCAGGGGTTTTACCCGTCGACCTGCGAGAAACGATCACGGGCCTTGTCTCTGAGGTCAAAAACCAGCTGGATCGTTTCGATATTGACTGTGATTTTGCCCACGGGGGTGGCGTACTGGCGGCGGCACGCTATCCCCAGCAAGAAAAACGAGCAACCGCTTTTCTCCAGCATCTTCGCGGGCTAGGATTTTCAGAAAACGACTATCGATGGCTCGATGCCACCGAGGCGCGCAGACTAGTGAATGTCAGTGGTTGCTCGGGCGCTGTGTTTACACCTCACATTGCCAGTGTTCAGCCGCTGAAGTTAGTCCTCGGCCTCAAGCGCGCAGCAATATCACTGGGAGTGACAATCCTCGAAAACAGCGGCGTGCGTGAATTACGCACTGGCGAGCTGCGCACCGATACCGGATTACTTCGCGCGGAAACCATTGTGCTGGCTACAGAGGGTTACTCGAGTCGACTCATCCAAAATCCCGTAGCCACGCTGCCGGTCCAAAGCGGCATCGTGGCGACCGAACCGCTTACCTCCTCCCAGTGGGCGGCGCTGGGCTTCGAAGGCCGACCGGTGTTTGCCGACTTCAGCCGCTTCTCCACTTATCTTCAACGCACCGCCGATCATCGCCTGGTTGTCGGGGCGCGAGGAAGTTACCCTTGGGGCGGCAAACCGACATCAGATTTTGGCTTACAGCCCGGTGAGCAGCAGGCTCGAATCGAGCTGGCCACACAGCTTTTCCCATCGCTGAAAGAGGTGACTTTTACCCATCACTGGGGCGGCTCGGTGGGGGTGACTCGCGCCATGCGGCCCGAGGTAATCGTCGACACCGACCGCCGGGCGATCTGCCTTGGGGGCTATATTGGCGAGGGCGTCGGGGCCAGTTTTCTGATGGCCAGAACCGCCGCCGAACATGTCGCGGGCCTCCAAACTCCCCGAACCAATGCCCCTTGGCTAAAGATCTGCCCACTCGTAAATCGACCATCGTGGCCACCAGAACCCCTTCCCTGGCTGGGTATTAACGCCCTGCGAGGGCTTCTGGATCTGGAAGATCGGTGGTGCAGACTCCGTCATCGGGCCCGCTTTTGAGCGGTAAGCATGCGCCGTACCCATCGTTGCCATGCCTGCCAGTGAGTTGCCAAAAAGCGTGGCATCACAGGCTAGCCCTTAACAACGTCGCACCACCCATGAGGTAAACGCGACTTGATGCCTGAGGATGGAACCCCTTGATGTAACTGCCGTTAGGCCGTTACAAGGTATCCGCGGCTGGCCGAAAATGACCGGCCATTATAATGTAAAATCGCTTACCATAAGGCTGTGTCAGAGCACTCAACACTACCACTTGTCGACAATTGCGAGATGACAGACGAGCCATGAGTAAACGATCAATCACAAGATCCATGAAGAATTGGTTTATTCGCCATCGGATCAAACCGGTTACAGCGTTGCGTGCCATTCGCCAGCTGTTAAAGGACCCTGACGATACCGGGCAAGTCTTCAAAATCATCGAGGCGTTGAAAGGCGATAGCATCTTTGCCGCCGTCGACAAGCTCCGCGAGCATCCCGATGGCATGCGACTCCTCGCGGAAAAACCTGACATCAAGTCGTTACTCAATGATCGTGACGCGCTGGTAGTGATGCCCGAGGGCAGTATCGGACGGGCCTACTACGATTTTGTTCATGTCGAGGGGCTCTCCGCGGATGGGCTGGTCGCATCGAGTGAGGAGGCACCGCGCTACGATACGCTGCTCGGGCCAGACGAGCGCTGGTTTGCAGACCGGTTGCGCGACATTCATGACCTTCAACACGTGATGACAGGCTATGGGCGTGATCCCATTGGCGAACTTAGTTTGCTCTCGTTTATGGTCACCCAGGTTTATAACAGAGGCATACGGTTCATCATTTTTATGGGCAGTCGAAAGTTCCAGAAGGAGCATCCCGATCTGGACATCAAAGCACTAGTTGCTGAGGGCAGGCTGATTGGTGAACAGGCCGCCTGGATGCCCTCAATTCGCTGGGAAGATCGTCTGCATGAGCCTCTGAGCGCAGTACGCGCTGAGCTCGGTTTTAAAGCGCCCGCTGGCTACCAGTCGATCCAAAACGCCGCGCCCTACCAGATGGCGGTGGCGTAACCCCCTGCATTTTCGAGTCAGGTATAACTGACGATTCGGCTTTCCCCTATCTGGCGCTAGCCAGGGTCTGGCTCCTTTTAAATCGCCCATAAAAAAGCTAGGGTAATCGGGGTTGGGTCACTCAGAGATCGCTATGGCAAAACATAACCCTTACCGCCCCTATTCTCCCAACGCAGAATTCAAAGCGCTGCTGGGAAGTTATAAGGGCAATACCGTAAACGGTCTTGGCGAGACGGCGCCGAGGGCGCCATCAATGGTGTGGTGGACACCGGACATGGCTGACGCGGATTTTGGCGAAGCGCAGATGTGGTTTTACCAACAGGAAAAACCCGACGCTGAAATGACGCAGCTTCGACATCAGCGCCACCAAGCAGTGGCAGACCCCCTTCCTGCTGTAGCCCTAGAACGGCGCCAGCTAAACCCTGAAGAACTCGCCAAGGGCCTGCAGCAATTTGTCGATAGCGGGGATTGCGAAATGACCGGCGCCACGCCGTTACAGCCGGAATGGGTATTTGACCATGAGGCAACCGATCTTCCCAATATCGTCATCTTAGGTGTACAGCACGACTACGATGAGCTGAAGCACGTTCCAGAATTGCAGGGCGGCAAGGACGTCACCCGCCAATACTTGCGCGCTGCGATTGCATCCAAGAAGGTCGCCTCCTGGCTGCGGGAATGCGGCTACCAGGCGGACGCGGTGACCGGCCCCATGACAGGAAAAATTTTAATGATCCCGCCAGCGATTGCCTGTGGG
>Ga0255770_10002684_pt1 | contig 15743 bp, 8 predicted proteins | sample 071ome_22_FD_179968 | JGI IMG/M metagenome (GOLD analysis project Ga0255770, IMG submission 179968) | Coastal salt marsh microbial communities from the Groves Creek Marsh, Skidaway Island, Georgia - 071404AT metaG (version 2) | ecosystem: Environmental > Aquatic > Marine > Intertidal zone > Salt... | reverse complement strand
GCCAACTTTATGAAACCCCACCTACCAGAAAGCCTATGACATATGGACAACGATTTACCCAACATTGACCCCGAAAGCCTCCAACTGCCTGACCTGGAGACCCTGCACAACCATGACAGGATGACGCATCCGCCCAGAATACTGTTGTTGTACGGCTCCCTCAGGGAACGCTCTTACTCTCGCCTGGTCATCGAGGAATGCGCGCGTTTGCTGGAGGCCTTCGGGTGTGAGACCCGCATCTTCAATCCCGCAGGCCTGCCCCTGCCCGATGATTGTGACGACTCCCACCCCAAGGTCCAGGAACTCAGAGAACTCATGACCTGGTCGGAGGGCCAGGTGTGGTGTTCGCCTGAACGTCACGGTGCCATGACCGCCATCATGAAAGCCCAGATCGACTGGGTTCCCCTGTCCATTGGCGCGGTCAGGCCCACGCAGGGTAAAACACTGGCGGTGATGCAGGTTGAAGGAGGCTCCCAATCCTTCAACACCGTGAACCAGCTCCGGGTGCTTGGTCGCTGGATGCGTATGATCACGATCCCCAACCAGTCGTCTGTGGCCAAGGCTTTTCTGGAATTCGATGACGACGATCGCATGAAACCGTCCGGCTTTTATGACCGCATCGTGGATGTCATGGAGGAGCTGGTGAAATTCACGCTACTGACGCGTGACAAGGCCGGCTACCTGGTCGACCGGTATTCGGAACGCAAGGAAGCCGGTGAGGCACTTATTGCCAGGGTGAACAGCCAGCGGGCTTGAGCTTAAATCAAAGGGGCCAGAGCCGTCTGATTTAATGGCGTTAATGTCAGAAGTCTCGCCAGAATAAAAAACCCACTTTAAAGTGGGTTTTTATTTGGCACGCACGGAGAGATTCGAACTCCCGACCAACCAGTTCGAAGCCTGTTACTCCCGACTCAGTCGCCGATAATACTCCGCCACCGATTCCTTATACTCATCCGGCACCGTATCCGGCGTCGCTGTCCTGACGTTATTACCCGTCCCAGTATTGCCCTCAATCTGCAACCCAACTTCCAGCTGCTCAATCAGGGCCAGCATATCGTTGTACTCGGCCGCCAGAATATCCTGGTTGCGATTCAGGCGGGTGGCTTCGAGCTGACGAATCCAGTCGTACATCTGGGCCAGTTCCTCGGCATTCAGTTCCAGATCCTGCACGGCTTCTCTGGCCTGCTGAGTGAACTGGTCGAGGTCGCCGTAGAAGCGGGGATCGACATTGATGGGGCCCTGGTTGAGTGGATCGATGCCGTTCCACGGGCCGAACTGGTTGCCGCCGATGAAGCGGTCGGCACCGCCACCGAAGTTGCCGCCAGCCTGCTGGCCACCCTGTTGCTGTCCGCCTTGCTGGCCCTGCTGCTGGCCGTTGGGATCGGGTTGGCCTTGCTGCCCTTGTAGTCCGGGCTGATTCGGGTCACCGGGCTGCTGGCCATTGCCGGCCAGTTGCAGTTGCAGCTGCTGGCGCAGGGCCTGGGCCTGGCGGCGTGCGACGTCCACGTCTGAGGTGCCAGGGGCGCCCTGGCCTTCGACCAGTTCCTGGGCTTCGGCAAGACGGTCCGCGAGGCGTTCCATTTCGCTGGTTACGGCGCTTTCGTTACCGGCGATGTAGAGGCCGTAACCGGCATCAATATAGAGTGCGGCGTTGGACAGCGCCTGTTCGAGTTCGCTTTCCACCACTTCCTGGTTGGCGCGCTGCAGTTCGCGGGAGGCTTCGGGCACATCGTCACCGAAACGCTGCATGGCACGCAGCATCTGTTCCTGAAGGCTGGACAGTTCGCCAGCCAGCGCGGTCTTGTCGCGGGCCAGCTGCCATTCTTCTTCCAGTTCCATGCCGCGGCTGTTCGCGTCTTCACCGCTTTCGCGTTCGGCCACGGCACGTGCCATGGCCTGCTGCAGCTGCTGTTCCTGGCGCGCCTGTTCGCGGGCCATGCGGCGGGCCTGCTCGGCCATGTTGCTGAAGGAGGACTGCAGGTTGGCTAACTGGTCAGCGGCGATCTGTTCACGGGCACCTTCGAGCTGGCGCTGGGCTTCTTCGGCGGCGCGCTGCATTTCTTCCGGGCTGGCCCCGTCGCGCATGGCTTCGGAGGTCTGGTCCATGGCGCGGATAGCGCTTTCCAGGCGGCGCTGCAGTTCAGACTGGGCAATCTGCTCTCCTTGCTGGCCGCCTTGTTCACCACCTTGCTGACCGCTTTGCTCGCCGCCCTGGGCCGTCTGGCTACCCTGGCCGGCCTGGCCACCTTGCTGACCGCTCTGGCCCTGCTGGCCGGGCTGTCCCGGTTGACCCTGTTGGCCTTCCTGACCCTGCTGGCCATTTTGTGCCGTCTGCTGTGACTGCTGGCCCTGGCCGCGGGACAGCTGCTCGCGCTGCTGCTGCAGTTGTTCCAGGCGATCCTGCAGTTCCTCGGCCTGGCGACGCAGCATTTCCTGTTGGTAGCGCTGGGCATCGGTCATCTGCTGTTGGTTGCGCAGGTTGTTGGCCAGCTGCTGCTGGCGTTTGGCCAGTTCATCCAGCTGGTTCATGATGTCTTCTTCTTCCGCCTGCTGGGCCTGCGGGGACACGTTGGAACCGGTTTCGTACTGGTTCAGCTCCAGGTCCATTTCCAGTTCAAACATTTCTGCCAGGTCCTGCTGGGCGCGACCGCCACCGCCGCCACCACCACCGCCTTGCTGGTTCTGGATCTGGAATTCGTTGAACACGGCCTCGGCGCGCAGCAGGTGCTGCAGGGCTTCCTGGGCCGGGGCGATGGCGTCATCGAGTTCAACCACGGCCAGGCGCTCGGAAGCGGGGTACATGCTCTGCACGGCGCGCTCCATGTTGACCACGAATTCCTCGATCTGGTCATCCTGGTTGGCCAGCTGGCGGGCGCGTGTGCGCTCGGCCAGGGTCGCGGCCTGCTCGGCCAGCGTGGTCTGCAGTTCGGAGAGCAGGGTGGAGTTGACCTGGATCTGGCCGCTGCTGGCATCTTCGGCCTGTTCGCGAATCAGGTTCCAGGTGGAGGTGATGATCTGACGCTGACGGTTGGAAATCTCGTCCTGCGGGCCGCCCTGCTGGCCGCCACCACCGCCGCCGCCTGACATCTGCGACTGGCTGTAGCGGCGCTGGTAGTTCTGAATCTGGATGAAGAACATGTCGGTGCGCACGGTCTGGGTACGGTCACTGCCTTCGGCGTAGAAGGAGATCAGGTCGCCCGGTACCAGCGGCACGCCTTCTTCTGCCGGCGGCTGGCTGTCGTCAGTGGCGCCGTCCATCAGGGCCACGTAGGCCGCTTCGTCTTCTTCGACATCCTGCGCGATGGCTTCCTCACCGTTGATGATCTGGAACTGGCCGACATTGGTGCTGATTTCGGTTTCTTCCGGCACCCGGATGTCTTCGAGCATGAAGATGTGCTCAGCGGTGATGTCACGCACGTTGGTGGCCAGCTCGACTTCTTCCCAGTCGCCGCCGTTGACGGAGTATTTCAGTTTGAGCGTTTCCAAGTTGAAGTCGTCACTGGCCTCGATGCGCGCGGTGACTTCCTCGATGTTGCTGGCGTTCCAGTCGCCACCGGGGCGAATGAATTCGATGGTCGGCTTGCCGTCCTCGGCAATGCGGATGAAGTAGTCATCGCTCAGGCGGACCTGTTCACCGCCGACAATGGCGGCAATGTAGTACTCGCCTTCGTCAAGCACGTTGAATTCGGTGGTGGCATCCACGCCGTTGATGGTCATGGCCTGGTCGACTTCATTCAGCACCAGGGCACCTTCGCTCAGCGGTGAAGTGGTGGTGACCTTCAGTTCAATGCGCGTGTCGGGCAGGGTGCGGATATCGCCGACGTTGAACACTTCCGGATCACGTTCGGTCCACTCGGGATAGTTGTAGGTCAGCTCCAGGGACTCGATGCCGGGCACATCAACCACGGTGACATCAAATTCCGGGCTGCGCAGGCCGGTGGAGGTGACGTAGTAGGACAGGTTGTCCTGCATGGCAAAGAAGGTGAACTCGAAACCGGCGGGGCTGCCGACCATGGCCACTTCCTGCCAGTCATTGCCATTCTGGCGCACGTGAATGACAGCTTCATCGGGATCAAAGCCTTCCATCACCGCCATGACACGCAGGTTGGCACCGCGGCGCACGCTCTGGTCGCCCGGGGTGACCACGATGGACTGCGGAGGCAGCAGGTCATCAAAGGCCCAGCCGGCCAGCAGATTGCGCAGGCTGTAGTTCATCATGCCGGGACCGGCCACCAGCAGGATGGCCAGGATGACCACGGCCATGCCGCCGATACCGGCGGCAATGCTGAAGTCGCGCTGGCTGATGGTGGTCTCGACCGGCTGGGCGTCAGTCAACTTGAGGGTGTCTTCAGCCAGCAGGTCGCGGAACGGGTTGTTTTCCTCCCGCATTTGTTCATAAGTTTCGATGCGGCCGTCGAGACCTTTGGTGCGCGCCTCGATCTTGTGGGTCAGGTGATCATCGATGTCTTTCAGCGGGCGCACGATGGCGGTGATAATGGCGCCAGCCACCGCCAGCACGAGGAAAATACGGAAGGCAGCAACCGTCTCACCGGAAAAGCCGCTGGCGGTGGAGAACCAGGCGCCAATAACAGCCATCACCAGCAGCACGACGGCGGTCACCGCCAGGCCCTGGATCAGGGTGAGTTTTTTCAAACGAGTTTTGAAACTGTCTAAATATTGGTCTAGGCGTTTTGAAGTCTGCATGTCTGCTTTGCCTTTGCCTTTATGAAAAGCCTTGTGTGAATTCAGAGATTGCCGGTTCTTACGCGCAAGTGCTGGTTGCCCAGGAACGATTCGGCCAGCACGATGATGACCAGCAGAAACAGGAAGAAACGCCAGATTTCCCGCTCTTCGCGGTCATCATCGGCAGCCGTGGCGGCATCGGTGGTAATAGCGGCTTCACCGGAACCGGCCGTGCCTGCCACCACATTCTGCCAGTTTTGCAGCACCTGGGCATCCATAACAGTGAGATCTGACTCCCGGCGGTCGGGATTCACGGCCACCAGGACCTCACTTGCAGAAGTAATGACCCGGTAAAAGCCGGTTTTATTCAAGGCGATGTCCTGGGCCTGGGTGGTGTCGGACAGCGATAAGAGGCTGCTTCCGTCGGGATCAAACACCTGGCCGGACGCGCCGCCGGCGCGGGACAGCTGCAGGAAGGTGCCGGTAACCTGTTCGCGCACCAGCAGGTTTTCGTTGGACAGGTAACGCGCGGCTTCGGCCATGAAGGTGACGAACACCGGTTTCACGGGCAGGTCGCTCAGCGTGTTGTCCAGCGCGGTGGTGAGCTGCATGAAGCGGCCGCGGCCGATCTGGCGCTCGATCAATACGGGACGATCACCAGCCTGGGCGATCAGGATGCGGTCATCCTCACCGGCGGTGACGGGCAGGGTGCGCATGATGACATTGCCCCAGCCGGAGGATTCGCGCAGCACGGGATGACTGCTGTCGATCATGGTAACCGGGTTGCGGGTCTCACGGCGGATACCGGTGGTGCCCATGGGCAGATCCAGTACCGGAATGGCGGCGCGATCAAGCATGTCTTCACCGACGCCGGCAATGACACTGCCGCCGCCGCTGACGTAATCGGTAATGGCCGTGGCCAGGCTGGCGTTCACGGCACTCATGTCTTCAATCACGATCCAGGGATAACGCTGCAGCACGCGCGGATCGAAATCGGCAATCGGCTGGGTGATGACATCATAGCCGCGCGGCGCGGTTTCCAGCGCGGTGGTGATGTAGGTGACACCGCGGGATTCGGGATCGTCGGTTAACAACAGGACCGGGGCGGGCGGGGCGTTGTCATACACCGTGTGACGGGTGTCATCGCCGGGCAGGGCATCGCTGGGTGACATGGTGATGTCGATGCGGTTGTCGCCTTCGGCAAAGGCGACATCAGGAAAGGTCACGTTCGCGAACTGGGCGCTGCCGGCCTTGCCGAACAGGATTTCTTCGGTGCCCTGCGGTTGGCCGTTGATGGCCAGGGAAACGGTGCGGCGCTGGCTGTCTTCGGTGTTGTAACTGCGGGCCGTGACAATGATGTTCTGGCCGCTTTCCACAACCACTGAGTCGATGGCGATGTTGGGGGTGTTGTCAGTGACGACACGCTGCAGGTCGAGCGTCATCGGGCGACCGTTGATGACATCGGGAATCATGTCGGCAAAGCGCACGGCCTGGCCGGTCTGCTGGAAGTCGCTGACCAGGTGCAGAATGAAGTTGGCCTGGCTCTGTTCAATCATCGTGTTCAGGGACGACACCATCACGCCGAGGTCGAGCTTGCCGTTGCCGGGAGACAGGCTGTTGATGCGTTCCTGCAGCAGCTCGGCATCATCGGTCACCGGCACGATGCTGGTGACACCGCTGGCGGCGGCATATACGCTGGCGACATCGTCAGCGCCCATGCTGTTGATGATGGCCAGGGCATTGTCCTGCGCCGTATCAAAGGCGCCGTCGGCCGACATGGAGAATGAGGTGTCTATCACGATGACGTGGTGGGTGGTGTCGGCGGTGATCACGGCCTGCGGCGCGGCGAAAAACACCGGGCGCGCAAAGACCAGCGCCAGCAGCACAAAGAACAAGATGCGCAGCGCCATCAGCAGCAGGTATTTTAGTTTTTTCTGCACGTGAATGCGTTTTTTCGCCGGTTCCAGGAAACGCGTGGTGGCGAACTGTTCGCGCTCGGTCACCTGGGTTTCCAGGCGGTGCAGCCAGATGGGCAAACCAATGCCGAGCAGGCCGAGCAGAAAAAGAGGGCCGATCAATGCCATGTCATACCATCCAGATTAATTCGCATGTCCCCTGTAGGAGCGGCTTTAGCCGCGAACGACGACTCCGCGAAATTCCATTCGGGGCTAAAGCCCCTCCCACATCGTGCAGGTATGTTTCCGCAGTTGCAGGTCGGGACAGGAGCGCAGGTCCGTTTCCCGACAGGGGCATATTCCTCACAGCCATGGTTGGCCATGTCGGCAAACGGCGCATTGCGCCTATGCCGACCTCCGGTCAGTAGATTGGCCTGATCCGTTGTAGGAGCGGCTTCAGCCGCGAATGAACACCGACGAAGATATTCGCGGCTGAAGCCGCTCCTTAGGGGGTTCATGTTTGCCAATGCGGTCGCCATCATCCGCGCTTCTCCCTGAATGTCAGGTAGTTGTGCAGCGCGCGGTCCAGTGGCTCTGACGTGTTGAGCAGCACGTGGTCGGCGCGAATGCCGTTGGCGGCTTCCTCGATGGTCTTGATGTGTTTCTGAATCTTTTCCCGGTACGCGTTTTTCATGTAGGTGGGTTCCACCTCGATGGCGTCACCGGTTTCCATGTCTTCATACAGCGTGGACTGCTTGATGTCCGGGTTGAGCTCGGCGTCATCAAGCAGGTGGAACATGATCACGTCCTGGCCATGCAGGGCCAGCGGACGGATGTTTTCCAGCAGCTCTTCGGCGTCGCAGTAAAAGTCGGAGATGACGGCGACCAGGCCGCGGCGCTTGATGTGTTCACGAAAGCGCGTCATGGGCTTGTTGATGTCGGTGCCTTTCGCGGCTTCGGCGGCATCGAGCGTGTGTATCACGCCCTGCAGCGAGCCCATCTTGCTCGTCGGTGGCCGGTATTCCTTGATCTCGTCGTCAAACAGCATGCAGCCGACGGCGTCATGCTGGCGCGAGGACAGGTAGGCGAGACTGGCACCGAGGTATTTGCCGTACTGCAGCTTGGTGATGCCGCCGGAGCCAAAGCCCATGGAGGCGGAGGTGTCGAGCAACAGCATCAGGTGCGAATTGGTTTCGCCGAGGAAGCGCTTGATGACGGTCTTGTCGGTACGGGAGTAGACGTTCCAGTCGATGTAGCGCGGATCGTCGCCTTCGGCGTACTGGCGGTATTCGACGAATTCCTGGCTGAAGCCGAACTTAGGCGAACGGTGCAGGCCGATGACGAAACCTTCCACGACGGCCTTGGCCACCAGCTCCAGGTTGGACAGGCTGGCGAGCACGGACGGGTTGAGCAGGCGTGTCTGCGCGTTCTTGTTGTCGGATTGGCTCAGGTTCATGTGACCTTCGTTTTGTTCATGTTCCTTTGTCGGCAAATGCTACGCTATGCCGATCTATGGCTTTATTCCGGTTGTACGTATATTTGCCGGAATACATTTTCATTTCTGGGCAAACGGTGGTCGCCTTGCCGGATGACGCCCTGAGGGCTCTTCCGGTCTTGTTCGTTGTGTCGAATGGCGCTGCGCTTATCCGACCTACCTCGTGTCTCATTGGTAGGTAGGATCAGCCCGCTGGGCGCCATCCGACATCGTTCAACCTTCTTATGCCGCCGCCGGAATCGCCAGGTCGTTGAGCATGCTATTCAGAATGTCATCGATGGTCACGCCATCGGACTCGGCATAGTAATTCGGCAATACACGGTGACGCAGGATCGGCACGGCGAGGTGTTTCACATCTTCTGGCGTCACATGGTAACGGCCTTCCATCAGGGCTCGGACCTTGGCGGCGAGCACCAGGTTCATAGAGGCGCGGATGGAGGAACCGAAGTTGACGTATTTTTTCACCATCTCGGTGGCCAGCGGATCGGCCGGGCGGGTGGCGCGTACCACGTCCACCACGTAACGGGTCACTTCCTGGGAAATCGGCACCTGGCGCACCAGCCACTGGAACTTGAGGATTTCCTCGGCGCTGGTACAGGCGGTCACGGGCGGCATGTCGACACGGCGGGTAAAGCGGTCGAGGACAGCCACTTCTTCTTCCGGTGACAGGTAATCGAGAATCACGTTGAACAGGAAACGGTCGAGCTGGGCTTCCGGCAAGGGGTAGGTGCCTTCCAGTTCGATCGGGTTCTGGGTGGCCAGTACCAGGAAGGGTTTTTCCAGCTGGTGGATCTGGCCGCGCACGGTCACGGTTTTTTCCTGCATGGCTTCCAGCAGCGCCGCCTGGGTCTTTGGCGGGGTACGGTTGATTTCGTCGGCCAGCAGCACGTTGGTGAAGACCGGACCGGGGACAAAACGCCATTCGCGTTTGCCGGTGCTCTGGTCTTCCTCAACCATGTCGGTACCGGTGATATCGGTCGGCATCAGGTCGGGGGTGAACTGGATACGCTTGAAGGTCAGGCCCAGGGCCGAGGCCAGGGTGTGCACCAGCAGGGTTTTCGCTGTACCGGGCATGCCGGTGATCAGACAGTGACCGCCCACGTAAAGGGTGATAAGCAGGTTGTCCACGATGTGGTTCTGGCCAATGATGGTACCGGCAATCTGTTCCCGGATCTGGTTGTTGGCCGTCACGAATTTCTGGACGAGTTCGCGGGTTTCTTCGGTATCAAAGGCGTTTTCTGTATCGCTCATAATGCGTTCCTGTCTGTTACCACGTTTACATTGTTATTAGTTCAATTCGTTCTTTGTCGGCAAACGACCTTACAGGCCTATGCCGACCTACGTCCTCATTCCGGACATGTTTCCATGTTCCGGTTTATATGTTCATTCATGGGCGACCGATGGTCATCTTGCCGGATGACGCTTCGCGCTTCCGGCGTTATTCGTTTTGTTGGATGGCGCAGCGCTTATCCGACCTACCTCGTTGTTCCATTGTTGTCTCATTCGTCGCTGTCGCCCCGGCTCATCTCGAGCAGCAGGCGCTGGGCCGGTCGGTATTGCGGGGCAATATCGAGCGCGGTCATCAGGTATTCCATGGTCTTTTCTGCATTGTCCAGCGCGTCCCAGGCCTTGGCAACCCGGTAATGGGCGGCGGCCTTGTCCAGCGGATCCAGGGCCAGCAGCACCTCGAATTCCTCCAGGGCCAGCTGCGGCCGGTCGGTGTCCATGTACAGGTCACCGAGCAGTTCGTGTATGTCTTCGCGGAACGGGTTGGCCCAGTTGGCATCGACCAGGACTTCCTGAGCCTTATCCAGCATGTCGCGCTCACGGAAAAAGCCGGCCAGGCTGATCAGCGCGTCGGGCACATGGCCGCCTTTTTCCCAGAAGGTCTGGAGCGCGGCAAATTCGTCATCGCGGTTGCCCAGTTCGCGGTTGGCGCGGGCCTTCACGATATAGGGGCTGTCGTTTTCCACGTAGTCCGGATAGGTAAAGATGGCGCGGTCAGCGGCGGCCGCGGCAGCTTCCCACTCGTGGGCCTGCAGTGCCTCAAAGGCGGCACGCATGTCTTCCATCCACACGCCCAGGCCGCTGAGCAGCGGACCGTATTCGATATCGATGAACTGCTTGAAGTGGTCGTCGAACTCGTCGGCGCTGATGCCCAGCACCTGCTCGATCGCGGCCACCGGGGTGGCGCCGTCATTAAAGAGGTAAAGCATGTCGACGATCTTGTCGAAGCCGTACTCGATGTCGATGAACTCAAACACCAGCCCGGCCTGCATGTAGGACACGATAACCTGGCCCTGGTAGGTGGGACGCATGAAACCGTCATCGAGTTCGGCGATGGGCATAAACTTGCCCTCGCTCATGGCCTGCAGCACATCGGTGGGAATCTTGCGGCCGGGAATCGGGCCGGTCCGCCATTCCTCGTACACGGAGATGCCTTCACTGACCCAGCGCGGTACCAGGTTCTCGGTAGCGCCGAGTGTGTACACGTGCGCCATCTCATGCCAGAGCGTGGTGCCCCAGTGATAGCTGGCTTCCGGATGTGCGGTGGGCGAGTCCATGGCAAAGAGGTAGCCGAAGGTGACCCCGAGCAGGCCGACACCGGGCATGCCGATGGAGCGCACGATGAAGTCTTCGTGGTTCGGGTAGATCTCCACCACCACCGGTTCTTTCGGCACCAGCCGATAGCGTTCGTTGTAGACCGCCATGGAGTCCAGCGACAGTTTGCTGGCGTAATTCTTCAGCACATCCTTTTCATCCTTGCCCAGGCGCAGGATCAGTTCCGGCAACGGCCCTTCGGGCGGATCCGGGTAGCTTATGTTGACGAAGTCATCGGTGAAGGTGTCGAGCAGACGCATCAGATTGACGGTCATCGGGTTGAAGGCATTGCCTTCATAGGAAATCTGTACCTGCTCGATGGCATCGGCTATGTCGTTCATGCGCAGCAGGTTCTGGCCGAGGTAGACGCGCGCCTCGTGATGGTCCGGCTGCAGGTCCACGGCCTGCTGGAAAAATTCGCCGGCTTCGCGGTAGCGGCGCACGATGGTGGCGTGATAGCCGGTAATGAAATAGACGTCGCCGTTATTCGGGCTTTCCGCCAGGGCGGCATCGATATAGGACTGGTAATCCTGCCGTGTCATGAAGGCATAGGAGGCCCACATGGCATTGAGTTCCATGGCCGGCAGGTCATTGTCCTCGACAAATTCGGTGGCTTCTTCAAGCGTGTCCAGCGCATCGTCGTAACGGTCCTGGCGCAGCAGCGAGCCGATCACCATCATCATGGCGCGCAGGCGTGTGCCCGGCGGCGACAGTGCTTCTTCCATCACGGCAGCCAGGTGCTGGTTGAGCACCTCGGAGTCGCCGCCTTCACTCAGCGCAGAGGCGGCGCCAATGTGTGCCCACGCATTCGCGGGATCAATGGCAAGGGCTTCCTCGAACAGATTGTAGGCTTCCTGCGGCTGGAAGGTTTCCAGAAACAACTCGCCCCAGCGCACACGCACCATGGGATTGTCGGGAAAATCGTTGAAGGCCTGCTGGAACTGGGTATTGGCACCCTGCAGGTTGCCCTGGGCCCACTGGATTTCCGCGCGCACCCACGATGGTGGGTTGGAAATATAGAGGTCGGCAAAACAGGTGATGGCTTCGCGGGACTGGCCGCTCCAGTGCAGGTCCTCGCAGCGGTTCAGCTCATCATGATCGAGGGCGCCGTAGAGGTGATCACGGGACTGGGCGGGCATGCTGAGGCTGGCAGCCAGAACAGGAATAAGGGTAGCGGCTCGGGTGAGGCCACTGGCGCAGAGGATGGTGCTGTGACGCTTAGTCCCCATTAGCCCCGGATTCTCCCCTGAGCATGTCGATCTGTTCGCCGACTTCGGCGGATTCGAGAATCAGTTTCTGCAGGCGTTCGACATACTCGGCGTTGCTGTATTCATTGCGGCGCAGCTGCAGGGACTCGATATCGCTGTCGAGCTGGGCGCGTCGGGTCAGCAGTTCGGTAACCCGCGGATTGTCATCGCTGGTCTCCAGCGGCTGCACGCGGGCCAGGGTGAAGGCAGCGGCACCGCCACCGCGAATCTGCGGATGCTCGGTGGCCAGACGGCCGTCGCTTTCAAAGAAGCGGGCGGTTTCGCGTTCGGCAAAATCAAAGGCTTCCTGAATGCTGACGTTGTTGTTCTTGTTGATGTCGGCCACTTCACTGGCCAGGGCTTCGGCGAAGAAGGTGCCGAACTCGGTGGCGTTCTTTTCATTGCCGTTGCGGGTGGCGGTAATGATGATGCGGTCGTCGGTTTCCAGTTTCTCCAGCATGGCGCCGCTGGCGCTGGCGGTGCTGACAATGAAATGGTTGCTGCCAGGAAAGCTGCCCATGACTTCGGCCAGGTCGGCATCAGTGATGTCAGGGCCGGGAATATTGAACTTGAACTGTTCGCCGTCGTAGCTGCCATGGCCGATCAGGTAGATGGCGACCCGGTCATCATCGGTGAGCGTGCCGGTGAGGGCATCAAAATGGGCGAGCAGGGCGTCGCGGGTGGCGTCCTCGCCAGAAAAGGTGGTGACATGGTCCGGGCTGACGGTTTCGGAGGCAGCGGCAATCTTCTCACGCTGTTCGGTAAAACGGCGCTCGAATACCTCGACGCCACCCAGGCCCTGCACCACGGTGATGTACAGCTCGGCCTGTGCCGGCAGGCTGCCTAGGCAGGTGGCCCAGAGCAGCAGGGCAAGCGCGCTTTTAGACCATGTCATGAGGCCTCCTCATATAGTCTTCCACTGCCGGCGCAGTCCCCATTCCATGGCTTTCAGCAAAATCAGCAATAAAAAGAAGAAAGGCGCATCCCACAAGTAGCTGATCTGTTGTTCGGTGATGCCCGCGGTGGAGTAGGAAATGGCTTCGGGAATCTCGCCCCACTGTTCGGGTGTCCAGTACTGACCGCCGGTGACGGCAGCGACGCGCTCCAGCAACTGGCGGTTCTGGCGCATGTTGAAAATTTCCTGGCCCTGGTCGTAACGCACGGCGGTGGTGCTGGAGGAGACCAGGTTTTCGCCGACACGGGAAATGGCTTCAATGCTGTACAGGCCGGTGCCGCCGGGGGCAAAGCTGGCTTCATAGACGCCGGGCTGGCCGGGTGCCGGCAGCAGGTCGAGGGTCACGACATCGTTGTTCTCGGAAGACACTACGGCGGAAATGGCCAGGCCCTGGTTTTCCTCGGCTTCGGGGTCGCGCACCTCGGCGCGCACGCGAATCTCCTCGTTGTTGACCGCGCTGGACAGTTCAAACGGGCGTGGGGAGTTGGCCACCAGTGAGCGCGTCATCTGGCGCCAGAAGGTTTCGTGACGCATGTCGTCCACTGGCAAGCTCATCTGCCAGCGCCAGGTACCGCCGGTGGCCATGACGTAGGTCTGGCCGCGGCCGTAGGGCTGGGTGACCAGCAGTGGCTGGAGGCGGCCTTCGACGTTGACGTTCAACAGGGTGGTAGAGGCCGGACGCAGGTCGCCCAGCAGCTGGTAATCGGCGACTTCCGGTAACTCACTCCAGAGACGGTCGTTTTCGGATTCGCTGTCGCTGAACTGCAGCATCGGCGCCAGGCGGCCCGAGTCGGTGAGGGCGACCGGGGCTTTTTCGCGAATGAAGGCGGATTCTTCCATGCTGTTCAGGCGCACCGGCAGGATGTCCGCCACAGGGGATTCGGCCCAGCCGCCCAGGCCGAGACCGTTGAGGCCGGCCAGCATGAGCAGGCTGCCGCCACGCTCACTGACAAAATCACGAATGAGTTCCTGCTGTTCGCTGCTCAGCTCGGCGGCATTGTAGCTGCCGATGATCAGGGCATCGTAGTCAAACAGTTCGGCGCGCTCGGTCGGAAAACCATTGGCCAGCTGTTCCGGGTTGTCGATGCCCTGACGGTAAAACTTGTTCGGGGTGACCTTGAGCAGGGTGGACAGCTTGATGCTGGGGTCGTCGTCCAGGGCGCGCTGCATGAACTTGTATTCCCAGCGTGGCTCGCCCTCCACATAAAGCACCTTGTACTGGCTTTCCTGCACGTCCACGACACGGGCGCGGGAGTTGTTGGCCAGGTTGGTTTCCCCGTTCACGGGGTCAAGGGTGAAACGCAGGTCGAGCTGACCGGGTTCTTCCACCTCGATATCGACAAAGGCCAGGGTCATGTTCTGGTCGTTGCCCAGGGTGACCTCCTCGGTGCTCAGGAAAGTGCCGCCGTTATACACCTTGATGCGTGCTGTTCCGCCCTGGTCGTGGCGAATGCCGACGCGGGCGGTCAGGGTGGTGCCGGGCAGGGCTTTCTCGGGCAGGATCACTTCGGTGAGTTCGAGGTCCTCGGGAATGTCTTCCCGGCCGATGCCCACGGTGTGGACCGGCACGCCGAAACCGGCGATTTCATTGAGGTCGGCCTGGTTGATGGCGCCGCTGTTGTCGGCGCCATCGCTGACCAGGATCACCGCGCCCAGGGATGAGCCGCTGGCCTGGCGCAGGGTCTGTAACAGGGCAGTGCCGATCTCGGTGGCCTCGCCCGGATCCGGCAGATTGGCAAAGGTGTCCATGGCGGCCGCCGTAGCATCGAAGCCGTACGGCAGGATGTTGTAGATCTCGGCAATGTCTTCGAGGGATTCGGGGGTGAGCAGTTCCTGGGCCTGGACCATGCGGGTGGCACCACCATCACTGAAGGTCATGCTGCCCGAGGTATCGAGCATGATGGCCACGGCATTTTCGCCGCGCAGCAGGCGCTCGGAGACCAGTGCCGGCTGCCACAACACCACCATGACAACGGCGACCATCAGGCATTGCAGTAAACCGAGAGTGGCCAGCTTGCCCCAGCCCAGGTTGCCGGGACGGCGTGCCAGCATAACGGCCACAGCGACGGCAAAGACGGCCACGGCTGCCACCAGCACCCCCAGCGGCCAGCCACTGGCGAATATAAAGTCGCTGTCGCTGAAAACGGCGCGGGGATATTTGAAGAAAAATTCGAACATACTGCCAGTTTAAGTCAGAGGTACTGCCGATTACGGTCAGCCTTACAAGGGACATCCCTTATGACCATAAAATTTCTGTTTCATTATGCGTTTGCTGCGAATTACGGCACGCGCTTTTCCAGAGTTCACTTCCATGCGCTTGCAGGCATTGTCACGCGGGAATGTTGACGGCGACAAACGTGTGGCAGGGACATCAAGAAACACTCTGAACAGCTGACAATGACCTGCTCTTTACTGAGCACACTTCAGCAAACTTCGCCCCTTCCCATCACCCCGGTAAAAACGCGCCAGAACTGCCTGGAAACCGCGGTTTCCTTGGCTCTCCCGAAGAAGGGGGAAGCCATATAATCATGTTTGTTCTGAAAATACCATCCCCGCCCCCGGGCCAACAATGCAGCGTTCAAATGTTCATATTGCTGTCACATTGTTGGCCGCCCGAAGCCCCTTTGTTGCCCTGTTAAAGTCGCTGGTTTATGTTGGTCCGACACATGCTAGCCCCGAATTACGGGGCCTGCAGTGATTATCTGTGATATCTCCCGGCGTTGTTGCACAGCGATTATGAAGACTGCCAACAGGCACCAGGGGTCAGGCAATGCCTTGCATTCAGTGTACCGGCAACCCGTTCACCATCATCACCCTTGCCGCCAACCTGTGGCAGGCGGCCTGTTCCGGGCAGGACCCGCCGGCGG
>Ga0255770_10002683_pt1 | contig 15744 bp, 10 predicted proteins | sample 071ome_22_FD_179968 | JGI IMG/M metagenome (GOLD analysis project Ga0255770, IMG submission 179968) | Coastal salt marsh microbial communities from the Groves Creek Marsh, Skidaway Island, Georgia - 071404AT metaG (version 2) | ecosystem: Environmental > Aquatic > Marine > Intertidal zone >... | reverse complement strand
ATCTTGTGACGACATCGTTCGTCACTCTGCGTCGCGCGTTCGCCCCGTTCCTTCTTTCTCCTCTCATTAGAGGGGAGGAAGGGCGAAAGCGAATCGGCGAACGAACCGTCCGTCGAGGGCTTTGGGCGCGCGGACAGACCGGCTTAATAAAACGCGCGAGCGGAGCGAACCGAACAACCTTCAATCAGTCATGCCGCAGCAGCAAAAGCGAAGAGGCTCGAACGGCCCGGCTTCGTCGACGACGACCGGGGCGTCGCACGGAGCGTCGTCTTCGGCGCACGGGACGACGGCGCACGCGCGCGTGGGAGTTTTGAAACCGGTGATTTTACCGTCGATGCGCATGGAAACCGGGACGAGCGTGGACGAGGCGTTGGCGGCGTCGAGGGCGTTCGCGGGAAGAGCCACCTGGGGCGCTGGTGGCGAGAGCGGGGGGGGTCGTTCGGGAGGTAGGAACGAGAGTGAACGCGTGAGCGGTGGGGGATCGCCGCACGAGGAAGATGGCGGGGTTGGAGGGCGCGGGGCATCGGCGCTCGGAGGGGCGACGTGGGGCGCGAGCCGCGGAGAAGACGCGCGGAGAGGGGACGACGTCGGGGAGTCGAGACGAGCGGCGGCGGCGGCGGCGGCGGCGAAACCGAAGCCGGTGATCAAGGTTTTGCGGAGGAAGACGGTGGAAGAGACCGGGGCGAGCGCCGAGCGGTCGGCGGATACGGTCTCGAGTCGACCGTCGAAGGCGTCCGCCCCTCAGCTGCAGACGACGACGACGACAAGCGAGCGCGTTCGAGAGGACAAGCCGGTGGATAGGGAACGCATCGTGGACACGCCCGGGAGCGACTTGTTGCAGACGCGCGGAGGCACGGCGCCGGTGGTGTTGCGCCGAAAGCCGGAACCGACGCCGTCGACGAACCAAGAAGAAAACATCCAGCCGGCGAGCGCCGAGGATCCCGATAAGAAGGCTAGAAAGCAACGCGGTGGACGACGAGTGCGCGAGAGGGAAATGAGACGCGTCGAGCGCGTCCAGATGCGCGCGCATAACGAAGCGGGCGAAACCGGCTCGGGTTTGCAGAATGTACCGCAACCCGTCGACTCGAATTGGGTAAACGCGTATCCTGGGTACCCATACATGGCGCCAAACACGTACGGAATGGCGTTCTCGGACGCCAATGCGCTGTTTCACACGTTTGCACCAAATTACCAGGGTCACACCGGTCACGTTCCGAACATGTATTACGGCTACGCAGCGGCGCCGAATCCGTATGCGCAGCAAGCGCCGGTGACGGTGCCGACAGACGCGCCGGATATCAAAGCCACGGGCACGTACGGCGGTAAAACGTCAGCAAAGAAGAAGAACGCGGTGAAACGTCTGACGAAGAAACTGGCTGATCTTCCGTCGTCGCTCGGTGCCGAGTTTGGTTCAACGGATGATTTGTCGTCATTCGCGGATCCAGCAAGGGATGACAAATCCGCGACGACGACGACGACGACGACTCCGCAGAACAAACGAGCGCAACGGCGACGCCCCGGCGGAAGACACGCCAAATCGACAACGAAATCGACTAGTCAACAGAACAAAACGTAAGTAAGTGCGACGATAACGACGTCTTACACATAGCCTGAGCGACGCGGACGAGAATGATACGGATACGAGGCGCGGCGAAAGCTGCCGAGCGCTAAACCGCGCCAATTCGATTCAAGACGTCTGTCTCGTCGCGATTAATTTAATTCAAATTCAATTCAATTCTATTCATCGCGCTCTCCAAACGCGTCCAAAACACGCGCGGATCCGTCTCTCCTTCCGTTCCATCAATCCCAAAAGTCCCGCCTTCGCCCGCAAAGTCTCGAACCAATCCGGTCCAATCCGCAAAGTCCCGAACCGCCTCCGTCGCCTCCTCCGCGAGCGCCTCGATCAAAATCACATCCCTCTCCGCCGCCCACCCCGGGTCGTGCCTCCCTTCTCGCGCCTCGACGACGTCCAACCGGGCGTCCACGCAGTCTGGAAAACACTTGGGCACCGCCCGCACGCCTCGAACGCGCACCGAAACCCCCGGCATCGCGTGCGCCCGCGTCGCGCGCCCGCATCCATCGCTCGCGATCATCGCCGCGACGCACGCCGTCGTCACCGACGCCGTCCACGCGCGACGTCGCGACGCCCGTCGCCGTCCCATCGGTTCCGCGGCGACGACTGTCGCACCGAAACGAAAAAGTGCCGAGATTTTTTTCAAAACCAAACTCAAAAACGAAGCGTGCGTTTGACCGATCGACCCCATTCGTCCATCGGTAAAAATCAGGTTTCGTTTCTCGTTGAACCTGGACCCTTTTTTCTTTGTTTTTGCGCCCAACAAACGATTCGATCGTCGCGCGCGACGCGATTTCTCGACGCGACGACGCGAGGGTGCGCGCGACGACGAGACGCGTCGACGGAAACGTCGATACTGCGAGGTACGAACCGCCGCGTGAGCTTTTTTAACGCGACGACGACGACGACGACGCGTCTTTCAAACGAACGGAATCGACGCGGAAAATGTGAAAAGTGACTGACGGATGCGAACGACTTTGCGACGGACGTAGGGACGAGAGACGACGACGGGACGCGCGCGCGTGGATCCAGTCGGTTGAATCGCGCTTGGTAAACAGATCGCGTCGGTGTCGAACGGGAAAAGAAGATGAGTTACATGAACGGCGGAGGGGTTGGACCGAGCGGAGGATCCTCCGAAGAAGAACGCGCGCGCCTCGCGCAACAGCACCAACAGCAGCCTCCGTTGGTTGTCGGCGTGCCTTATCCGCCCGGAACGGCACCAGCGTTGACGCCGGAACAGTTTAATGAACTATACGGCGCGCAGTTGAGACAACAGAGGGAGCAATTCGCGTATCACGCGGCGCACGCGGCGGCCATGACGCCGGCGGCGGCGGCGCAAAACGCGAAACTGAGAGAGTTTTGGAGAGAGCAATTGCGAGAGATGGGCGAGGTGACGGATTTTAAAACGCACTTGTTGCCGCTAGCGAGGATCAAAAAGATCATGAAGAGCGATGAGGACGTGAGAATGATATCGAGCGAGGCGCCGGTGTTGTTTGCAAAGGCGTGCGAAATGTTCATATCCGAGTTGACCACGAGGGCGTGGTCGCACGCGCAAGAGAAGAAGCGTCGAACGCTTCAGCGAAGCGACGTGGCGGCGGCAATCACGAAGACGGACATTTTCGATTTTTTAATCGACATTGTACCGCGCGATGATTTCAAGGATGCGGCGAGCGCCGGCGCGGGTCCGGCGCCGACGGGGTTCCCTCCTCCCGGTCAGCCCGTTCCCGCCCAGGTCCAGGCGGCGTTTCCTCCATCTGCGGCGCCGCCCACGGACGCGGGCGACGCCGCCATCAACCCCGCAGACATCTTTCCGCATTCTTAGTTTACACTTTAGCCGCCGCCACTCGCGCCACCGCCGCGCCGTTCGACGCCGACGCGCTCGCGCGCCGACGCCGCGCTCCCTCCGTCCTTCGCCGTGTACGCCACGTTCCATCCCACGCCGCCGACGCCCGCAGAAGCAGAAGAAGACATCGAAGAAGACGAAATCAGCACATTAATACCCGCGAGAACGATTTGTACGCTGTAAAACCGAAACCAAACCATTTTTAACCCGTCTAAAAGGCGCCGCGACCTCCACCGCTTCCGATACCTCCCATCACATCATCATCCCAAAGGTTCACCGAGACGTCGTCCTCGATCGACGCGTCGTTTACCCCATTCGACGAGTGATGACTCGCGACTTGCGATTCATCCCGAGGACCCTCTCCCGAAGGTTTAGTGGGTGGGTGGCTTTTGTGTATTTTATGTACATTGGTGTCACACAGAAGATGGGTCGAGTCTCGATGTCTTCTTCTAGGGGGTAAAACTCGAGTCATGACTCGTCGAATGGGGTGCGTAGGTCCCACGCAATCATCCATCATTCATCCATCTTATCGACGACGACGACGATCGAAGACGCGCGTCGGCACACACCGACGCGCGCGCGACCTCTCACGCGCGAACGCACGCCCGAAAGAACCCCTACCCGTGCGTGTCGCCCACCTGAAAACCGCGAAACGCGATGCGGTGCGTGACGACGACGACGACGACGCACGCCCCGGCGGCGTCCTGCCCAACCCTGATCTGCAAACGCCGAACGACGAGATGTGGAGCACCGGTGAGAGCGACGGCGACGACGAAGAAGACGACGGTCGGCGTGGTGCTGTCCGCCATCGCCGCGGATAAGAGGTGCAGAGGCGATGCGATGCCGGTGAAGAGCGGCGGGGAGTCTCAGACGAACCCGGAGTTGCAAATCACCGGGGCGAATTGCTCCATCGACGACCCGAGCGGGTGCACGCTGGCGGATTTGGAACTCATGTACGTGGACGCGTTGTGGAACTATTACAACGGAGGACAGTTTACGCTGAGCGATGAGGATTACGATCGACTGAGGGAAGAACTGAACTGGCAAGGGAGCGGGTTCCCGACGCTGCGTCGGTATGAGATTGAGTTTGTGCAGGCGGCGATCTCGTACTCGCGAGGCGAACCCGTGGTGGACGACGGCAAGTACGAGGAACTCAAGCGTCGGGTTAAAGCCGCGGGTAAACGCACCGATGTGACCGCGCTCTTGCTTTACACGAAAGGGAAGCAGTTGCTCGAAGAAGCGGAGTTTGAACTGTTGAGCAAGGAGATGCTGAAGTTAGGAATCGATGTCAGTATGAAGGGGGCGACGTGCACGTTGTCGCAGACGACGGCCGATTTGGAAAACGACACCGGTAGCGTCATCAGCATGTACGCCGCGCTCGGCACGGCGCCGTTACTCATTGGTTTGGCGCCGAGCTTTGTGCTCGGATTCTTTGGCGTCAAGCTTCCGGCGGCGCTCAGCCTGGGTTTCGCGGTGACCGTCTGCGCCGCGCTCACGAGCAAGCTCATCAACTACACCAATTTGCAAAACGCGGAAATCTTGACGGGCGTGTGCCCGTGCTGCGAGATGCCCATCAAGCGATTCTTTGGCGGCGAATCGCCCGTCGACTCTTACGAGCACAAGTGCGCCGCATGCGGTACAACGTGCGTGTTGAACAGACAAAAGCGGCTCATCGAAACCGCCGGCGGTCTCAGATCAGCCTAGGCGAGAGTCGCGAATCGTCGCCGTCGTCGGCGTCGTAGTTTCGAGAGTTTCGAGAGTTTCTACTGCACACGGTGTTTCTCTACTACACGCGCACGAATACTACGTACGTGCGACTGCGCTAATTCACACTAAACATTTAAATAAGAGATTCAGCTCCAACGCGAATGGATGAAGCGCGGCGCGCCTTGTGCCTCTCCAACGAAGAAGACGTGGATTTCGCTCCCCTTTCGTTCGCTAATAAATCGAGCGCGACTCGACGCGCGAATTTTGCTGACGCCGCGTGCACCACCCACGACGTGAATACGGCGCGCTGGAGCGCTCGAGCTCGAGAACGCGCCATGACTTTGATGAATCGCTCCACGAGGGCGTCGCTCGCGTTTCGGCGCTCGCGTTCGGCGCCCGTCGCTTCTCGCCAACGAAGCAAACATCTACGCGTGAGCACCCGGCCTCCAGTCGCCGAGAGCTCAACGGCGAGACTCCAGTGTTTGAGAACGCTCGCGCGCACGCGATTGTCTGTTCTCGATTTGAGATTACGCAGACTTACCGCGACGGAGGCTTGGGATTTCCACGCGTCGAAGTACTCCCCCGCGATTCGGCGCTCGGAACGCCGTCGCAGCGCCCTTAATTTACGCTGAAAGAGAATGCCACGGATCCACGACACGAGCGCGCGCTTCATGAGCTGCGCCTGCGCGAACTGGTCGATGACGCGATCGACTTCTCGCCGCGCGGCGAGCTCTGCGTCGGCGTTCTCTCGTTCTTTTTCGTACGCGCGGAGACGTCGCAATTCATCCGCGTTTGACTCAACGTCTCGCTCGAGCTCTTCAATTCTTCTCCAAGCCGCGTCTCTCTCCTGGATGAGAACGCGCGCGCGCGCGTTCGCGCTGCTCACCATGGTTTCTAGATCGGATCGCTGCGCTTTGAGCGCCGCCGCGGCGTTGGACTCAGCCACTTCGAGCGCCGCGTCTGATGAGAGCCGCTCGCGTCGCAGCTGTTCTCGCAGACTGTGAACCTTTTCCTCTCGAGACGACACCTTTTTCAGCGCCTGTTCGAGGCGATATTTGAGCTCGTCGCACACCCTACTAATGCTCTCCTGCCCGGCGACGTGGGCCTCCACCTCTAATCGAAGCGCGCGCACTTCATTCTCCAACGCGACGACTCGCTTGTCGTCGCCACCGATACTGTTATCCGTAAACGACGGCGCGAGAACGCGAGAACGCGTCTTGCACACCGCCATCTCCGCGAACGTCGGCGAGTTTTTATGCGCCTCCATCGCTTCCGCGATGCGTCTAATCTGGCTCTGTTCCGCTCCGATTTCGGCGGCTCGCGCGTCCTCGAGCGATATCCCGCGTTCCCTCACCCGCGCCAACGCCTTTTCTCGAGCCTCCCGTCGCATCGCATCGATCTCATCCTTCGTCATCGATGCCTCGTAGTCACAGTTTCTCAGAAACACCGCGCTCGACGGCGGTTTCCTCTTCGGTACCGCTTCGTCCGCGCCTCTTCTTCTTCTTCGAACCGTCTCGTCCAACTCGGCGTGCACGAGCGACATGCGCGCCAATCTCTCGAGTTTCACTCGCGTCACCCGCGTCCCCACGATTCCATCGTACGTCGTCGGCTCGTCCTCGGTTTCATCCCCGGACGGTTCGTCCTCGGTTTCATCCCCGGACGACGTCGACGCGTTTTCATTCGACGTTCGCGTCGTCGTCGTCGTCGTCAGAGCTGGTGCTTCCAAACTGTTTCGCGTTTGGATTAATTTGTAATCACCCCCGTCGTCCGAGCTCTCCACGTCGCTCCCAGCGCTCGCGTAATCGTCGTCGTCATCCGTGACGTCCCCCGGGGCGTCGCGCGACATCTCACCGACGACTCGACGGGTCACCGCGTTGAGATGTGTCGACCGAAAGTCGTCAGCCCGTCAGTCAGTCTGGGTGCGCTCGGTCTGATTGCTGACGACAGTATGCGACGCGCATTCTGGCCATCGGTCGTCGCACGCGTCGCCGGGGACGTCGTCGCGCGCGTAGAAATCATCGGGATGGCGCCGTCGACGAGCGCGCGGGGGACGGCGCTCGCGCGCGCGTTCAGAGGACGAAACGGTGATGTTGAATGTCGTTTGCGCGGGAAAACCATCAAGGACAACAACGCCGCGTTCGGTCGCGTCGCGCGACGGTTGTCGTCGTCGACGTCGACGTCGTCGACGTCGGTGTCTCGCGTGCGAGGAAAGATTGATCCACGCGTGCGACGCGCGGCGCCGGTGAACGCCGCGGAGGCGTCGGGGGCGTCGGTGGCGGGCGGCGCCGGTTTGCGAGCGGTGTCGCGCGTGGACGCGTTGTCCAAAGCGCACGAGGACGCGACGCGATGGATCATATTTAGTGATTTACACGTGAGTAAGCGGACGATGGAGACGTGCAAAGAGGTTTTGGAGCGCGTGCACGCGGAAGCGGTGGAGAAGAAGTGTGGGGTTTTGTTTCTGGGGGATTTTTGGCACGCCAGAGGCGCCATTCCGGTGGAACCGTTGAACGAAGCGCTGGCGCTCATGTCGAGCTCGAAATGGACGGCGCCGACGATTATGATTCCAGGAAATCACGATCAGGTAACCGCGGGTGGGATGAGTCATGCGCTGACGCCGCTTGCGGCGTCGAACGAGAATATCGTCGTTTTCGATGGACCGACGTTGTACAACGGAGCGCTTTGGTTGCCGTACAGAAGGAATTCCGACGAATTGAAACGCGCAATTCACGAATGTCGCGGGGAGTTCAACGCCATATTCTGTCACGCAGACGTCATCGGTGCGTCTATGAACGAAACGTTTCAAGCGAGGGATGGGCTCGATCCCGCTCTGTTTGGTGGCGCAAACACGTACACGGGGCACTATCACAAGCCGCACGTCGTGCCGAACACAAACATCACGTACGTTGGTTCGCCTTACGAAGTATCGCGGTCAGAAGCGGGTCAGGTGAAGGAGCTCATCATACTCGATTCTGGGAAATGGGTCGAAGGCGAGAATGAGAGGGTGAAACTCGACATCGGACCGAAGCATTTCGCCGTCGAGGGAGTGGAGGCGTTCGTTCCTTCGTCGGCGAGAGCGGGAGACATCATCAGATGGACTCTGCCGATAGACGCCATCGAGTCTGCATCAGACGCCGTACCCGCAGTCATTCAAAAGGCTCGGGACGACGGGTTCGTAGTGGAAGTGTGTTACGTCGCGAAAGAGTTGCCGGCGCGGATACCACAAGCGGAAGAATTAGGACCTGCTGGATTGTTTGACGCGTACGCGGCGGCGAGCGACATGCCGACAAGCGTGAGCGCTTTCGGGCGCGAGGTACTCCAAGAAGTCGCCGCGGCTGAGGACGCGCCTGAAACGCGCTTACGAACAAGGGGCGTGAATGTTTCTTTCGATGCCGTCGAAGTTGAAGGCTTTGGTACGTTTCAGTCAACGACGCGTTACCCGCTCAATTCGAGAGGCGTTTGCGTCGTCGTGGGAGAGAACCAGACGGACACGTGTTCCGATTCCAACGGTGCAGGCAAGACTACGCTCGTGATGTCACCGATGTGGGCGCTCACAGGTCAGAGCGATTTGCGAATCGATGGTGGCGGTTCGGGTCGCACCCTCACTAAATCAGACGTCGTAAACGACTCAGCAAAGTTTGGCCGAGTGAGACTCGAAGGATACGTCAACGGCCACACGCCATTCTGGGTTGAGCGTAAGGTGAACAAGACAAAGCTCGTGAGCTTGAAGTATGCCATCGATGGTGAAGAGAAAACCATGGCTGAAGCAAAGCTGACGCAACAAGGCATAGACGAAGATCTCGGCGCGGCAATCATCGCCAACACGACGTTTCACGGCCAGCACACTGTTGGAGCTTTGCTTGACGCCAACGATGCCTCTTTGAAGGCTGCTCTCGGAAAGCTAGTCGAGGCGGACACATGGACGAGAGCAAAAGACATTTCTCGCAAGCGCGTGGGCAACGCCCGATCTAACGTCAACGCGATGACAGCCGAGGTCAAGGCTCGAGAGGATTACATCTCGCGCACTCGAGTGAGAAAGGAGCAAGCCGAACAGGAGAGCACCAAGTGGGACGATCAGCACCGTAGTCGAATGAGTGAACTCGAAGCCAACTCGACGGCTGCGTCTGAAATTTTCGTGAAGTGCATGGCGAGGACGAATCAGTACTTGGAAAGATTACGACGCGCGAGCGAAGCGCTCGAAGTGATGATGGGCGAAGCGGAGCGAATCATCGACTCTTCTCGTAACGACGCCGAAGACGCAGCAAAGCGCTTCGAGTTGCGAGAGTCAGAGTTGGAGCACAAAATCACCACCGTGGAGGGTGATATAGAGCGTTTGAATGCGACGGTTCGGGATCTTCAAGCGAAAGAGGCGAGCGCCGGAGCGCTGGGACAGCAGACACACAACGCCGTCGGCATGTTTGCGGGTGTAGGCAACTCCCACTCGCACCCTGACGGCGTCGGAACGTGCGATAGGTGCTTGCAGCCGATCGATCCGACGCATCACAAAGAAACCCTAGATAAGTTAAAAGAGGAAGCCAGATCAGCCGCTCTGGCGCACGGTCAGACGATTCAAAACTTGAAACAGTCAGTCGCCATGTTGAAGCAGGCGACGGAAGAGCGCCGCAAGCTCAATGAAGAAGCCGCTTTCGCGCGCAAGGCTGAGAGAACGCGCGCTGAATCGAGTGCGACGGCGTCGTCGAACGCCACGGATCAGCTCAGACACGCTCAACGATCTTTGAATGTGATTTCGAGTGCTGTCTCTCGCGCTGAAATGCTGTTGGGCTCGGCTCCAGAGGCTGTCGTCAAGAGAGCGCTAGCCATGTCCGCTGATGAAGCTTTCAAACAAAGTGCAATGACCATGGAGGAAGGTTCTTCATCGGGCTTACTCGTCGGTCTGGATCCGGCTTTGATGTCGGGATCTTCATCCATTGAAACCGAGACGAAAACGTTTCAAGCCAACGCGTCGATGAACGTCGCCGACACTGACTTTGTCCGATCTCTCGTCAAGGATGCCGAGGACACCATCGCTGAAGGCGAGAGGGCCGCTCGAGACGCGACGAGACGAATCCAGGAGTTGAACGACTTTGCTCTCGCAGCGCATTCAAACCCGCACACGAGCGCGTTGGAAGAATTGAAGGCTCAGCTTGAAACCGAGGGTGAATCGCTTGCCAAGCGCGTCTCTTCTCTAGGTGAAGCGAAAGAACTCTTGGGCATCGCTCAAGCTGCGGACAAGGCTTTTAGTACGAAAGGCATTCAGAGTTACCTTTTTGAAAGCGCGCTCGGTGATCTGAGCGCGCGTGTTGGACAGTACATGGACGCGTTGACTGGCGGCGCGTTGACGCTCGAGTTGAGGCCAGCCGGCGCCGGCGCCGAAATGGACGACGAATCAGACGCAGTGGATGACGAAACGGATGGTGAAACAGACTCGAAAAAGAACAAGAAGAAGAACGCCAAGTCGACCATGAGCGCGACGGCGGCGGAGCGTATCGAACGTGTCATCCACGCTAGACGCCCCGATGGAAGTCTGATTTCCAGAACGCTTCGACAGCTCTCTGGAGGTGAAAGACGCCGCGCGGCGCTCGCCTTGGCGCTCGCCTACGCAGACTTGGCGTCTGAACGATGCGCGGTCGCGTGCGATACGTTGGTTCTGGACGAAGTGCTTCAGCATCTCGACGCCGAGGGCATCGCGAGAGTCACGTCGCTATTGCGAGCGCTCCCAAAGCGCACCGTCCTGCTCACGTCGCAGGCAGACTCTGCCACCGCGCATCTTTTCGACGTCGTCGACAAAGTTGTCAAGGGAACGCACGGTTCTGGAGTCGTCGTCGCCGCCGGCGAACACGCCATGCTCGAGGAAGAGGCCACGTCGTAAATGTAGATATTTCCTAGCCAGACGAGTTGAAAACCAAAATTGCTGCTATACCTTACAAAGAGCTAAAAAGAAAACAACCGAGCGACAACCTCTTCCCGTCTCGATCGTCCATGATGATGATGGGCGCACTCAAGCCTCTTCTTGGTCGTTTTCGAAGCGTTTCGTCGCCCTCCCCTTGCACTGAAAAGCTTTTCGTTTCGCTTCAAAGAGGCGCTTCTTCACCACTTCCTCCGCGTCGTCACCGAAATCCTCGTCTCGCGCATTCGGATCGTGAAACTGCACGCGCGTCTCCTCCTCACACATACCCTCATCCGTCTGTTTCGCCGATCCCGCCGCCTTTTCTTCGCTCTCCCCTCGCACATCCGCGCGAATCAAGTCGTGCAACTTGGCCATGACTTCCTCGTGTTGTCGTTCCCGCTCCCTGATCCTCTCCTCCTCCGTCGTCTCGTCCACCTCAACGTCGTTGAACAGCTCTCTCGGCGGCGAGTGCCACGGCGTTTCGATCTCCTCAATCTTCATCGTCGCCGACCGCTCCGCAAAGTTTTTCGCCAGGTTTTGTTCGTTCCAACGCACGCACTTTTGTCTCTTTTGGTGTCCCGACGTCGTCGTCGTCGTCATCGAATTCCCGTTCCCGTCGTCATCGATCGACATCGGCGTCGTCGGCGTCGACGGCGTCATGTTCCGCCCCGTCGTTTCTCCCTCTTCGTCCGTCGCGTCGCGTCCGTCGCGCGTCCGTCGCGCGTCCGCCGCGTCGTGATCTGTCGTGAATCATCAATCAAACACTCCGAGTCGAGGCGCATCCATCCATCCTTCACACGCCGTCGCCGACCGACGGACGCTCGCGATGGAGCGCTAAACGGACGAGTGGACGCGACGACGACCGACCGGCGATGGACGCGTCGACGCGGCGACGCTCGGTGGACGCGTGCGCGGCGTGGATGCGCTCGGAACACGCGGCTGGGGCGTTCGTTGCGAAGGATGTGGAGGCGTTGCGCGCGCGAGGGACGACGATGGCGACGCTGGAAGGGATGGAGTGCGAGGATTACGCGAGGGCGGGGTGCGGGGAAACGCTCGGGGCGAGGGTGAGGATGCGCCGGGCGGTGCGAGCGTATGGACGGATGGTGCGAGGGGAAGAAGAGGGGGGCGGACGCGACGCGCGGAGGACCGACGGGGGTGCTCGGTTTGGTGGAAGGGTGACGATTGAAGAGGATTTAGCGCCGGTGTTCGATCGGGATAGGGCGGATTGGGGCGGTGATGGGAATTCGATGAAGCGGACTCGGCGTGAAGGGAAGGAAAACGCGCGTCCGGCGCCAGAGGTGAAGATGAAGAAGCGACGGTTGCCGCCGCCGTGGATTCGGCCGCCGGGAACGCGATTTCTCGTCGACGGTTTCGCGCACGATTTAGATGGATGTGAACACTGGTTTTTGACGCATTTTCACGCGGATCACTACCAAGGTCTCACGAAGAAATTTGATCGCGGCGTCGTTTACGGTACGCCGACGACGATTCGACTCGTCAAGGAGCGTTTGGGCGTGGACCCGCGTCGGTTGAGAGCCGTTCGAATCGGCGAACGAGTCGACGTCGATGGTGTCGACGTCACGTTTATAGACGCGAATCACTGCCCGGGGGCGGCGATGATTCTTTTCGAGTTTCCCAACAACCCCAAGGCGGCGCCGGTGCTGCACACGGGCGATTTCAGATTCCACGAGGGCATGCGCGACGATCCGCATTTGCGCAAAGCGGCTGAACGAGCGCCCGTGCTTCTTCTCGATACCACGTACTGTTCTCTCGACCAAGACGACTTTCCGACGCAAAAACACGCGCTCAGGGCGATGACGGATGCGTTGCGATCCGAGGCTATGTTCGGGCACCGCCGTCTGTTCCTTTTTGGCACGTACACGATTGGTAAAGAAAAGGTGTTCTTCGAGGCGGCCAAGGCGCTCGGACAAAAAGTCTACGTCGGCAAGGCAAAGCTCGCCGTGCTGAACGCGATAGAGCTCACCAAGGAGGAAAAATCCCTGATTACGACGAACGACGCCAAGACAAACTTACACGTCGTTCCCATGGGATCGACGAGCTTTAAAAAGATGGCATCCATCATGAAGTATTACAAGACGAGATTTGATTCCGTAATTGCCTTCAAACCGACGGGTTGGACCTTTAGCGCGCAGAGCAAAACTTCGCGAAGTACAAAGCGAAGACAGCGCGGTAAACTCGTGCAATACGGACTGCCGTATTCAGAGCACTCGAGTTTGAACGAACTCAGGTCGTTCGTGCGCTTTATAAATCCGAGGAAAATTTTCCCGCACGTAAACAACGATTGCGGACCTCGTTCGGCGCGCATGCTCGAACTCCTTCGGGCGAGCGACGACGAATACGCAGACATGCTCGCTGGACACCGGACGACGACGACGTGATGCACATTTAGACAATTTTCTTCGTAGAGAACCTAGTACTTGTAGGCGTGTAGAAACTATTACAATCATCAGACAAAACAAAAGAATTCTTCAAACGACCGCGGCTCGTTAGAGCTGCTTCATGAAATCGGCAAACTCGGCTTCCTTCTTTTCATCGCTTCCAGCCGGCGGCGGCGGGGGAACTTCGGCGACAACCGCGTCACCGACTTCACCCTCCTCGGGTTCTTCCGCGGGCGGCGGCGGCGGCGGCGGCGGTACCGCTTGCGCTTGCGCTTGCGCTTGCGCTTGCGCTTGCTGCATCATCATCGGAGGAGGAGGCACGCGCTGCATCACCATCGCCGGAGGCGGGGGCACGCCCGCGGAACCATCCTCTGGAGGAGGCGGGGGCGGGACGCCCGCGGAACCGTCCTCGGGCGGAGGCGGGGGTACCGCCATGACTGGGGCCATGGGGTAGGCGGCGTATCCGTTCTGGACTTGCATCCCGGCGGGCATCGGTGGCGGCGGCGGAGGCACGCGTCTCGGCGCTTGTTGTTGTTGTTGCTGTTGCAGAGGGGGCGGAGGCAGGCCGCCGGCACCGCTCGGTCTCGACACGTTACATCTCTTGCACACTTGCCTCGACGCGTAGTTCGGGTACCCACACGGTTCGCAAATCCAGTCTCCCGGTCGCAAATTGTTATAGTTGCCACGCGGTCCGTTTCCGGCGTTGGCGGCAAACGCCGAAGACGACGGGGCACCGCCGCCGACGGAGCCCCCGCCCTGTTTCAAGTCGGCTTCGTTGACGCCGATTTCATTCAAAAACGCAGAGTACTCCTTATTCATCTCCTCCTTGGCCGCGCCCGCGTCCATTTTACCCGCGAGCGGACAATCGCGCGTCGGGTGACCACCGTTTCCGCAAATTTTACACGTGACGAGCTCCACCGGCGCGCGGTAACTCTCCACCTTTTCGCGTTCGGGGCAGTTGGCCTGCACGTGCCCTTGCTGACCACAAAACCGACACGCGCCAAATGATTCGATAAACGTACCGTTGATGGATGCGAGTTCTCTCAACTGCATGCGTTTGTGCACGTTTTCCTCTTCGTCAATCGGACGTAAAATGTGACTCACCATTTCCGCCGCCGCGTCGACGTTTTCCCACGTCTCACCCAAAATCACAACGTGCAGAGGTTCGTCCTCCTTATAATCCGTCTTGTGGTCCCGGTGCGCCCCAGGTTTCACGCTTCCTTTCCCACGAAGCATGATTCGCGTGTTCGTCTCCCGCTCCATGCGTTTTTGCGTGTTCCCGCGAGGTCCCAAAATCAAACCTATAAAATTGTACCCCGGGTACTCGTCCTCCGGCACGTACAACTTTCTCTCCTTCTTCCTCGGTCTCCAATCCGGCGGCGGTTGAAACTCCCCGTTCGTGTTCGCCATCAACCACTCCACGAGTTCGTCCCGCTCGCGGTACAACCTATCCTTCACTCGCGCCTCTCGCGTGTTCACCTTGACGCCAAACTTGTTATATTTCGGCGGCGGGCTCGGGCTTCGGTCGCCCTCCGGCCGGTCATCCCTGAAATCCCGCATCGTCAACCGCTGCGAAACGTCCTGATACTTCGCAAACCTCCTCGCCGCTTCCGGATCCGTCGTCGACAGCGTCGTCGCCGCCGTCGCCGCCGCGGAAACGACCCCTTTCGACGCCAATCTCGCCTGAATCGCCGCCGCGTCTGGAAGCGCGAACGACCCGCCGCTCCCGGCGTTTCCCCCACCGAACCTCGGAACCGGCGGTGCGGGAACGTTCACCAACGCCTCCGCCGCGGACGCGGACCCGTCGTCGTCGTCCCATCGCGACTTTCTCGCTCGTTTCCGTCCCCTCTCCCCGTCCCCATCCGTCGTCGGTACCGTCGTCGTCGTCATGACGTCCGCCCGTCCGTCCGCGCACGACCACAACAACGACAACAACAACAACCGCTCGCGGTTTACGAATCACTCGTCGCCGACCCCGCGTCGCCCCGGTCGCGTCGTTCCAGTGTCGTCGCCGGCGCGACGTTCTCCCAGGGACGCCCGCGCACTGATGAGACTTTTACAACACGGGGTGCATCCTAAACCCTACCCTGATGAGACGACTTTTATGATTTTACAACACGGGATCTGATGGGATCGGATAGGGCGTGGGGCGTGCGGTGGGGGGGTAGATTTACGGTTCGTGAACCGTTGAACCGTTGTTTGTATGTATATATAGTACCAAGTACGGTGATCCCGAATTTCAAAAACAACTGTTGTGCCGACACGGATGGATCTTCACACGTTCGCCCGCCCGACGAACCGAACGACGACCGACGGCCGATCATGAACTCGCCGCAGA
>Ga0255770_10002665_pt1 | contig 15815 bp, 14 predicted proteins | sample 071ome_22_FD_179968 | JGI IMG/M metagenome (GOLD analysis project Ga0255770, IMG submission 179968) | Coastal salt marsh microbial communities from the Groves Creek Marsh, Skidaway Island, Georgia - 071404AT metaG (version 2) | ecosystem: Environmental > Aquatic > Marine > Intertidal zone >... | reverse complement strand
TTTTTTCGGGACGCGCGTTTTTGGGTTGTTCATCTTCGCGAATGACAACCTCACCCTTGCGGGTTTTCAATGTGACCGCGGCAATTTCACGTGCAAATGCCCCTGATTTTTGGGCATCGAGCGCATTGCTTAGCGATCCCAGCGCATATTCATCCTGCGCCTCTCTGGTGAATTGATATTTTTCTGCACAGTCTTCTGCGAAGGTGCCCATCAAACGGCCCTTGTCATAGGCATCCTCTAATCCATCTAAAAACATATGGTCCATGACCTGACCGTGCCCAATCCGAGCACCACCGCGCATTTTGGGCAATAGATATGGCGCATTCGACATGCTTTCCATGCCCCCGACGGCCACGACGTTAGAGTGACCAAGGGCAAGTTGGTCATACCCGATCATGGTCGCTTTCATCCCAGAACCACACATCTTGTTCAAAGTGGTGGCTGGAACATCCTCACCCAGACCTGCAGCGAAACCTGCCTGTCGTGCGGGTGCTTGTCCCTGACCTGCGGGCAATACATTTCCAAAATACAGCTCATCCACAGACGCAACCTGCGCGTCATCAAGCGCCGCTTTTAATGCGACACCACCAAGGATCGAGGCATTGACACCATCAAACTCCCCTTGGAACCCACCCATAGGGGTACGCGCAGCACCAGCAATCACAACTTCGTTCATTTTTCCGCCTCATCAAAATCTTGGGACGAGCATACCGAATGGTAATCTTTTGCGTCCAGTGTACCGCCACGTCGTTATTTAAGAAGGATACTATAATGGACCTTATTCATGCTCAACAAGGAGAATACCTAGTTGTTACAGTGAATGCAGAGCACATAGACGCAAGCGCTGCGTTAGAATTCAAAGACTCGATAAGTGCGATCGACGAAAGCAATTCAAAAATACTGTTAAACTTTGAATAGGTTGAGTTTATCGACTCAAGCGGCCTCGGCGCAGTTGTCAGTGTTATGAAACACTTGGGTAAGGGACGCAAAATGGATCTGTGTGCGCTTACCCCAACCGTTGAAAAGGTTTTTCGGCTAACGCGAATGGATTCAATGTTCTCAATCTACTCGACACTTGAGCAAGCCGTTTCGGATCAACAAGCAACAGGATAGCGAATTGAACAATAATTTGATTAGGTTTCAATTGCCAACGACAGAGGATTTTTACGCTGTTCGCATCGGATTGGGCAGATTTATGCACGTCTTGGAAACATCAAATACGCAGTATGATTTGGGTGAAGTCAATCTTGTTCTAGCGGAAGTATTAAACAACATCGCTGAACACGACGGCATAGAGAGCCTTAATCACCCAATTTCACTGAAATGGCACACATCAGACGGGCTATGCATAAATGTTATTGATGCCGGACGATGCAACCTAGGGGCACAATCACCAACGCCCAAATGCCCGATCTGGATACAGAAATTGACGATTTGCCTGAAGGCGGCTTTGGCTGGGCATTGTTGGATATTCTGTGCACCAAAGTGCACTCCAAACGACGCAGATCGTTCAATACCCTGCGCCTCTATTTTTCAAAAAAATAACACTCTCCAAAGAATCCTTTTTTCGCACTCAAATTAGTCGCATCGCTGGGTGAATACTATTCTGACAAGCCGCACAATTGGCTTTTCTCGGTGTCGGACTTTCGCCCCCACGTGTCCGGCATCGAGAGCAATTGTGGTTGCCAATATCGCTTTGCATATTACTCTTGTTCCAACAGGAGATTTAATATGCGCGATTTCTATTCCAAAGGTCGATCAACCGTTTTTGCCGAGAATGGCATGTGCGCCACATCCCATCCTATTGCGGCACAGGCCGCGGTCGATGTTTTAAAGGATGGCGGCAACGCAATGGATGCGGCGATTGCCGGTGCCGTTTTATTGGGCATTTGCGAACCACAGATGACGGGTATAGGCGGGGATTGCTTTGTCTTGTTCTCGCCAGCGGGACGTGATGACATTCTTGCGATGAACGGATCTGGTCGTGCGCCAGCAAACCTAACTGCGGATAAGTTGCGGGAAGCAGGACATGACAAAGTCCCACTGCGCGACCCAAGTGCCGTTACAATACCCACGGCCATTGATGCATTTTGTACCCTTAGTGAAGATTGGGGAAAGTTGGGATTAGACCGCATTTTGCAGCCCGCAATTCAGTATGCGCGCAACGGCGTCGCAGTTGCACCAAGGGTTGGGTATGATTGGTCCAACCTGTTAGATACCTTTCACGAAACGGCAATTCCGTTTTTCACAAATAATGGATCAGCACCCGCAACAGGCACCCGTTTTTCCTATCCTGGACAAGCTGAGGTCATTGAAAAAATCGCAGCCCAAGGACGTGACGGTTTTTATAGCGGTGACGTCTGCGCTGATATGGTTGAAACACTACGTTCTCTTGGAGGACAGCACACCGAAGATGATTTTGCGGATGCGCGCGCGGAGTATACCAAGCCGATTTCTGGGTCTTATGGCAAATACGAATTGATCGAGCATCCACCAAATGGCCAGGGTGCGACAGCGATTTTGATGGCGAACATGCTGAAAAATTTTGATATCGCTTCACTTGATCCTTATGGAGTTGAACGTGCGCATATCGAGGCCGAAATTTCAAAACTGGCCTATGACGCGCGCAACCGACTGATCGCTGATCCAACGGTGACCGATGGAACAGAACGTATGTTATCAACCGAATTGGCGAATGAACTTAGCGCGCTGATTTCAAAAACCAAAGTGAACAAACGTGTCAGCGAAATCACCGAAGCCGTTCACAAAGACACAGTATACATTTCCGTGGTTGATCGTGACCGCATGTCAGTATCGCTTATCTATTCAATTTTCCATGGTTTCGGATCAGGAATTGCCAGCCGCAAATACGGAGTTTTGTTCCAAAACCGTGGTGCAGGCTTTAACCTGATAAAGGGACATCCAAACGAGTTGAAACCTGGAAAACGTCCAATGCATACGATTATTCCAGGTATGCTGCGCGAAGGAAACGGAAACGCCATGCCGCTGGGCGTGATGGGGGGACAATACCAACCCTGTGGGCATATACGCGTGCTGTCCAACCTTGTTGATTACGGTATGGATATCCAAGCCGCCCTTGATGGACCAAGAAGCTTTGCGGAAGGTGATGTTCTAAATGTTGAACCAAGCTATGATCCAACAGTGGTTCAAGGGCTATTGGACTTGGGGCATGATGTTAACCAAACCATGCCACCCATCGGTGGCGCGCAGGCCATATTGGAAAACAGTGATGGATTCTTGCTCGGCGGTTCGGACCCACGCAAGGATGGTTGCGCAATCGGGTATTAATTCAACTGAAAATGCAATGAATACTGGCCATCCTGAAAGGGACCGAACATGTCTGGAATGTCAGGATGTTCGACGGGTTCGCCAGAATAATCCGCAACTAGGTTCTGTTCAGATACATAGGCCACATAGAAGCTATGATCATTTTCAGCCAATAAATGATAGAACGGTTGCTCTTTCGCGGGGCGGCTGTCTTCTGGAATAGACTCATACCATTCCTCTGTATTTGCAAACTCTGGATCAACATCAAACACAACACCGCGAAACGGATGTTTGCGATGACGCACGATCTGGCCAAGATTATATTTTGCAAACTGTTGGTTCATACACACAAATACCCCCGAGTCCGCTAGATACTGTTTTACACCCAATTTGTCTAGGATCACATTCGCTAAAAGGAGAAACAATCTGTGATCAATTGGGCGACCATTATTTGTCCAAACGTGTTAAAATTCGCACCATAGGATTTTTTTCTGGTCATCCGCCACTATTCTGGCAATTCTTCACAGAATTGTGCTTTTTAAAGTCCAATAATTTAGCTACAATGGCGCAAAATTATAAAAGCGAGAGGCGATTATGAGCAGTACCCTTCGCGCAGTTATCTTACTCCTTCTTGTGGCCTCTTGCGGCGTCGCCCGTTATAGCCCACCAAGAAACTTGGACAACGCGTGCTCAATTTTGGCACAACGACCTGCCTTTGATCGGGCTTTTCAAGCTGTAAAGCGTAAATGGGGCGTTCCTGTTCACGTACAGATGGCGATTATTCACCAAGAGAGCAGGTTCAAAGCTGACGCGCGCACACCCATGAAATATATCCTTGGCGTCATCCCTACAGGCCGTCAAAGTTCCGCATTCGGATATTCACAGGCGCTTGATGGCACTTGGAAAGAATATCGCCAGTCTACTGGACGCCTTGGTGCGCGTCGTGACGACATTTATGATGCCGCTGATTTCATCGGTTGGTATTTGGCAGCTTCAAATCGCGAGCTTGGCATTTCGCTAAGCGATACGCGCAACCAGTACCTTGCCTATCACGAAGGTCGTACCGGATACAAACGCCGTTCATATAATTCAAAACGATGGTTGTTGGATGTATCCGCCAAGGTGCGCGCACGTGGCAATACATACGAACGTCAGTTACGCATTTGCGGACGCAGCTAAATCAATCACGCTGCGTACGCTGCATAATTTCCAGTGAGACATTAAATAAGCTTGAGCGGAGTTTTCCGCCAAGCTGCAAATCATCCAGAACAAAAATTGTCCGTTCACCACTTTCGTTGAAAAGCGCCCATTGGCGCAAGTCAATCTCGGGTCCGGTGAAATAAAAATCCATCCGACCGCGTTCTGGATGATCGGGGTCCTGAACGCTTAGGATCGTTGCGGTTCCATCATAATGGTGCCCAACGACCATGCGCGCATTTTCCAGATCAACATGTTTTGCCAGGACCAAGCCCAGCGGCGTTTTATTCAACGGATAATTTTGAGGCATTCCATCGCCTTGGGGATCAAAGACCGACAACGTGTTTGACACCGCCAGAACCAACGCCGAATTTGGCGGATCGTATTCAAACCGTATGCGACCAGGACGTTGAATATAAATGTCACCTGTATCCCGACTGCCATCGGCATTGATTTGGTGAAACGACGATTGGGCGGTCGTCATCTTATTCAGATACTCTGACAATTGTGCCAATGACAGTTTATCCGCAAACGCGGCGGTTGAGAATAAGAGCGATGTAAGAGCCGCGGCAATTGAAAATTTGTTCATATCATCAACATATTCAACCCCGTTTCACGATGATACCCCCATCACGCTTTGGTGAAGTGTGGTATCCTGAAATGGGCGATTTATTGCTGTTCAGGGACAAGGATTTCTCGTTTACCCACGTGGTTCGCTGCTGAAATCAAACCTTCATCTTCCATTTGTTCGACCAAACGCGCGGCCTTATTATACCCAATGGCAAGTTTACGTTGAATATAGCTGGTTGAGACCTTGCGATCTTGCAGCACGACTGCAACGGCTTGATCATACAATGCATCTTCGCCGTCTGTGTTGCCACCCAATCCCAGCACCATATCAATGCCACCTGCCTTATCGTCATCGGGTCCTTCCACAACCCCCGACTTATATTCAGGTGGGCCATATGCCTTAAGGTGGTTGACGATTTCCTCGACTTCTTCATCCGCAACAAAAGGACCATGGCACCGCGTGATTTTTGAACCACCTGCCATATATAGCATGTCCCCCATACCCAAAAGCTGTTCGGCACCCATTTCGCCCAAAATCGTTCGGCTGTCGATTTTTGAGGTTACTTGGAACGAAATACGTGTGGGGAAGTTCGCCTTGATCGTACCTGTAATCACATCAACAGAAGGGCGTTGTGTCGCCATGATCAGGTGAATACCCGATGCCCGAGCCATTTGTGCAAGGCGCTGAATACAGGCCTCAATCTCTTTGCCCGCGACCATCATCAAATCTGCCATTTCGTCAACTATTACGACGATATAGGGCATTTTCTCTGGCTGGAATTCTTCTGTTTCAAAAACAGGATCGCCTGTTTCGTCATCAAAACCAGTCTGAATAGTACGGCTGAACATTTCGCCCTTGGACAACGCATCATTAACGCGACTGTTATAGCCATCGATATTTCGAACACCCATTTTGGACATCTTGCGATAGCGCTCTTCCATTTCGCCAACGACCCATTTTAGGGCAACAACCGCCTTTTTAGGATCTGTCACAACGGGCGAAAGAAGATGCGGAATACCGTCATAAACACTCAGCTCCAACATCTTGGGATCGATCATGATTAAACGACATTCTTCTGGTGTCAGTTTGTAAAGCAGTGACAAAATCATCGTGTTGATCGCAACCGATTTACCCGAACCCGTCGTCCCCGCAATCAATAGGTGAGGCATTTTCGCCAAATTGGCGACCATGGGTTCACCACCGATATCTTTGCCCAACGCAAGTGGCAGTTTTTGGTTTCCGTCGCCAAATGCACGACTGGACAAAATTTCACGCAGCACAACTTTTTCGCGGTTTTCGTTCGGCAATTCGATACCAATCACCGATCTGCCTGGCACCGTTGAAACACGTGCGGAAAGCGCGGACATGGATCGTGCAATGTCATCTGCCAAACCAATTACTCGGCTGGCCTTAAGACCTGGTGCAGGTTCCAATTCATACATTGTGACAACGGGACCTGGGCGCACACTGACAATTTCGCCTTTCACGCCATAATCATCCAAAACAGATTCCAACAGGCGCGCATTTTCCTCTAACGCCTCATCCGATAACACGTGTCGCGAAATGCTGGTGGGATTGGTCAAAAGGTTAAGCGGCGGCAGTTCATATTCCGCCTGACGATCATCAAATTTCAACGCAGGCTGTGCCTCTGCCAAAGCGCGTGTTGATTTCTGGATGGATTTGCGCGCTGCAGGTTGCACCACCTTTTTGGGTTCAAACACCTGTGCGCGATAACTCATATCAACTGGCTCATCGATTTCGTCTTGGAACGCTTCTAAGTCGTCCTCTGAATCCGCATGCACACTTAGATCAAGTGGTACCTGCTCAGGCTGTTCCGGCAGTCGTGGCGACAGTGTCAAACGCGGTTCCACACGTTCATACGGAGCCAGTGGTTCGTCCCCATCTAAAACAAGCGCATCAGGCCCCCGTCCCAATCCTTTGGTTAATGGTTTTTCTTCTTCGACGGGTACAGTTTCGGGCATCAAGCGATTTTTGATGGCATCCGCGATACATGAACGTATGCGCTCCTCGCCTGGAGCACTTGCTTCTGTATTAAATGCCGCTTCTACCAATTCTGGCTCTGGCAATGTTTCTTGACGTTTAATCAGCTTTGGCATCCGCGCAAGAAGGCTTGGCTTTTCTGGCTGCTCTTGCCCAAATCCCTCTGGGATAGGCTCAACAACCTCGGTCGTTTGCATCTGCAAACGCGCCTTTCGTTTGGCTTGTGAATTCTGCTGAACATCATACACCTTTGCCACCGCGCGTTCTGTTTCACGACCCGCCAAAGTCATAATGTGCGCATAGGTCATTACCAAACTGACATACAAGAAACGTGCAATTGATCGTAGTTCTTCTTTATCAAAGCCCAGCACAAAGGCCCCAACAATCATCATAAGGATCGCCGAAAGAACGGATAATAGAACGATCGCAATTTTTGCATTTATCGGAACAGCCGTCAGCAGAAATCCAACAACGGTATCCCCGAATAACCCCCCCAATCCAAAGCTATGCGTCCAAGTCGCATCAGGGACAAGTGTTGCAGCATAGATTGCAACCAAAGCCACACCAACAGGTGCGAAAATTGCGCGACTGGTTGCACGCTCTGATCCTTTGTGAAGGGTCAACCGCCCACCCCATACCAAAAAGAGAGCGACAAGAGACCAACTGCCCCAGCCCAAAATTAGGAACACAGGGGATGCAATTGTGGCACCTGTGATCCCCAGTAAGTTTTGAACAGGCGCATCAGAGGCAGAAAATAGACCCGGATCAGCTGGCGAATAACTGTAGATGATCAATGCAGCGAGAACGCCGATAATCATCATCGCAATCCCCAAAAGTTCAACACCCCTACGTTCAAGCGTTTCTTGAACCGAGCTATCAATGAGTGGATCGCGACCACGTGCCTGATGATATGCCATATCTGACCTCGTTACTTATATAAACAATCGCGCAGGCGAATTAATCCGCGCTCTGCCTCTTCTTTTGGAGCGACCAAAGCCACCCGAATATACGGAGCGCCGGGCGCCCCTTGCTCTGTTTCTTTTGAGAGATACCGTCCCGGCAATACACGTACGCCCGTTTCCTGCCACAGGCGCAGTGCGGCCGCTTCGCCATCACCCACATTTAACCAAAGGAAAAAGCCTGCCTCGGGCGAATGATAGGCGTCTATCCCCGCAAATATTTGATCTGCAGCGTCGAATTTTTCTGCATAAAGCGCGCGATTTTCCACGACATGCGCCTCATCCTGCCAAACGCGTGCGGACACCGCCTGCAATGGTCCTGGCAATGGGGCACCTGAATAGGCACGCAAACGTTTCATATGCGCAATGGTTTTTGGCCCACCCGCGGCAAACCCTGAACGCAACCCTGGTAGGTTGGAACGTTTCGACAGGGAATGGAAAATCACAACACGTTCGGGGTCGGCCCCCATTTCATGGGCAACCTGCAAAGCACCAACTGGTGCATCACCGCGATATATTTCGCTGTAACATTCATCTGCAAAAATGCGGAAATCGTATTTCTCCGCCAAGCCAATAAGAGTTTCCAAATATTCACGTGACGCGATGGCCCCCTGTGGATTTGATGGGGAGCAGATATAAGCAGCAACCGTCCGATTAAGTATTTCAGTAGACAGGGATGTATAATCTGGCAAGAATCCATTTTCTGCATCAGCCGGAACAAAGACCTGCTCCGCACACACTGAAATCGAAGCAATCATGTATACCTGATAAAATGGATTAGGGATCAGAACGATGGGCGTTTGTCCGTTTTTATGTTCGGGCAACAATGCCATTGCCGCATTATACAAACCTTCGCGCGTTCCATTTAACGCCAAAACTTGAGTGTCCGCATCAATCCCTACAGCGAAACGCCGTTTCACCCAATCAGCAATGGCATTGCGTAGCTCGGGTGTTCCATCATTGGCAGGATAGGAGTTCAATCCGCCCATTGCATCATTTAGGATATCACTGACCCAACCAGGAAAGGCGTGTTTGGGTTCACCAATCGTCATATGCAGGACATCACCGCCTGCAGGATGGTGATCCAACAGGGCGCGCAAACGCGGGAACGCATAGTCCGGAAGGTCCGAAAACCGCTCAGGGAACTCCATTCAAATCTGCCTCATGTGTCGGGATCTTTGTCCCGTTTTTTATGAGGATAGCGGATGACAGCGCTTTCGTCCAGAAAAAGCAGCATAATCATTTGTTATGTGACGAAAATCCCTCAGCTGGGCTTAACCCAAGGCCGCTTCGGCGGCTAAGCCAAGGCGTAGCAAGCGCTCTTCTTGCATTGGATGTCCCATCAACATGACACCACAACTTGGAATGCCCGTTGGCAGTGTCAGCGCACATACTCCCATAAGGTTACCAATGCGCGTATTGCGCAAGGCCATCAGGTTTTCGGTAATGTAATAGTCATCATCGTTTAACAAACGTTCAATGTTCGGCGGGGTGCTGGGGGCTGTTGGCAAAATCACCGCATCAAATCCAGCGGTTTTTGACAAATACGCCTTCCGCAAACGCTCAAGATCTTGCCACGCTGCAACATAATCTGCCGCTTTGAAATCCGCACCACCACGGAATCGCTCTAAAATCGGTTCAAACATCATATCGGGATTTGCCTCAATCTCGGCACCCCATGTGCCATAGGCTTCTGCGGCGAACAAAATAGCCGCATGTGCGAATGATTGTTCGACTTCGGGGATTTCGATTTCAACAATCTCTGCACCTGCCTCGGTGAATTTTGCAACCGCCGTTTCAAATGCACTTTGCGGCGCATTACGCAAGTCCTGCATCGCCACTGTTTTCAAAATCGCAAGCCGCCGTCCTTTTAATGTCGGAGGCGTCAGATCTATTGCCTTGCGCCCCTCTAACACGGCCAAAACATGTGCGGCATCTGTCACAGATTTCGCCAGCGGACCAACCGTGTCAAAACGCGCACACAGTGGCACAACACCTGTTAAACTCAGCCTGCCCGATGTTGTTTTTAAACCCACCAAATCATTCCAAACCGATGGAATACGCACCGATCCCCCCGTATCCGACCCAATCGCAATGGGCGCCAACCCAAACGCGACAGAGGCCGCCGCCCCAGATGATGACCCACCAGAAACCGCATCTATGTCATGAACACAAGGCGATGTTGCGGTCTTTGGATTTAGCCCCAGACCAGAAAACGCCAATTCAGACATATGTGTTTTTCCCAAACACACAGTCCCCATTACAGTTGCATGTTTCAGAACCAGCGCATCTTCGGATGGCACACGGTTCTTTAGCAGCAAAGAACCCGCTTCTGTTTTGATCCCTGCTGTATCGTACAAATCTTTCCAACTGATTGGCACACCATCAAGTGGTGATCGCCGCAGTCCCAGCCGCGCGCGCTCTTCTGCATCCTTGGCCTCGGCCAATGCGCGGTCTTGGGTCAGTTCGGAATAAATGCGGGGGGAAAGGGGATGCGCGGTGATCGCATCCAGATATGTCTTGGTAATCTCAACAGGACCCAGATCACCTTTATCAATCGCCTCGCCAAGTTCTGTCGCCGTCAACTGTAATATATCAGTCATCAATCCACCCAATCATCTATTTTTGGGCAGCCTAGCGACAATCGCAACACTGGACAATGCCTCTGACAGATGCATATGTCGAGGTATGAAAAAACCCTATGATATCCTGATTATTGGCGCGGGCTTAAACGGCGCGGCAATGGCGCTTGGCGCAGCGCAATTTGGATTGAGCGTTGCACTGTTTGACGCACATAAAATGAGCGATCAGTTAGAAACGGGGTTTGACGGACGTTCCTACGCCCTGTCACTGACCTCTGTTCGTATGATGCGGTCCCTTGGTCTTTGGGATGCACTGAAAGATCACGCACAGCCAATGCTGGATATCAAAGTTTGCGAGGGACAATTACCAGATGGTCCGTCCCCCTTCTTTTTGCATTTTGATCACAACGAAATTGAAGAAGGCCCGATGGGTCATATGGTGCAGGACAGATACCTGCGCCCTGTGCTTCAAGCGGCCGTCGATAAAAATGACCAGATCGACTATTTCCCCAATGTAAAAATTCAATTGCATCAGTGCACAGCAGAATGTGCCAGCGTGACCACAGATGCAGGACAGGATTACACAGGCAAGTTATTGATCGCCGCTGACGGACGTCAAAGCGCAACAGCGACACGCGCGGGTATCCGTCGTAAAGGGTGGGACTATGGGCAAAGCGCATTGGTGTGCGCCATTGAACATGAAAACACCCATAACGCGACCGCCTATCAGTATTTCATGCCGCAAGGCCCCTTGGCCATTTTGCCACTGACAAACAATCGATCTTCAATCGTTTGGAGCGAAACACACGAACATGCGAACGATATTATGCGGTTGGATGACGCTGCCTATCTCTCTGTTCTGCGCCCGCGTTTTGGGGATTTTCTGGGCGATATTAAATTGGCTGGGAAACGGTATAAATACCCCCTTAGCCTAAGCATCGCAGAAGAATTCGTTAAACCACGGTTTGCGCTGATCGGCGATGCGGCGCATGGCATCCACCCAATTGCAGGCCAAGGATTAAATGCAGGATTAAAGGATATCGCGGCACTCTGCCATGTGCTGCAAGATGCCCATCATCGTGGTGAAAACATCGGGGCTATTGATGTTTTGGAACGCTACCAGGAGTGGCGGCGCTTTGATGTGAATTTGTTGGCACTGGCAACCGATGGATTTAACAAGCTTTTCTCAAACTCAAATGCATTGCTGCGCGCTGGACGCGCGCTTGGTCTTGGCATTGTCAATCAGATGCCAAAAATGCGCAGAAGTTTTATCCGAGAAGCCGCAGGCCTTGGCACAAAAGACCTTCCTTATTTGATGCGTTAGGCCACATCGTCAATTGAACGCGCCTGATCGACCAACATAATTGGTATGCCATCACGTATAGGAAAGGCCAATTTTGCCTTTTTAGATACCAATTCTTGGCGGTCACGATCGTATTCCAGCGTCGTATGCGTCGTTGGACAAATCAGTGCCTCGAGCATACGGCGGTCAAATTGCGGTGTTTCTGTCATTGGACAATGGCCTCTCCCCCGCTGCGAAGGCTATATTCGATCAATGTAATAAGCGTTTCGCGCCGCGTAATCAACGAAGGCGCCTCAAGCAATGCTTGCTTATCTTCGGTCTCAAAATCCAAAAGCATCGACAATGAATTGATCAACAATTCATCCTCGGCCTCTTTCATCGCTTCCCAATCTGTTGATAGACCGCGACCTTCGAAATAGCGTTGCAACAATCCAAATAGGGCTTCGCGGTTCATACCTTTATCGCTCTCGGCGTTCTTGCGATCCGCATCAAACCCGTCCCAAACCACATTAAATTTACGATACGGCGTGAAACCCTCAATCTCGTCCTGCAAACGATACCGTGATACACCAGTTAGGGTAATCATATAGCGGCCATCATCTGTTTCTGAAAACTGCGTTAACCGTCCAGCGCACCCAATGGTGTGCAGACGATCTTCACCCGCAGGCTGAATCATCCCAATCAATCGACCCGGGGTTTTCATCGCATCCTCAATCATGCTGAGATAGCGAGGTTCAAAAATATGAAGTGGCAGCCGTGATCGCGGCAACAACACCGCCTTGGGAAGCGGGAAGACCGGAATGCTATCTGGAAGATCAAATGAAAACGCCATGCTTGTAACTTAGCTCGTGGTTTCGTTTAAGCAAATATCATCGAGCTCAGCTTCCGCCGTCCGTTCAGGACAATTGGATCATTTGCCTTTAACGCGTCAAAAATTGTGAATAGCTGCTCTTTTGCGGCACCCTCGTTCCATTCACGGTCACGACGGAACAGTTGCAACAATTGTTCAACTGCCTCTTCAACCTGACCTGCCGCGTGCAACGCCTGGGCATAATCAAAACGCGCTTGATGGTTGTTTGCATCTGCCTCAACCGCCGCCAGCAATTCACCCAATGGACCTGCATCCTGCGCTTGGCGTGCCAGCGCAAGCTGCGCATATGCTGCATCAATCGCGGGCGTGTCGGAAATTTCCGCTGGTACGCCGTTCAAAACGGCCTCGGCTTGATCCAAATCATCCAATGCCATATAAGCGCGTGCCAAACCGCTGTAGGCGGGTGCACTCATTCCGTCCTCGCCCAAAATCGCCGCAAATGTTTCGGCCGCATCTGCCGCAGCACCGTCTGCCAACATCTGCTCTGCTGCGTCGATCGCATCCGACAACCCGCCATCTGCAGAACCGCCTGCTGCCTCAATCACCCGATCAACAAAGCCTTTGATTTCCGAACCTGGCAAGGCGCCTTGGAAACCATCAATCGGTTGCCCCTGATAAAACGCATAAACAGTTGGGATCGACTGAACACGCATTTGGCCCGCAATCATTTGATTTTCATCAACGTTGATCTTGGCCATTTTGACGGCACCGTTCGCCTCTTTCACCGCCGCCTCAAGCGCAGGGCCAAGCGTTTTGCAGGGCCCGCACCACGGGGCCCAAAAATCAACAATAATGGGCGTCGTTTGACTTGCGTCCACAACTGCTTCCATAAAGTTTGCTTCGCTTACGTCCTGAATCAAATCATCTGCTGGGGGTGTTGAATTTCCTAATTCTAACATCGGCACGGCCTCGTCTCTAAGTGTTGCACCCTATATGGAGTTTTAATTCAGAAAATCAAAGGTCAAAACTGGCAAAAACTGGGGCGTGATCGCTGGGCTGCTCCCAACCGCGTACATGACGCAAGATGCGGCTTGAATGCGCAGCGTCTGAAATATCAGGCGTCGCCCAGATGTGATCAAGACGGCGACCTTTGTCCGCCGCGTCCCAATCCTTGGCACGGTAGGACCACCAAGAATACAGCAATCCATCTGCGATATCCTGACGGGTAACATCCACCCACTTGCCTGCTGCTTGCACTTCGGCCAAATGTTCAACTTCGATGGGGGTATGGCTCACCACTTTCAACATTTTTTTGTGGTCCCAAACATCATCTTCGCGCGGTGCTATATTCAAATCGCCAACAAGGATCGATTTGGTTGGGGTATCTGCCGCAAAATGATCCCGCATATCTGTTAGGTAGTCTAGCTTTTGAGCGAACTTGATATTCTTTTCACGATGGGGTTCATCCCCACCTGCTGGAACGTAAAAGTTGTGAATTGTCACACCATTTTCCAACTGTCCCGCGATATGGCGCGCGTGATCAAGGCCTGCAAATTCATAACGGCCAACTTCGACAATGGGTGTTTTGGAAAAAATCGCGACGCCATTGTATCCCTTTTGACCGTTTGCAACAAAATGCGGATACCCGAGTTCTGCAAATTCATCCGTTGGCATTTTATCCACGGGGGATTTACATTCCTGTAGGCACAATACATCTGGCCCCTCTTCTCGCATCAGATCCATAACAAGGTTTTTCCGTAATCGAACCGAATTGATGTTCCATGTGGCAAGGGTAAATGTCACGCCGCGCTCCTATTTGCAGTTGATATACAGACATATGATAAACGCGACGCTAAATGCAATCAGCTGTTATACGAGACGACTTCAATCTCTAGCCCCGTGTCATCAAAGAAATAAAATCTACGCCCGGGTTCATAATTCGCATGCATGTGCGGTTCAAATCCAACTGACCTTACGCGTTGTTCGATTTCATCCAGATCATCAACAACAATCCCAACGTGATTGACATGTCCTGGCATCGCATAAGATCGCTGATAGGGGGCAGTTTTTAGCCCTGATTTATAGATTGCAATATAAGAATCAGTATCCCCAATATGAACGCTGTATCCATTATCTTAGATCTCTTCCTCCCATCATACCGACCAATCAAAGACTTTTTGCATCCAATTCGCTGTTTTTTGTGGGTTAGGTCTTGTCACGTTAACGTTTTTTAAACGGATATACATGGTATCCATCCTTTTAATTTTATGACCGACTACGTTTGTAAGAGCTCAAGTATACTTTAGATCACAACCTTTTTTAATGTCAGAAATTTCCATTGGAGCGTTTTCGCATCGTGCAGGGCTACCTGTATCAACAATCCGTTTTTATGATGATAACGGATTAATTCCGTCAAATCGAAATGGAGGTGGCCATCGGCGATTTGAGCGCACGCAAATTCGACGGGTCAGCTTTGTCATCGCGGCACAAAAAACTTGGCTACGCTTTGCCCCAGATTAAAGAATTGCTGGATTCATTACCAAACGAACGCACCCCAACTGCCGAAGATTAGGAGCAACTGTCGGAAAAGTTTCGGGAAAGTCTTGATGCGAAAATCGAGAAACTGCAAAAACTGCGTGTCACACTATCAGACTGCATTGGGTGCGGGTGTTTATCTTTGAAAAGCTGCTGGCTCTATAATCCCCAAGATATCATGGCACAGGATGGACCCGGACCGCGGCGGCTGGATCTATAAAAAAAGACCCGAGCAAAGCTCGGGTTAGTCCAACAGGGAGGACGCATATCTATTCCCGGATATGCACGGGATTCGTCTCGACTTACAACTTAGGTAACGTCAACAAACTAGCAAATATTATAAGTTTCGTTAATGCCACCTGTCATCATGAGACTAATTTGTAACCCCCAGATTCGGTCACAAGAAGGCGCGCTTGTGACGGATCTGGTTCTATTTTCTGGCGCAAACGATAAATATGCGTCTCTAACGTGTGCGTGGTGACACCTGCATTATAGCCCCAAACTTCGTGCAAAAGTTGCTCTCTTGGAACCACCCCTTCGGTTGAACGATGTAAGAATTTCAATATGT
>Ga0255770_10002663_pt1 | contig 15822 bp, 8 predicted proteins | sample 071ome_22_FD_179968 | JGI IMG/M metagenome (GOLD analysis project Ga0255770, IMG submission 179968) | Coastal salt marsh microbial communities from the Groves Creek Marsh, Skidaway Island, Georgia - 071404AT metaG (version 2) | ecosystem: Environmental > Aquatic > Marine > Intertidal zone > Salt... | reverse complement strand
GAGAGATGCGTCGCCTGCGACACCCCTCGCGCGCGCTGGAAATGATGCGCATAGTTATTAGGAACGCCGCGACGACGACGACGACGACGACCACGACGACGACGACGTGCTCTGCCACCAGATCTTCTTTTCCTTTTTGTCGTCGCGCGTTTACTTCATCGTCGACGACGACAAAGTTTAACGACGCCGCGACGAACAACAGCGAGAAGAGCGCTTCGTCGTTGGACAAAGAGGAGGAAAAAGTGGATGATGACGACGATGACGATGACGATGACGATGGCTTTTCGACTTTGGCGAAGAAGAAACCGCGACGAGACGAAGACCACGTGCTCGGATCGTGCCGGGCGAAAACGGTCGGATTTACCGTCGAAACGGAGAGAGAGGCGCTGCAGATTTTCGAGAGATGGTTGAAGCGCGATCCGTTGCGACCGAGGAAGGTTGTTGATTCTTCGGCGGGCGGCGGCGGCGGAGGTCCGAGGGTGTTGAAGACGTTGATACCGTATTGGAAGTTTGCGGACGTTTCGTTTCGGGTGAAGTATAAGGCGAAGGTTGGGTTCAGCGGGAGAGAGAGGAAAGAAGGGAAAGGAGGTGGCGAGGACGGCGACGTGGAGTGGCAAGAGATCGAGGAGTGGCGAGAATTTAACGACGGCGAGGCGGTGCGATACGATTTCGAGAAGGACGCGGCGGCGAGGCAGTTTGCGACGTTTTCGGTGCGGCCGGATTTTGCGAGGTTGATCGAGCCGCCGGCGTCATTAGCAGGAAGCGTAGGAAAAAAAGGAGAGACGGAAGTAGAGGTTGAAGAAGCAAATAAGAAAATGCAGAACTCGCGTGATGTGACCGTGTTGCCGTTTGAAATTAAACGTTCGTTCGCGTGGACGTTGGCGTTGGCAAATATTCGAGACGATCTTCGTGAAAAAGCTTCGAAGGAACTCAAAGACACGTTTTCGACGAACCACGTGAAAGATGTGCTCGTGCACTTAGAAGTCGTATCTCGGGGAACGCCGCTGGCGGTGTATTTGCCCGCGTATCTCGTAGAATTCACGCACGGACACGAAACGGAAAAGAAGGAAACGATTCGATATTTACGAAGAAGCGCGATTGTGTGCGGGACATCTGGGAATGTGGCCTGCGATGAATTGGCATGCTCCAAGCGAGCCATGGGTATCGGGGGTATAAGTATGAGTACTTTGACGTTCATGTTTTCTGGAATGACGGATTATGGTTTATCCTTCCTATCCGGTGTGATATCCGCGGCGTTGCTATCACACTACGCGAAAACGTTGGATTTCCGCTCTCGAGCGCAACAAAAGAAGGATCGAGAAGATGTCATAAAAGAACACAACGCGTTTAACTTTGCGACAGAGCAATCGATAAATTGGCTCGACGAATGTGCGCAGCTCGCGAGAGACGATGCGGAGTGGAGTCGGTGGAAACGCACGAAACGGGAGGATTGGGTGAACGAGGAACGAAAATCGTGGGCGTTGGCGATTTGGGAGAATCAAGTCTACCGGCGTCGAGAGAGGAACGAAAGAAGGGAGGAGTTGGAGAGCCAACGCGCGCAGAAGTTGGAAGCAGAGAGGCGCGCGGAAGAAAAGCGTTTGAAATGGGGAGATGATTGGGATCGTGCGTCGAGGAAGGCGGCAAATCGTGGACTCTCCACGGATTCGCAATCGTTTTACAAGATTTTAGAACTCGACGACAAACGCAACGAGGCGACGATTGAGGAGATCAAGGATAGTTACCGACGATTGGCGCACAGATGGCATCCAGATAAGAAAGGTGGAAAAGTGGAAAAATTCCAGATGATTCAAAAAGCGTACTTGACGTTGGGCAATAAACTTCGAAGGGAAACGTACGATCAAATATAGAAAGAGAGAGTAAATTGTAGCGCTTAACATAGTAGGTAAAAATGATAGAGAAAGTTAGATGATGTAGTTTAGTATGTCAAATCCCGAAAAGATGTAAGGAACGACAAGCATAACATAGTAGTATTTACTAACAGTGGTAGGTACCAACGGGTACGTAATCTATCTACTTTTTCTTCTTCGAGAGATCCCTCGCTTTCGCTTTCGCTTTGGCGCCGAGCTCTTTCGCCTTCTTCGCTGCCCATTTAGAAACGACGACAACGGCCAAGTTTCTCCAGTTTGGCGTCGACAACACGCCTTGTTCCACCAACTGCGCTCTCAACTCGTCTTCGATGTCTAAAATATCTCTCTCTTCGTCTTCTTTGCTCCGATTTCTCAAAAACTTCTTTTTTTCGCGTTTACTGGCGTGCACTTTGTTGTTGTTGTTATTCCCGCTCGTCGACGCGTTCAAAGACGAATTGGAATCTTCTCTATTCATCGTCGACAACGAGCTCGAGGACCCCCCTCCTCCTACTCCTCCGCTCCCTCCGCCTTTCTTCTTCCCGCCGACGCCGCCAACGCTCGCCATCATCCTCCTCTCGTTCACCTTCTTCAACCTCGTCTTCATCTCTCGCGCGTATACGTCGCTCGCCTTGAAATCTAACCACACATTTCTATACACGCTCCTATCGTTGAAGAACTGAAACAAAGTCACCACGATCACGATTCCGAGAAGGATATACGTAACGCTCGCCTTCATGCCTTGGTTTGAATACTTGTCTCTGTAAAACATCGCTCTGTTCCGTTCTCTATCCTCCGGATACTTCAACGCGTAGTCGTAGTCCTGGCGTCTCCTTTCGTCCGATAATATCTCGTACGCTCGCGCGAGCTTTGCAAACTTCTGCGTCATCTCTTTTCGTCGTTCTTCGATCCCAGCGTTTTCGTCGTCGTCGTCTTTGTCGTTCTCGCCGCTCGTCGTCGTCGTCCCTATTTTATCCGGATGGTACATCCTCGAAAACTTGAAGTACTGTTTCTTAATCAGCGCCTTGGTCGCGTTGTGCTGATGCACCTCCAACAAATCGTAGCAGTTATCCGGTTCGCACCACAACGGCGCGTCCTCTCCTCTTGCGCCGGCGGCGACGACGACGTTGTCGGTGCTTCTCAGCGAGACGACGAAGAAAAGAGCGACGAGGACGAGGCCTCTGTTGGGGAAACCGCAAAGGCGCGTCGTCGTTTGCAGGCGCCGCCGCCGCAGCATCTCTAACTCTCTCTATCGCTCTCTCTCTCGCCGTTCACAGTCTCTCTCTCTCTTCTCTCTCTCTATCGCTCTCTCTCTGAAACGACGAGGTAAGAAGAAGAAGTGCGAGCGGCAAATAGTGCGGAGAGAAAAAGCGAATTTCCCCCAAAAATCGTTCGAGAGAAGAAACCGCACAAAAACGCGTCGTGATGATGCGCTTTGCCGCGTCTTCTTCCTCTTCCTCCTTCTTCTTCTCCTCGAGGAGGACAAGAGGAGGAGAGAGCGCGAGGAGTGAGAAGACGCGCGGTCGTCGTCGACCACGACGCGTTTCTTCTTCGTCTTCGACGTCGTCTTCGGGAAGGCGATGGATTACTCCAAAACCGCCACCACCGGCGTCCGCTTCTTCTTCTTCCTCTCGCGACGACGACGACGACGAGGACGAGGAGGAGGAAGAAGAGAGACGGACGATGAAAACGAAGAAGAGAAAAGATTCCGAAATCGACAGAGCTTTGATATCGATATTCGCGAGCCGTTTGGCGCAGTTTTTGAACGAAGAAGAGGGAGAATTGGAAGAAGAAAAGGGAAGAAGAACAACGAGTGATGACGATGATGGAAAAATCAACTTTGAGCGAGACGTGGCGCGTCGCTGCGTACGCGCGGTGGCGAAGAGTTCGAGCGAAGAAGAGCAACGAATGTTCGGTCTGGCGATCATCGAATCGTTCATACCGACGGGAGCGGCGAAGGCGTTTGGGTGGTTTTTGAGACTTTTTCCGGAGTGGTTCGCGAGACGACACGCGGCGTTCGTGACGCCGTTGCTGTTGCCGTGGTTGGTCGGCGACGCGGAGGTGAACGACGTGCCGGAGGAGTACGCGGTGGAAGAAAGCGGGGCACCGGCGAACGCGTTCGAGGCAGTGTTCGCGCCCGGGAAGAAAAGTCAGAAGAGCGGGTACAAACAAGGCGTTTTGGTGAAGAGGTGCCGGGTTTTGGAGGAGTCAGGGTGCGTGTCGGTGTGTAAGAACGTGTGCAAGATACCGACGGAGACTTTTTTCACGGAAAAAGTCGGTTTGCCGGTGACGCTAATTCCGAATTACGAAACCTTAGAGTGTCAATTTTGTTACGGGCGCGTCGCGGACGGAAGCGAAGGCGAAGAGGCTGGCGGATGTTACGTCGGGTGCTCGGCGAGCGCGTCGAAGCGCTGCGGCGGCGCCGTCGAGAGTAGTGGTAGTAGTAGTTGCGATAATAGTCTTATTAAAAGCGATGGTAGTGATTAATAAGAGCTGCGGCGCTGTCGAGAGACGCAGTTACGATAGTAATAGAAGCGATTTTAGTAATTAAATTAGAGACATACGTGTTAGGTAGCGCGGCGTTGGTTCCGACGTAAAATTTTGCGCAACGAAACGTCTTTTCGATTTTCCGATGTGGTAAAAAATATTCGAAGGAGAAATCCTCACATCTTTCTTTTCAACATGCGACGACCGCCTTTTCCTGTTTTCGGCGCGTCGTCGTCGTCGTCGTCGTCGTCGTCATCACTCGTCGTTTTCGCGCTCTCTCTTCTCGTCCGTCGTTGCTTCGCCGAAGCGTCGTCGTCGTCGTTCGATTACACGAGATCAGATATTTCCGCCTCGTTACCGATATCGACGACTCTTTCGGTGTTGAAACCGAACGACTTTACGGAAGACAAATCGTACCCGCTGGTGGTGTACTTGCACGGATTTTGTCTCGGCGACGACGCGCAGCAGTTGTATTCGTTCACGGCGGCTCGAGCGTCGCCCGGGGGCGGAGGAGAGAGAAGGCAAACGCTGATGCAAATAGGCATGCGAGAGCGAATCACCTCGGATCAGTTTTTGTACCTGCCTCTTTCGGCGCCGCACAACACGAGGAGTTGCGCTTTGTGTAACATCGCGTCGGATTCGAATAACTACCTCGCAGATCGTTTGACATCGAATTGGATCAACAGTACCATGTCTCGAATCGGACCGGAGTTCCAGTGCGCGGCTTGGGCCGGAAGCGACGCGTGCTGCAATCTTGAACAATCTGCCAAAATGGAGGAAAACAACGACGCGGAATACATCGTCGATGCGATTGAAAAAGTAAAGGAAGCGTATCCGAACATCGATGCGAATCGCGTGTATCTGTTTGGAATCGCTACCGGGGGCTTTATGGCTAATCGATTAGCGTGCGAAAAACCAGAATATTTTGGTGCCATCGCGTCATTTGCCGGAGCAACTTTCGCCGATGAATCCAAGTGCAAGCCTAAAAAGGCGACGAATTTTCTCGGCGTGCACGGTACGGGCGATACCGTGGTACCCATCGAAGGTGGAGTGAACATCGTCGGAACGAAATTCCCGTCCTTTCGCGAGTCGATGTCGATTCTTTCTTCAGCTTTTGGTTGCAAGAGCGAGCGTTTCGACGAAGATAAATTTACACTGCCAACCGAGGCTACGCAAAGACGAGCTCCCAAAGAAGTAAACGTCGACGTGACCACGTACGAACAGTGTCGAGGAGAAGGCACTCTCGAAAGTTGGACGATTGATGGAACCGATCACTTTCTCGAGGAAAAGACATCGCTCGAATTATTCAGTCGCATCACGAAATGGCTGATGTCGCAACGACGACTCGGAGAATCTTACACGTTGTCGTCGTCGGCGGCTACGGGAGATGGAAAAATGAACGCTGCTGAGAAACAAAATATGAATGAGGATGTTACCATTTCTCGCGTAGACTTTGGCGCGGTAGAGGCGTGAGAAGGTTCTCCTTTCGCTTGCGCGAAAACGCCTCAAATCATCCGAACTTATTTTTTTCACATAACATTTTTAATTAATTATATACATTTATTTTTAAGAAACGTCATCACGATACCGGTTGTTGTCGTTGTTGTTTAGTAGACGACGAGACGCCGTTCATTCCTCGACGGTCGTTGGTGCTACCATTTATTTTTCCTTCCCGTTTCTCCTGCTTCTTACTTTCTTCGCCAATTGAAATTTTAATCGAGGAAACTCGCCTTTCGTCAGCCTCTACGATGGCAACTCTCAAAACCAGTTCAGGTATGCCACCGTTTGATGATGACGAAGAAGAGGAGGAAGACGAACTAGACGCGTAATCGTCGTCGAGATCAAAGTCGGACTTTCTATGGTCCGCATTTTCTTCTAAACCATCAATTTCCTCCGAATCATCAGCGTAGTCCACGTACAACTTGCTGTTAGACGACGACGATGCCAACGCGAGCGTCGAAGCGGAAGCGTCTTGTAAGACGGGGTAAGAAACCGAAAATGTTTCGCCTTCTTTTGGAATTCGCGCGAAAATATCGCACACCCAACCTCCAGCGGTCTCGTAGAGTGGGCTTTTGGGAATATCAATCTCTAAATACTCCGCGAGCTCTTCGATATCAGCTTTTGCGTCCACTTCGTACACTCTACCGCTACTACCAGTGCTGCTATCACCGCTACCGCCGCTATTATTACTACTATCGCTATTACTGCTACTGTTACTGTTCCCAACGCCACCGTTGATATCGACGTCTTTCCCGTTTACTTCTTCTTCCACAACCTCGTACACGAACCTCGGCAAAGTTTTGCCTCTCGCGTCGTTTTCTTCGAAATCATCCTCCCTGTCCGACTTGATCTCGCCCCACTCATCGTCGTCGTTTTCGTCGTAGATTTCGCCCACGATTTCCTCGATGCAATCCTCGAGAGTCACAAGCCCTATAGTTCCACCGTGTTCGTTTACGACGACGGCGATGTGAATCTTTCTCCTCAACATCTCGCTCAACAATTTCTCCACCGGCATCGATTCGGGAATGAAATAGACGTTTTTATCCATAATCGTTTCGATAGTGTCGTCCGATTTAGAATCATCTCTTTCCATCATCGATAGCACGTTTACAACGCCAACCACATTATCAACTCGTTCGTCGAATACAATCACTCTCGTATACTTCTCTTCCCTCCAAAGTTCCTTCAAATTTTCCAACGTCGCTTTGCTTTCAATACCGCAAATTTGCACCAAAGGCGTCATCACCTCCCTTGCTGGTGTGTTCGATAAATCCAAAACATTTCGTATCATCGACTGCTCGCTCGCTTCGATAGAATTCGATTCCATCGCTCCGCTCAATACCAACTTCAACTCGTTTTCGCTGACGAATGGCTCGGCGCTCGTTTGTATCCGCAACAAATGAAATCCAAAATCCACTATGGCGGTACATATCCTACCCAGCGGGTACAAAATCGTCGACATCAACCGTATCGGAGTCACCACTAACCTCCCAACTGCCAACGCGTGCTGCACCGCGATCGATTTCGGCGCAATCTCGCAAAATAACAAAACAAACGCCGACATCGCAATCGTCGCCAGACCAATCGCCTTCTCCCCGTACACCTTCACGATCGCCTCAGTCATCATCGCCGTCGCTAAAATCGAACTCACCGTGCTCCCAATCAAAATAGTCGTCAAGAATCGAGTCACGTTTTGTTGCACCGCGTAGAACGGCGACGTCGGTCCTTCCTCGTTGGCGAGCTCCTTGATTTTCCACGGCCACAGCGTCGTCAGCGCAGTCTCCGAGAGCGAGAGGAAACCACCAAACGCAAACAACGCGAGCGCTTGAAGAATAGTTTGCACGACTTGTGGATCCGAGATGGACGAAGACACGACCGTCGTCGTCGGCGGCGGCGGCGGCGGCGGTAACATCGCCTCCGCCGGTCGCGAAGAGGGCACTTGGACCACGAAATCGGTCGCCGTCAGCGTCTCCGGAGGCTTCAACTTTTCCAAAGCAGAAGGATAGGAAGAAGATGGAGATGGAGAAGACGAAGACGAAGACATCGTCGTCGCCGCGACCCTCGCGAGTCGTCGTCGTTGTCCTTCTCCTTCACCACCAATTCTTTTCCCGACCGTTATCGTCGTCGCTCTCCCGACGACGGAAAGTCGTCGTCCTTTGTTTCCCCCGTTGAAGTCGTTATCGCCGTAAAAACAACGAAGGAGAGAGGAGGAGAGCGTTAACGTCGTCGTCGTCATCGTTAACGTATTCTCTTTCTCTTTTCGCAGCTGCTGGTGGTGGTCGTGATGGTAGTGGTGGTGGTGGTGGTGGCGGCGGCGGCGGCGATAGAATACTCACCGTGCGAGCGCGCGCGGCGTCCAAGAATAATGTTGAAGCAATTTTGACCTCAAAAACTTTATCCAAAACTTCCAAAAGAGAGGAAAATACGAGCGAAAACGTATGAATTCTACAAGAGCGCGTACGCGGATCTATGATCTTACAAGCGGTAGTGGTAACTCTCTCTCTCTATATATATATACGTATACGTATACGGGGCGACACTTTTCCTCTATATAGTTTCTCGCGCCTTTCGTTTGACGGGCTTGCTCTCGCTTTCTCTCTTCTCTGCGTTTTTGGAAACGCCTTATTGAGTGGCGCTCTTCATCAATTTCAGCGCCTTTGTCTTCTTCTCCAGCTCTCTTCTCTCGTGTATTTCTTTGCTGATGGCGTCGAGCTGTTCCAGACACTCGCCGTATCTGGCTTTGCTCGATTTTACTCTCGCGCGCATCTCTTTCACGGAGGATTCGAGTTTTTCGATGGCGTCTTCGCCTTCTTTTTTGATCGCAAAGTACGGCTGGGCTTTTTTAATCGCGCGAATGTTTTTGGTGTTGGAGGAGAGGCGAGCGCACTCGTCGACGGCTTCCATGGCGAGTTTGGCGTTGGTTTCGTGCGCGAGCAAAGCGCGACGCATGACGCGTTCGGCTTCGGCGACGTTGGCGACGGCCTCGGAGAGTTTTTCGAGGAGGCGGAGGTTCGATTTGTCCAGTTTTTTCTTCTTCCGTTTTTTCTTCTTCTTCTTCGGAGAGGCTGAAGGAGAGGTTGCGAGCTCTGGGTTGGCGATGTCGCTGTGTTCGTTGTCCTCCTCGTCGTCGCAGTCGTCTGTGACGTTTTCCTTATCCTCCTCCTCGTCTTCGTCTTTGCTAAAAGAAGAAGAAGAAGAAGAAGAGCAAGAACGAGGAGAATCGCCTCCTCCGTCTCCCCTCGTCCCTTCTTCTCGTCTCTTGGCTAACATTCTCTCTAACTTTGAAACCGTTCTCTTACACTTTTCGTGATGATCGAAACATTCCGCGTGCGCAATCATCGCCTCTTGACTCCTATTCTGATACAAACTCGCCACCGCTCTCTTGTGCAACGCCGGCACCGCCTTCTTCACCGCCCCGCTCAGCTGCTTATACATCCCGTCCACCGCTTCCTTCGCGCGCTCCTTCTCCTCTCTCAACGTCCGCTTCCCTCGATCGTACTCTTGCTCAGCTTTGTTCACTTCCTCCGCGGCGTCGTTCAAATCTTCCAAAGCCGTCTCTACCCTCGGATCTACCTCTTCCTCCTCTCCCATCAAATCCGTATTTTGCTCGTACATCCGACCCCTCGCCGCGAGCGCCTCCGCCTCCAACGCGGAATCTTCCAGAGACAAAATCGAACACGTCGTCGCGTTATTCAGAGACGACTCCGTGCGATTGTGCCGCTGCTGCTGCTCCCGCGTTCTGCCCGTCGTGCCTGTACCAGCACCACGACTCGCGGCAAACTTTGGCCGCACGAAATCCTCCTCCGTGAACGCAATCGCCTCTTCCAGGTGACCAATTTTCTCATCCTGCGAAAACAGAAATCTCTTCCCAGCCTCCTCGTCTTCCGCGTCGTCTTCCGCGTTGAGCGTGTTGAGCGTGATAATCGAGGACACGTTCGACAGGAACGACGCGTTCCGCTCGTGCCGATGCGCGTTATCGTTAGCACCATCGTCTTCTTCTTCTTCTTCTTCTTCTTCTTCTTCTTCATCGCCGTCGTCGTCGTCGTTGCTCGGAATCGTCAGAGTGACGCGCACCATCGTCTTCTCTTTCTCCTCGACCTCGTCGTTAAAGTCTTCTCCTCCAAGTCGCGGAAGAACAACTTCCAGGCGCGCTCGAACGACGACATCGGCAACAGACGAGTAGTCCTCCGAACGGGAAAACATTGCGAAGAGAGAGAGTGCGTTTGTTATCGTCTGGTCGTGTTTTTCATCACCATTTTTAAGCGCTTTTGAAGTGCCGCATTTCCCCCACGCGCAACGACAAAATGCCATTCATTTGAAAGCAACAAAGAAGGATGAGACCCGTGTTCTCCTCTCTCTCCTCACCCGAGAAGAAGAATAACGCCTTTTGCCCTCGAGGAGGAGTGTCATCGGTTGTTGTTCCCAGGTGGATTGTGAAGCTCTTTTATTCTTCTCATCGACAAAGAATGGTGAAGCGGATTGGAGTTTTCGTCGTCGTCGTCGTCGTCGTTCTTCTTCTGTCTTCGGGACGGTCGTCGTCCGTGTCGTCGTCGTCGACGACAGCAAACGACGCGACCGCGTGCGTTCGCGCTTTCTCTTCTTCTTCGTCTTCTTCGAAAGCGTTCGTCGTCAGAGCGCGACACTACGCGCTCGTGAACCCGAAAGAGAGAAGATACGCGAGTAACCACTGGTTTCACGTGGCTGAGTTTCACGCGCACGCGCACTCGAGGCTGCGCGAGAGACGAAGGAGGAAGGATATTAACAACAACGATGCTCCTCTCGTCGGAGCTGATTTTGGTGGAGGAGAATTTTCGACGACGACGACGAAAAGAACGACGAAAACGGTGGCGTTGACGGTACCGAGCGAGACGTTTTTGCGAACGCTCTCGCCGACGACGAGATTTTTGTTGGCGGTGAGTTACTGCGAGGAATTTAAGGACGAGAATGGATGCGAGGAGGTGGTGTTTACGTTTATAGATGGGCGAGGTAAAAGAGCGGAAGATACGTTCGTGGTGTCGCGCACGAGGCAGTCTCTGAGGAGACGGTTCGTGGAGAATTTTCGCGAATCGTCGTCGGCGAGTTTGCTCGCGTTGTGCGCGATGGAAGAAAACGGCGAGAAGGGTGTTGATGCGTGGAACGGAATGGTTGAAGTCGTAAACGTTGAACCGCCTGAAAACTATGCCTACGCGCGCGGCGATGGGAACGACGACGACGGTGAGAATAAGATGAACGGTGCCGTGGAGAAGAGTTTGTACGAGGGGAGTTTTGGCGGCATGCACGTCGATCGAGGTGCGTGGATGCCAAACGCGGGTGACAGTGAAAGTATTCGCGAGGCGATTAAAAATGTGTGCTCACCGCCGAGGCACTCTTCCTTCTCCCTCGACGACGACGATGAAGGAGCTGAAAATGTAAACTCGGATTCCTTGGACGGATGTCTCCGCATCGCTTCTCAAATACGCAAACACGATGAAAGTAGAAGGATAGAAACTAGTGTTAGTGATAGAAGCAGTAGTAGTAGTAGTAGTAGTAGCAGCAGCAGCAGCATTAGTCACGATAGCAGCAGCAGCGGTATTAGTAGTAGCAGAAGCAATGGCAACAGCAGGGGCGAAGAAGTAAAACTCGCGCTCGTGTACAATCGCAACGCCGGTCGGGCCATCGACGACGTTCAAAGCGTGCGTGCGAAATTGGAAGAGCTTTTAAACTTATCAGAAAGTAAGAGGAGACATGGCACTGTCTCTCACTGGCGAGTGCTCGTACTCACGCACGACGAGAAGAACCCGCCGTGTTTACTGAGCAAATGCGTTGGAAGCGCGTCTTTGGTGCTCACACCGCACGGATTTCAATCCATGCTCGCAGTTTTCATGTCTGAAAACGCGCTCCTTTACGAAGCGTTTCCTTCCAGGTATTACAAACACGGATACAAACGTTTAGCGTTGGAGTTTAATCTCGCGTATGGGTATTCGCAATCAAAACCAGTCGGTTTCGTTTCAAAACTCATCGCGAAATTCTTCACGACAGACGCTTGCATGAAAATGTATTACTGTCGCTACTTATCCCGCAAAGCGAGCGTAGATGTCGACGACGGCATGATTGCGAGAATCGTCCACGCGTTGGTTTCGATGCGAAGAGAGGAAGGTGAAGAAGGAGATAAAGAAGGAGGAGGAGAAGACGAAGCGCATCTCTCCTCCCCTGTCTTTGTCCTCCCGAACCGCGTCCAGTGCAACTGGCGCTGCGCCGGCGAAGCGGGATGTCAAAAGTTCACCTTCGACGAGCGTTCGAAAACTTGTAAAACTCGCATCGATCGGTACCAAAAAGAGCACGCGACTGCAGGCGGAGACGTCATAGGGAGAGGCATATACGACCAGAAATGCGTCGTTCTCGGCTGTCGATGACACCCTTCGCGGTGTATTCATTATTTCATTTTGTGTAATAAATTGAACTTTTGTTCATCATTTTAAATATCCGCATTTTAAAAATCCGCATCTCTCTCTCTCTGCCTCTGTCTTCGATTCGAAGCACAATCCACCGAGCGAAATAAAACTCCTTTCGCGCGAGGTTATAACAAACATCTCCTCTCCGGCGTCGTGTTTTTCCGAGCGCGCGCGCTGGCGTTCTCCGCGAGTTTTTTTGTATTCCAAAAATGGAATCGCGCGTAGTCATCGACTCGCGAGAAGAACACCATCATCATCATCGCCATCGAAGCAGCATCAACAACAACAACAACGTCGGGAACAGAAAAGGAGCGATATTGAACACGTTCATCGTTTTAGTCGTCATCGCGTGCGCTTTACTGTTTGAAGAGTTGGTCGCGGTTGGGAAAGTCGTGCGACGTCGAGTCTTTGTTGGTTTCCCTCTTTACGACACCGGAGAGGAGGTCAACCGCCGGGAGGCGGAGGATGCGAACGTTTGGACGATGACGCCCCGGGAACACGACGAAGAAAAGCAGCGAGAGCAAACATCGCCGGTATTTATCACGTTTTCAGATTTTGTCGGCGAAGGCGTGTGCGCCGGGGTCGAGACGGCGCTGTTGCGCGGGATCGAGTTGAACGTCATCGGCGTAAAAGATGCGAAGAGCGAAGGCGAGAAGAACGGTTTCGCTTTAGAGAAGTTCGCGAAAGTGAAAACGGTCAAGTCGAGAAAGATGTACGGTTTTTTGGAAGCGCTTACGGAGAGAGAGAAGCACTGGGAGGCATTTGGGATCGCGAGCGGCGATACGATTGTGAACATCGCGGACGCGAGCGACGTCTTGTACTTTCAAGACGGCGCGACGATCATGGAAAAGTATAAGCAGATTGTTCGAGACGCGCCGGTGGATGAAAGTAGGAAACACACCATAGTTTTGGTTGGTGCAGAAAGGAATTGTTGGCCGAGCATGGACGGAGAAAGAGAACTCGTACCTGGCGGGAGAAAATACTGCGAGCAGTTTAAATCGGTGTCCGGGAACTCGAGTTATCACTTTCTAAATAGCGGGAGTTTGATGGGCAGAGTGGACGCAGTGAAGGCGTTGTTGAAAAGAGTTGAGGCTGTCATGGAGGAAGGCAAGGAAAATGACGACGATCAGCAGTTGTTACAAATGCAATACGAGCGTCAGATTAAGCAAAAGAACGAAGGAGGGGAAAAAGAAGAAGACGCATTTACGATACTTCTCGACCACAAAGCGTCGATTTTCCAAACAGGGTGGGGGTCTCATCTCGCGGACGGCCGGTACGCGGCGCGCGATCCGAACGGCGCGTATTACAACGAGGCAAAGTGCGCCGTTGAAAATACTGAGCACAACAGCGAACCTTCGATAATTCACTTCAACGGAGGTAAAGTCGCGCTTTTTCCGGTCGCGAGAAGAAGCATCGAGTGCTTTTCTTCGTCGTCTTCTTCCTCCTCTTCTTCATCTCTCAGAGAAGAAATAAAGTCGCGGTATCCTTGGTTCGAGACGCAGTGCTTAGCAGCAACGGTAGGAGCAACTAGTAGTAGTAGTAGTAGTAGTAACATTATTTAATTTTACATTATTGTTATCGATTGTTTAGTCTACTAATGTCATCGCTTTTACGTATCGTTTGATCATCTCTCCCATGTACCGAACGCCGACGCTCTCGTCGAGCCATTGCGCCAAATCCTGTAAAGCCATCGCCGATTGTCGCACGTCTTCCAACTCTCCTTCTTTTCCGCCGAGGAGCTTGTCGTCGCGAAACGCCCTCGCTTCTGCCAGCACGTTTTCTGGATTCACCGTGAAGCTAAACTCGCCGTCCTCTAAACCTCTACTAAACCAATCATCGAACACGTTTACGCGCAGCATCGCCGATCCTGCGCGAGCGATGACTAACTGCCTATTGAACGAGTGCGAGTTACCATCGATGTCTAAAAGCACTTTATTCTTCCCGAAATCGCCGTCTCCCATCCTTGGTTTCGCTAAGTGGTGAGCTTGCGGAAACCCTTGTATGAATTCCGTAAAGCCTACGTCAAAACCGGGTTCATTTATCAAATCTTTAATCACTCTGTTGCGCAAGTTGGTCTCCGGCGTACTCGATCCCGTCGACGATCCTCTAAATTTAATATCGTTCGAACGTTCGTCCCAACTCGGATCCTTGCGAAGCTGAAACTGTTCCCACGACGAACGTTCCGTGGCGTTTAGTATCGATGAGGCGCCTCCTTTCTTTCTCTCCCCATCTTGTCTGATGTAATTCTTGAAGTGCCCGAAATAATCGGGAAAAGGGAACAAAAAGTCGTCGTGACAGCCGTCCACCTTCGCCATGCTCCACACGACCACGCCATCTCCAATAAAAGAAAACGGCGACGTTCTTTTCTGGATTACCCCGTGCAAATTGGACAGTTGCTGTTGTTTCGGGCACTCGCCCATCATCAAAGGCTCGTCGAAACAATTAATCAAAAACCACATCTCCTTAAAATCGTCGGGGAGGTACTTTTGGCCAATCTCCGTGACTTTATCGCGCATGAATTCGTGAAAGTCATTCGTGGACCACCACTGCGTCTGCCCTTCCAACCGAACCCATTCGAACGCGCTAGGGTTATTAGTATTTCGCCGCAACGCGTATAACGCCAGCTTCCTAGAGTCTCTTCTCACGGCCGCGCGCATCCGCTCTCTCGAAAGTTTCTCGTTTGCAAACTTCTCCACGTCTTGGAAATTCTTCTCGAAGAATCGAAAAAAAAATCCGTCCCGGTCTTCGCCGCTCACAAAGTGCCGGCGCAACGAAGCCGAAGATATATGAGGAGAAGAAATATTAGCACCAAGAAAAGAAGAAGGAGAATCTCGACCAGGTACCGCCGCGCTCCTCCTACTCCGACGGCGATCCTCCGCGACGCTCGCGGCGCCGCGTCCGCCGCCACCAAACGTCGTCAACTGCGCTCTCAGCGTCTTCCTCACCGCCAAAGTCTCCTCGTAAAACAACACAAAACATAAGAACGCCGCGACGAAGAAAAGTGTTCGAATCCAAGACTGAGCGCCCCCGCCGCTTTCTTTCGTCGTCGTTAAAGACGTAGATAAAACGAACGCCTTTTTCGGTCCGCGTTTCTCCGCGACGACCAAAAGCACTTCTTCATCAGTATCAGTATCTTTTCCTTTTCCGAGGTTGTCGTCGTCGTCGTCACCATCGCCGCGCTTCTCGTTGGAAAAAATCGACGACGGCGCGAAAAGAAATCGATGCATATGTGTACTCTCTCTCTCTCGTTCGAGGACGGGCAGAGCAAAGATTGCACGCGGCAGAAATCCGTGCGATTACGCGCGTTCAGAGTAACGTGCGTTACCTAACACCAAATTTCCCCCAATTCGCTTTGTTGTCTCCTACACGAACACGCGCACATCGCACCGCATACGCGTGTGTTATATATTATCAGCGTCGAGTAGTCGATTCTGCGCTCTCTCTTTCGAGTGCGCTCGCGTGCGTGCGTGTGTGTTTGCTGTATTATCGCCAGGCGTCGTTTTGCTTTAGGGGACACGTGGTGCTCCTTTGAAGTTGTG
>Ga0255770_10002634_pt1 | contig 15917 bp, 4 predicted proteins | sample 071ome_22_FD_179968 | JGI IMG/M metagenome (GOLD analysis project Ga0255770, IMG submission 179968) | Coastal salt marsh microbial communities from the Groves Creek Marsh, Skidaway Island, Georgia - 071404AT metaG (version 2) | ecosystem: Environmental > Aquatic > Marine > Intertidal zone > Salt... | reverse complement strand
CAGAGTCCGCTTTCGTCGTACCGCGAGTATTGGTGCGAACGCGCCGCCAACTTGAGAGGGATACTCGCTCAACTCGGCTCGGATAAGATTCAGATTTTGCTTCGCAAGCTGGAAAAGCGAAAGCACGCCGAATACATTTGCCGAGATGTGCATTCGATGTCGGGCAGCATCGAAGATGAGCTTCATCGATCCGTGAGAGTCTGCGAGTTACTGGACTGTATCGAAACATCGTACGAGTATTTCATCAATGCCAGATTGACATCCTCGACAAACGCTCTGGAACACTTGACGCGTGAAATTTGGGGTACTTGGCAAAACGTGCCGCGAGATGACCGAGTAGCGACATTTGAGCTTTACATCGATCTGTTGAGGCGGGTGAGCGACCAAATCATAGCCACTTGTAAGGCTGAAGTGCAACTGGAAACGATATTCCAGCCAGACATCGTGGACACGGAGGATTACGACACCGCAGTCAGTACGTTGCGTCAATGTTCAACTATTGCTGAGTACTGGGAAGGATTACGAGAATCCATCTGTTCATCTGATGAATCTCACGCCAGTAATCCATTTATTGGTCTTGACATTAAAACCGCGCTGTCTCATTTGGACGCTTTCACGCATCGCTGCAAGGACTTACTGGAGGTATGTGACGCCCGAGAACAGTTTGCACCACCACAACAGCGTTCGTTTCCGAATGCGAACAATCTCACGCACCATGATGTGGATGAGCGATTATTGGCGATGAAAGATGTATTCTTCAGCGGTGTCATGCAGAGATTGCGAAACGTGCGGCACAGCGCCTTGGACATGTCTTCAGTAAAATGGCACGATGAATTCGCCGCATTCAAAACGCAATTGAAACAACTTGAAACCAAGCTTTGCGAGATTTTGGAGCAAGCCTTAGATAAGACATTACAACTGACGAGTCGTGTCGAGTTATTGAGCTTGCTGTATTCTAGAATAGCACGAAGAGATGGTGTTCGAAGAAAAGTTGAGGCGTGCGCCGCGCAGACGTATGCCTTATTTGCGGGCGAGCTCCAATTCGTCAAACATCAGTTTGACACGCAACGCCAGCGTCCACCGATAGGAAGAGAAAGTCCCAAATCGTTTGGTTGCGTTCGCTGGGCGGCGTCTCTTCTGTATAGGCTAGAAAGCATCTTTGGAAGTTTAACGCTGGCGTCGTCATCTGGAACTGTGCCGCAGTCACCGATGCTTCAGGATTTGGTCGCCACCTACAGCTTGGTGATTCCACAGATAGAGCAATTCATGAAGGAAAAACACCAAGAATGGTTTTCATGTGCGAGCAGAGTTCAAGTAGACAAATATCTGTGCCACCCTGTACTAGAGCTGAGAGACAATCGTACCGTCGCTGTGACGATGCCGTTGGATTTACAAGTTGCGCTCAAAAATGCGGAGGGTTTCATCTCTATTTCCATGGACGTTCCGAAAGGACTCGTTGATTTGACTCAACCAGAGTTTAGCAAGACTCTGAGAAAAATGTACGAAAGCCTGGCGTCGGTGGTAGATAGGAGTGATGCCTTACTCAGCGACATACAAGCAGCACCGCATGGGATTAATCTTTTTGAAGAGAATGTTGAAATCCTTCGCAGTTTGTTCCAAGCAGCCTCTGTAGAGCTCACGTGGAAATCTGACCTCGACGTCGTGGTATCATTCTGCGCCGAAGTGGATGATTTCTGCGCCTTTCTCGGAAAGCAGCTCTCGGATTTTACAAACACAAACACCAAAATATCACAGGCGTGCAACCTGCTGGATACACTGATTCGACCAAAAGTTCGGACTGAAAGCTTGAAGACTATGACCGATTTCGATGCTGAATATCGTGATCAGTTTAGTAGACTCAAGGCGCAGATAAACTCCCTAGTGGACACGATTTTGGCGTTGCTGCGAGACCGACGGGAAGTGATGTGTAGCTCCACCGCAGTTCTTTCGGCTTGGACACAATACGCCAGAGATGTTCAGATTTCGATCGAAGAGGGACTGAAGAAATTATTCGTACAGTTGATTAGTGAACTGAATAACACTTATGGCGAGTGTAATCTCTCTGCGACGCGTCAACAACCATTTTTGGTTACGCGGGCAGACTTGCTGCAGCCTGGAGAATCAGAATATGTCATTTGCACAAATCCAGCTCTCGTCGAGATGATGGATGTTCTGCGCCAACATTTTGACGAAACAGTGGATTATTTTAGTCGTCAGATATCTTCGTTGATAACTGACCCGACTGTGCAAATGTCACTGTGCGAGAGATCAATGTGCGAAATGAGTGGGATTATTGCGAGAGTTCGATCCAACATCAACGCTGGCCTTGGGAAAACACTCAGTGATACGAACGCGATCATGCAGCAATACAGAAGCCAGTACGAATATTTGTGGACTAGTACCTTCGATGAATCGCCTGACACGGAAGAAGTAAAAAGCTACGTTTTGCGCTTGCGAGAGTCAATTGTAAGCATTCAGGCTGAGCACCATTCACACGTTGTCGGCTTTTTGAGAATTGATTGTAGACAGATGAAACAAAGTCTACTCGCTTTGGCCAAGTCTCGGCTGGAGTCGTCCATATTTCTTCTAAGGCAAATAGCGATATCGGACGTCGATGATGTCCTGGACTATTTTTCCACAAATTTGCGACAGTTTGCAACTCCACCCACCGACATTGATGAGCTGGTAACCCACTTGGACAGACTCCAGACACTTCGTTCTGCTACTCCTTCAATTCCAGACATGTTTATCAAACCTAGGCATAGTTTTGAAGTTTTCGGGTCATTCATGCCGCTAGATGTGGAAAGTGTAGACAAGCTCTCGAGCGTTGCTCAAGAGTTTGAGAATTTCAAAGCATGCCTCGATTCCATCGAAGACAAGCTTGATGAAACGAAGTCTTCGTTCAGAAACGAGCTTCAAGTCGCAATAAGTACGCTTGAGAAAGACATGCGATCGTACAAAGAGGGCTTCTTGCGCCTATCACCCATACATATCCATCCGGCGTGCTCGGCTGAGGCGTGCGAGCAAGCTTGGTTTTACATTGAAGCATCGGATGGTGCGATACAGAAGTTTCAAGCTCGGATCAAAACCATTGACACCGGTTTGCAAGTTTTCAAAGATATTGACGAGCCAGATTTAAATGATATCGATGAAACCAGTCAGATGCTGACGCATCTCAAATCTTTGTGGGAGATTGTGCGAGACTGGAACACTCTTTTTGAAGAATGGAAAGATGGCAAATTCCACGATCTCGATGTGGAGTTGATGGAGAGCCAAGCCACGATGGTCGGTAAAAGAGTTACAAAAGTCGGTCGAGGCATCGTAAAGGATTGGGAAACATGGGTAAGCTTGAGAGAGAATGTCGATAGCTTTAGACGCCTCATGCCGCTCATAGTGGACATGCGCAATCCGGCGATTCGCGATCGTCACTGGCTGCTTGTGATGGATGCGTGCGGGAAATCCTTCGATTACGCCAGCGAAAATTTTACCTTGGCGAGAGTCGTCGAGCTCGGTCTCGATCAGTGTGCAGAAACGATATCAGAAATAAGCGACGATGCTACCAAAGAACTCGCGGTGGATAAGACACTCGAAAGCATCTCCGATAGCTGGAAACATATTTCATTGGACACGGGACCTTACAAGGAGGAAAGGAACGACGTCATGAAACTGCGTAGCGCCGACGAAATCTTCTCCATTCTAGAAGACCACACGGTGACGTTGAGCACTTTGAAAGCGAGCAAGTTTTTTTCCGTATTTGAAGACGTCATCACCTGCTGGGAAAGAGCGCTGAGAATGGTAAACGATGTCATCGAGATGGTACTGAAAGTGCAACTTGAATGGATGTATCTGGAAAGCATTTTCATCGGGAGCGAAGACATCGCTCAGCAGCTTCCAGAAGAGACGAGGCTATTTCATGAAATAAATTTGAACTTTATCAGCACCATGCATCGCCTGCACTGTTCAGAAAATGCACTCGCCGCATGTGCCTCGGTGAGTGCCGCAGAGATTTACAACGCTCCTGATGAATCCATCCTGAACGAACTGACATCTATGGATAACGATCTCGAACGCATCCAAAAGTCACTCGATAACTATCTCGAGTTGAAGCGTCAGACATTCCCGCGCTTTTACTTTTTAAGCAACGACGATTTGCTGCAGATTTTGGGCCAGGTGAAGGATCCGGAAGCCATTCAACCGCACCTGAAGGGAATGTTCGAGGGCATAAAAAGGTTGGAGATGCATCCGCCAGATCCGTTGTGCGCTCGACGTCACTGGCAGTCTGTAGCGATGATTTCCTCAGATGGTGAACGCATTTCGTTTGACAAGCCTGTCAATCACATAGGCAGGCCAGAGCATTGGTTGAACACTGTCGAAGCTGAGATGTACGCAGCGACCAAGACGCACTTAGCGGCGGCATATGAGCAATGTCGCGCCAAAGGTACGAAGAAGGAGAAATGGGTTAAAGATAATCCGGGTCAGGTGACGATAACGTCAGGTTGTATTTACTGGACTTCACAGTGCGAGCGAGCTCTAGCGGACGCTGAAGACGTTAACGAAGCCTTGAAAAAATTGAGAAGAAAATGGATTCAGTACTTGAACCAACTCGTCGCCATGACACGCTCAACGTTGGACAAGGTGACGAGGAAAAAGCTGACTGCACTGATAACCATAGAGGTTCACGCTCGTGATACGATTGAAAAACTGATTAAAAATGGCTGTACCGCGCGAGATGATTTTGAATGGGTATCGCAGTTAAGATTCTACTGGGAGAGCGAAATCAAACATTGCACGGTTAGACAAGTCCTTAGTGTTTTCGATTACGGATACGAGTATCAAGGTAATAATGGGCGCCTCGTCGTTACGCCTTTAACAGATCGCTGTTATATGACTCTTGGAGCTGCAATGTATACGCGTCGTGGAGGTAATCCACTCGGACCGGCGGGAACTGGAAAGACAGAGACGGTGAAAGACTTTGGAAAGGCTCTAGCGAGATATGTCATTGTATTCAACTGTTCTGACGGCGTCGACTACAAAATGACTGGTAAGATGTTTAGTGGATTGGCTCAGACTGGCGCATGGGCTTGCCTCGATGAGTTCAACAGAATTACCGTCGAAGTACTTTCAGTTGTAGCAACGCAGATAAGCGTTGTGATGGCTGCCGTAAAGCAAAATGCAAAGATGTTCGACTTTGAAGGTCAACGTATTCGATTGATTCCATCGTGTGGAGTTTTTGTAACGATGAATCCGGGGTATGCCGGTCGTGCAGAGTTGCCAGATAATCTGAAGGCTATCGTACGCCCAGTCTCGATGATGGTACCTGACTTTTGCCTCATCGCCGAAATCATGCTCTTCAGCGAAGGTTTCACAAACGCCAAGCCATTGGCAAAGAAAATGGTTGCCATCATGGAGATGAGTCAGCAACAGCTTAGTAAGCAAGATCACTACGATTACACTCTGCGTTCTTTTATCATCCCAATCTCGCGCGCGGCGGGAACGAAGAAGCGCGAATCTCCACAAACTGAAGAGCAGGTGATTTTGTTCAACGCGATGAGTGAGTTGATAGTTCCAAAACTCGTGTACCAAGATATTCCACTCTTTAAGCATCTGCTGTCCGACTTATTCCCAGAAATTAGCACTAGTCACGCGGATGATGCGTTGCTCCGCGACGCTCTGGTTCGGGAGTGCAGGTTGTGCAATGTACAGCCCGTCGAGGCGTGGATATCAAAAATTATTCAGATTTTTGATTGCAAGTGCGCTCGACATGGCAATATGATAGTGGGTAAAACAGGATCCGGCAAGACGACAGCGAGAGAGCTACTCGTCAGAGCGATGAAGAGTTTGAAGGAAAGTCATCCGGATTCCGAACTTTTCCAAAATGTCGAAGTGTATACAATAAATCCGCTTTCGCTGTCGAACGAAGAACTTTATGGTTCATTCGACGAAGCAACGCACGAATGGACAGACGGCGTCTTGTCCAAAATCATGCGTGATGTTTGTAAAGACGATTCATCCACACAAAAGTGGATTGTCATGGATGGGCCTGTAGACACTCTTTGGATCGAGAGCATGAACACCCTTCTCGACGACAACAAGCTCCTCACATTACTCTCAGGAGAACGAATAATGATGAGTCAACAGGTTTCGATTTTGTTTGAGGTTGAAGATTTGTCTCAGGCGTCTCCGGCTACAGTGTCGAGAGCGGGTATGATTTATTTCAACGTAGAAGACCTTGGTTGGCAACCTTTCATCGCGAGTTGGCTCACTCGTCGACGAGAGAGTAAAATACGAGATTCGACCATCGAGGAGTCGCTGTCGGCGTGTGTCGACAAATATTTACATGAGGCTGTAGAATGCAAAATGACAAAGTGTACCGAACTTGTCAAGACGGATATATTGGCAGCTGTCCGTCAGTTGACGATTCTCTTTGACGCGCACGACGTCCCCACGTGTGATCACGTCGAGGCTGTTTTTGTGTTTTGTTTGATCTGGTCAATTGGTGCATCCATCGATATGGCTAGCCGTGTTCGATTCGACAACATGTTACAACAGTTGGCACCTTTGAAAATGTTGCCTCACACACCAGCGATTGCTCTCACTGACGTGACAGTATTCGATTATTACTACGACTTCGATCGCCGGGAGTTTGTATTATGGTCGCAGAAAATTCCGGCATGCCATCTGCCGAACGTGTCTGAAGTGCCCTTCTTTAAGCTCATGGTCCCAACGGTGGACACAGTGCGCACTCAACACATTACTCAGCTTCTAATCGAGTCAAATACAAACGTGCTCATCGTGGGGAATGTCGGAGTCGGCAAGTCCATGGTTGTCAATTCCTGTTTGGAAGAGCTTCCAGACAGATACGTAGGCGGTCGAATTACATTCAGCGCGCAGACGAGCTCGCATTCGCTACAAGATACAATCGAAGGTAAGCTCGAACGGCGATCGAAGGGCGTTTTCGCGCCAAGTGGTGGACGTAAACTGATTCTCGCCATCGATGACTTCAACATGCCGAAGAAGAGTGAATTTGGCTTCATTCCACCTTTAGAACTACTCAAGATGTGGCACGACAATGGTTTTTGGTACGACAGAGTCAAGCAAGAGCCCGTTCAGGTGAACGACGTCAAACTTCTAGCAGCCATGGCCCCGCCAGGAGGAGGTCGAAATGCGTTTTCGCAACGGGTAATGTCAATTTTTGGCGTCGTAAACATGGTCGATCCATCCGAGGCGCAACTGGAACGAATTTACAGCACCATACTCGGACAAATGCAACAGGGGTTTGATCAGTCGATCTCGACGGTAGGGAACGCAATCGTGAAAGCAAGCATCGGCGTGTACAGTGTTCTGGTCAAAGAACTCTTACCGACACCAACCAAGTGTCATTATCTTTTCAACACGCGCGATTTGTCAAAAGTGATACAGGGCGTAACCCGCGCGACGAAGCAGTTTTATGACTCACGCGAATCCATCCTGCATTTGTGGATACACGAGAATCTACGGGTCTTTGGCGATCGAGTTTGGGATCCTGAAGACTTTCAGTGGTTGCAGCGACAAATTGACACGAATTTACGCATTCATTTCTCCACCTCATGGAACGAAATCGTTTCGACAGATAATTTGGTATGTTTGAATGCGAGCGACGACAACGTTCGACTCAAGGAGTGTCATCCGTTTGTATCATTCATGCGGCCTGCGATGGACAGTCCCCCTTACGAAGTGATAACCGACACTCAAACGCTCAAAGAGTCTCTGATAGAGAAGCTCGAAGATTACGCTTTGGAATCTGGCAATGGTGAAATGGAACTGGTGCTATTCAAGGATGCTGTAATGCACGTCTGCCGCATTCACCGCATCTTGACTCAGCCGAAGGGCAACGCACTGCTTGTTGGAGTCGGTGGAAGCGGTCGGAAGTCGCTCGCGCGATTGGCGGCATACGTGGCCGAGATGAAGACGTTTTCTATCGAAATCACTAAGAATTATAGAATCAACGAGTTTCGAGAAGATCTGAAATCATTGTATCGTCAGGCGGGCGTGGTTGGCGTACAGACTGTTTTGATTCTCGATGATACGCAGATTGTGAGTGAATCGTTTTTAGAGGACATAAACAACGCTCTCACCTCTGGGGATATTCCAGGTCTGTATAGCAAAGACGAACACAACGCGATTTGCGAGGATATGAGAAAAGTGGCGAAGTCGAATAGTGTGCAGGCAGTGACGCACGATGATTTGTATGTGTTTTTCATGGAACGCGTACTGCAGAATCTGCACATCGTGTTGTGCATGTCTCCGATCGGTGATACATTTCGCGAGCGCGTAAGAATGTTTCCCGGTTTAGTCAACTGTTGTACGATAGATTGGTTCACCGACTGGCCTGCGGACGCCTTGATTGAGGTTGCAGCTAAAAAGTTGAGTAATGACAACATGAACGACGACATGAAGCATCACTTGTGCACGGCTTTTGGAAAAATCCATGAATCAACGATAAGCGTGGCTGATTCCATGTTTAAACACCTGAAGCGAAAGGTGTACATCACACCCACGAACTTCATCGAGTTTGTCAACTTTTTTAAATCTCTAATGGCGGAGAAAACACAAACTCTCCATGATCAGATGGAAAAGCTTAGAGGCGGACTTTCCAAACTCGATGAAACAGAAACTCAAGTTTTACAAATGCAAAGTGTTTGTAAGGACAAGGCGAAGGTCGTAGCGGATGCAAAGAGAGACTGTGAAGAGCTGCTCAAGGTGATCGTACAAGATAAGCGAGCTGCAGACGAGCAGAGTATCAAGGTGAGTGCCGAAGCCGGACGCGTCGAGATGGAAGCGCAGAAAGCCAACGAAATCGCAGACGAATGTAAACTCAAACTCAACGAAGCTCTACCAGCGTTACAAGAAGCTGAAGCGGCTTTGAATGTGTTGACAAAGAAAGATTTGGGTGAATTAAAATCTTACGTCAAACCACCAGCACTAGTCGAACTTTGCTTGAAGGGCGTGTTGACTGTTTTAAAGAGACCGACCACTTGGGAAGAAGCCAAGAAACAGTTGGGCGATTCGGGATTCCTCGATCGGTTACTACATTTCGACAAAGATTCATTGTCGGATGCTTTGCTGGCAAAGATAGCAAAGTATGTGAATCATGTCGATTACCAACCCCGAACCATTGGAAAAGTGTCCAGCGCGGCTGAGGGATTGTGTAAATGGGTACACGCCATGTTTTCTTATGGGAATGTCGCGCGTGAAATCGCACCGAAGAGAGCCACGTTAAAGCAGGCACAGGATAAATTGGCGCTGAAACAAGAGGCGCTCACATTGACCCAGAAAGATTTGGCAGATGTCATGTCCAAAGTCAGCGCGCTTAAGGAGCAGTATGAGAAATCTGCTTCCAAAAAAGCGGCTCTTGAGAGTGAATATGCAGAACTAGAAATCAAACTCGAACGCGCTGAAGCGCTCGTCGAAGGTTTATCTGGTGAGAAGACACGATGGAAGCAGGCTGTGAAAGATTTTGAACAAAAAATTTCGCGACTTCCAGGCGATGTTTGCATTGCAGCCGCCTTTATGAGTTACGCTGGCGCTTTTCCATCTGAATACAGGAAAGTCCTCATCGACGACTGCTGGATGCCAACTGTCAAGGAACTTTCTCTACCCCATAGCTCTGATTTCATGTTTGCGCAATTTCTTGCAGATCCGTCGGATGTTCGAGATTGGAATATTCAAGGATTGCCCTCTGATTCTTTCAGTACAGAAAACGGAGTGCTCGCCACGCGCGGGAATCGTTGGCCTCTGCTGATTGACCCACAGGGACAAGGTAATAAATGGATCAAAGCGATGGAGGGAAGCAATGATTTGTTGGTGACCACTTTGACGTCGCCTGATATGGTCCGCAACATCGAACGTGCGGTTCAATTCGGTACCCCAGTGTTAATTCAAGACGTGAAAGAATCCATTGACCCAATTTTAGAACATTTGGCTGCAAAGTCATTCGTCAAGAAGGGTGGATCAGTCACTGTGAAAATAGGTGACAAAAATGTCGAAGTTTCTCCGAAATTCAGGCTATACTTTACGTCAAAGCTTATGAATCCACACTACACACCCGAAATCAGTACAAGGCTCGCCGTGATAAATTTCACGGTGAAGGAGCAAGGGCTCAACGCGCAACTGAGAGATCTCGTTGTGAGGCGCGAACGTCCAGATCTGGATTCAGAGAAGAATGATCTCGTCGTCAAAGTGGCTAGAGGTAAACGAAAATTGGTTGAGCTTGAAGATTTGATTTTAGATTTGTTGAGTAAAGCCACGGGGTCTCTGTTGGACAATATCGAGCTCATTAATTCTCTGACGTACTCGAAAGCCACAAGCGAAGAAGTTTCTGCAAGCTTAAGGGTTGCGGAGAAAACTGGCGAGCAAATTGAGAAAACCGCCGCTGCTTACGCGCCTGCGGCAGAAAGAGCGACCTTGCTATACTTTACGCTGTATGCATTCGCAGATGTCGATCCTATGTATCAGTTTAGTTTGGACTCGTATACATCGTTGTTTGATTCATCAATCACAAAGTCCAAAAGACAAAGCCTTTCAGATCCGAGTGACATTGAAGAACGGTTGAATCAGTTGAATAATTATCACACGTACGCTGTGTATCGATACGCTTCTCGTGGACTTTTTGAATCACACAAACTTTTGCTGAGTTTGCAAATTTGCATGAGAATTCAGATGGCCGCAAAGACAATTTCGACGCGCGAGTGGAACTACTTGATAGGCACAGATAAGGGTAACACAGAAGACTCGAGCAAAACGTCTCCCTGCATTCGAATCGATTGGCTGCCTTCCGAAAGTTGGTCAAATGTGCGCCGCTTGGCGCTCGACTTTGCGCAGGTATTTGCGGAACTTCCAGAATCAATCGACTCGGAATCCCACGACGAATGGCGACATTGGTACCAGCACGCCAAGCCGGAAACGCAAGAGCTGCCCGGTAAATGGCAGAATTCATTGGATAGTTTGCAAAAGCTTCTGTTACTCAAAGCACTCAGATTAGACCGCGTCGAAATCGCCATTCGCACCTACGTTTCTGATTATCTCGGCGAAAAGTTTGTGGATCCGCCGGTGCTCAACCTGAATGAAGTGTTCAACGATTCTACGTGCACAGAACCATGCATATTCGTTCTGAGCGCAGGTGTCGATCCTATGGCTAATCTACGGCAGTTGGCAATTTCAAAGGAGATGTCAGATAAACTGCACACCGTTGCTCTAGGTCAGGGTCAGGCTGCGACAGCTACAGAGTTGATCGCTCGCGGTCGCAAGGAAGGACATTGGGTGTTTCTCGCAAACTGCCACTTAATGTTGTCTTGGCTGCCTGATTTACAAACGATCATCGAGGACTTTGATATTGAGAAACCACACACAGACTTTAGACTGTGGTTGTCATCGACACCGACGTCCTCGTTTCCTCTATACATTTTACAGAGAGGTTTAAAAATCACCACCGAGCCACCCAAGGGGCTGCGGGCAAACCTGTCAAGAATTTATACGACGTGCATCTCTGAAGAATCGTTCACTCAGTGCAACAAGCGAGAGAAATATGGAAAACTTTTATTTGCGCTGTCATTCTTCCATGCTTTGCTGCTGGAGCGAAAGAAATTTGGTACACTCGGAATGAACATACCATATGATTTCAACGACACTGACTTTTCAGTCAGCGATGACATTTTAAAATCATACCTCGATGGTTACGAGGAAACACCATGGGAATCTTTAAGGTACTTGATAGGTGAAGCGAATTACGGAGGGCGAATCACCGACGAGATAGACCGGCGCATCATCAGGGCATACTTGTTGCAGTTTTTCAACGAAGACGCTTTGCAAGTGGATGGCTTTGGATTGGTTCACGGAGCTCTGGCGAGCACGTATCATATACCCGCGGGGGCGGTCGAGCTAAAACGCCAACGCGACTTTGTCAACAAGCTACCGTTAAGCGACCAAGCTGGCGCGTTCGGTCAACACGCGAACGCCGACATGTCGTATTTGATTGTGGAGAGCGAAGCAATTTTGCGCACTTGCGCAAATATTCAATTGACGAGCGGTTCGAGTGCAGACCCGACACAGCAGGGCTTTGAATCCATAGAGTCAAAAGTGAGCTCACGAATCGATCAGCTTCTCGCAATCGCGCCAGAGCCACTAGATTTCGCCAAGATTCGAAAATCAAAGCTGGGGGACGACACCCAGTGTCCGCTTACAGTAAACATGATGCAAGAGATACAGCGGTACAATGTACTTTTGTTGGACGTGCACGAGTCGCTTAAAAATCTGAGCAACGGTATAAAGGGCTTAGTGGTAATGTCTAGAGACATGGATGAGATATTTGACGCACTCGCGGCGAACTCTGTTCCTTCGAGATATCTCAAGGCGTATCCGTCGGTGAAGTCTTTGTTTGCATGGGTGACTGATTTGGGTCACCGCGTGAATCAGCTTAAATCTTGGGCGCTTCGAGATGATACCCCGGAAACCTTTTGGTTAGCAGGGTTTACGTATCCCTCGTGTTTCCTCACCTCGGTTTTGCAAGCGAGTGCGCGTCGTCACGGGATACCGATTGATACGCTCACGTTTTCATTCTCCATTCTCGAGCAAGACGCAAGTGATATCAGCTCTCCACCAGACGAAGGCGTTTATGTTCGTGGTCTGTATCTCGAAGGCGCCGGGTGGGATAAAGATTGTAAATGCTTGTGCGAGCCCAACGCGATGGAGTTGATAGTCAACATGCCAGTGGTCCATTTCATTCCGACGCAGCGCAAACGCTCCAATAAACGGCGGTTGAATGTATATGAGTGCCCGCTTTACATGTATCCGATTAGGACTGGCACACGCGAGCGACCATCGTTCATAACGATGGTTGAACTCGACGCCGGTGATGCTACCGCTGACCACTGGGTGAAACGCGGGACAGCGTTACTTTTATCTCTGTGATTCGGCGGCAAGTCACATGGGAATCATGTGTATGCGATGGGAATGTGTGTATGCGACTCCTCACAACCAGTCGCTCACGATTCGCCGGAACCACGCGTGTCCTCACAACCAGTCGCTCATCATGAAGACTTTCGTTCTCGCCACCGCTTTGACAACTCTGCTCTGCTTTCAGTCTGCTTTCACTGTCGCGCACGCTTGGGAGTGCCCGAAATTTGACGAGGACAAAATAGTCGCCATACTCCAAGTGTGTGTTGCCGATGACGCTGGATTATGCGGAGAGCAGTGCATAGAGGCGCTCGTCGCAGGATCGCTCGAGATCAAAGACACCCTGAAAGTCCCGTGCGACGGCGGCATCGACGGTGTCATGGAGAATGTCCTGAAACGATGTACCGAGGAAAACGGCGCGCAGTTTGATCCGTGTGATGGAAAAGTGAAATCCGTCTTGCGGTCGAACGCCGAAAACGTACAGTGTCTCGAGGGCGGGACCCTCGCCGACTATCTTTAACGATGATCGTCTCATCCCGTTCACCGGTCGCTTCACTTCGCGTCGTTCGAAGCGCACTTTACGCGCGACTTGCAACACTCAACACATTTTCAACCGACGAAAATCGCGCGCACTAGAATGCCTAGGGTTCCATATGTCCGATTACAATTCCACTAAGAGCGTTTGATCGGTCGCAGCTCGTCATCGCACACGCTGTGCTCTATCGGCTGCAACATCTTTCGTTCCGCCCCTTTCTCATCTATGACGACTAGACGAATCACGCCACCGCTTGAGGCGTCGCGAGCGATTGCGAGAGAGATGGCTTTCGCTACCCACGCTTCGGCTTCCGAGCGCGTCATGTTCTCTCGAAACGTATTGTCACAAAAACCATAAATGTAAGCGCTCCCGCTTCCACCGACGGTGAAAGGGGCCTCCATGAGGGACCCACCGAGAGGAATCCCGTACACTTGAGGGCCGAGCTTGCGATCCCACCCCGCTATGATCATTCCCGCTTGGAGCCTCTCCTTGTTCTCGTACGCAATCTTCTTTGTAATATTCGCTACGAGCTTCACGTCGCACGTGAAACCAGCATCAGGGGCATCGACTGCAGGGCTCGAAATCGATACGGCGTGTTCGTGCGCCAACCTTGAGACGTATGCAGCCACGTTTTGCGTATCCGCCGCGCTTCCACTTCGACACATCCACACGTTTGACGTAATCTCGGTAATTTTATCGCTCGCTCTGTTCGCTACGTAAGTCCCCGTCGACGTTCTCGAGTCCGCGCCGAGGATGACTCCATCCGCGTATCGCACGGCCATGATGGTCGTCTTAACGTTTCGTCAGTCTCTCGCTCTCGATAACGAACAGTAAGAACACTTCGTTTGACGATCTGCCCGTCGTCATCATCAGCTCAACAGCCGGTTATCAATCGCGTCGTTTGTTCGCGTCGTCGCGTCGTTTTTCGCGTCGTCGCGCACTCACCCCCATGGACACGGGCGTACTCATGAACCCTTCCGTCATTTTTTCGCGTCGCTTCGGTTTCACGCGCGCGCGCGCGGGTCGTCGCGTCGCTCTGTGTGGGCGTGAACGCCCGAGCTCGGCGTGGACCTCGCGCTTCGAGTCCAACAAACGCGCAGTCTCCAGTTTTGACCGCGCGCGTGAGCCGGGGCGATGCCGGGACGAACGCACAGACGAGGACGGACGTCGAGTAAGAAACACGGACGCGCCGTCGCCGCCGAATCGGACTCGGACTCGGATGGCTCGGACTGTTCTGGGTCGTCGACGGAACAATCGGAACTCTTTGGTGCGATTGAGGACGGGGACGCGAAGGAGTTTGAGCGCCTGTTGCGAGAAGACCCAGAGTGCGTCAAGGAGGTGAACAAGAATGGATGGACGGCGGCGCATCAAGCGGCGTACAGCGGTGAACACGTCATGCTCAAACGCGTGCTCGAGCTCGGTGTGGACGTGAACGCCCGGTGCTCGGATGGGGACCTGGCGGTGCACTACGCGTGCGCGCAAGGCGAGAAGAAGTGTTTAAACGTCTTGGCAAAGGCAGGATCGGACATGGAGGCCAAGGATAACGACGGGGAGACACCTCTGGACGTGGCGACGATGGGGATTCGCGAGCGACTCGCTGAACTCATCGTCGAGGCGAGAAATTCTACAAAGTAAAGTTAGCGTGTACACGTAGGTACTGTATGAATCGACGAATAAAAAAGTAAACGACAATGGACATCGCCTACGCGACTATTCGACGCGAACGAATCTCTCCACGCTCGTCACATCCACTTCTCCATCGTCGCTCTTCTTCGCGACGTACCGTCTGACGCATTTCATCTGCTTGCCGTCTTCGGAAACCGTGCGCGTCGTCGTCTCAAATCCCAAAGGCGACTCCGTCTTCACCTCGTGCGTCGCCGTCGACGCGTCGAACGTCGCCACGCGCGTCACCTCCCCCGGTCCTTGGCTATAAATATCGCTAGATTGAAACTTTTCCACGAACGGCGCACCGAGAGAGTACGTCAAAGTGCGATCCACGCCCGCGGATGACGTCGTCCGCACGACGAATTCGCCCTCTCGTCCGCTCTCCGCCGTTTCCCACGTCTGCGTGTACTCCGCCCGCGACCGCCCCACCGGGTCGTCCACGATTCCGTGCGCCGCCAGGTACGCCACGACGTGTTGATTCCCCGCCGCGTCCCGGCTCCACGTCCCGACGAACGATTCGTGCGCCGCCGACGTCGACGCCGACGCTGCCGTTTTCCTCGTCATCATCGTCATCGTCATCCTTCTCGTCGACGAGGTTCGCGTCAACCGTCGCGTCACCCACCCCTCTTTTCGCCCGCCATCGACGATCCCGTCGCGCGGTAAAACCGTCGCCATCGTCCGTCGTCGAGTGACGTCGTCGGCGAACGCCCGTCCCATCATCCATCCATCCACAGTCATCCATCCACAGTCATTCATCCACCCGCGGACACGTCAAACACGGACACAC
>Ga0255770_10002614_pt1 | contig 15970 bp, 16 predicted proteins | sample 071ome_22_FD_179968 | JGI IMG/M metagenome (GOLD analysis project Ga0255770, IMG submission 179968) | Coastal salt marsh microbial communities from the Groves Creek Marsh, Skidaway Island, Georgia - 071404AT metaG (version 2) | ecosystem: Environmental > Aquatic > Marine > Intertidal zone >... | reverse complement strand
TCGTCGGGACGCTCGTCGACCGACCGACACCGCTTTCCCCGGCGCTCGCGCTCGCGCGTTCGGTGTTTCGCGACGATCGAACGAACGAACGAACGATCGAATTCAGATTGAATTGAATTGAATTGAAATCTGTAACAATGGAAACGACGATACGGGTTTCAGAAGAACCACCACCGACGACGACGACGTCGGAAGCACCGACATCGGGGATCGCGGTTACGAGTGATGGAATCGCGAGCGGTGCGCGCGATTCCGTCGCCGTTGGCGACGACGACGACGACGCAGGCGTTCGAGCGAGCGTGCAAGCGCGAGTGGAGGCGTACGAAGGAATGGTGCAGGAGACGGAGAAAATGGCGGTGGCTTCGTCGCCGAGGACGCCGAATCGGACGATTTCCCGACGACCGACGCCTGAGGCGCTCGAACAGGGAACCAGAGAGACGTTTATCGCGTTTTCCAAGTTTGGCCGCGGCGGCGGAGCGCAGACGCGCGACGGGCAGACGTTTGACAAGAAGGAGAAGATTATGGATTCGACGCGTTTCGCCAAGCTCTGCCGCGAGGTGCTCTTTCCGCGAAATACCGAGGCGATGCGTAAATGCGAGATCGCCTTCACCAAGCACTGTGGGTTGGGGCAGCGTAAAATCGACTACGTAACCTTTAAGCGCATTTTACGCGACGAAGTGGTGGAAATCGCCGGAATGAAATCCATGGAGGACGTCCAGGCGCGTCTCGTAGAGGCCAAGCCGAGCGTGGGCGAGGCAACTCCTCCTTCGGCACAGCGTTTACACGACGACTACACCGAACAAAATCGGATGGAGCAGCAGAAATCACCATCCTCGAGACGATTGACGCAGTCGTCTAGCATCACAGACACCACCGCGCTCTCAGATCCCATGTCTTTGCCCCAAGTCAAGGGACTGAGAGCCGCCTACGAGCGTTTCACGCAATTTTCCCCGAGTTGCGCTCGGTTGTCCACCACTCGTTGGCTTAAACTCTGCGAAGACTGCGGTTTGTTCACCGTCGTCGCCGATTTCGACGCCATAAGCGCCGGCATCGTCTTCAACGCCATCGAAAAGGCTCGTTCAACCAAGACGCTCGACTTTGATAGCTTTAGGCTCGCCCTAGAGCTCTCCGCGCGTAGAGCCGGCCGTCCATACGTCGATTTCGCCGCGCGCGTCGCCTCTGGCGTCCCTCTCATCCGAGCCTCTGTGCCTTCTCCGACGCCTGTTCGATTAGCCGACGACACCAAAACCTTCACCAGCACCGCCAGGGACGTCCACAGGGACAAGGTGCTCACCCCGCGCGCGCTGAGTATTCGTAAATCATCCGCCCCGCCCAGTGCGTGAGGGTTTCGCTCGCCGGTTGTAACATCATCCTCTTATTTTTCGTCTTTACAGTACATTTCATCAGTCAGCTCGAGTCAAAGCCAAATGAAATAATCCCAAAGCCACGTCCAGAACGACACACACAGACACGCCAGAGAGTACGTACACGACGACGCGATCACGACGCACACGACCACGATGACGATTATGACGCCGGCATACGCCGGAACGGCGACCAAACCCGACGGGCACGGCGACGCACGCGGCGTCGTTCGTTTAACCGTTCGTTCGTTTTGACCCTAATATGCTTCGTTCGTTCTTTCTGTCACGCCGCTGCCGCCGGTGACGAATAATCGGTGGCGGATGGAAACGAAAACGAACCCTCACGACGACGACGCGAGTACTGACGATGAGTGCGCGTGACGTGACTCTCACGCGACGTGTGCGCAGGCGGAACCCTTTCTTTGAGAAGAGAGATGATTTACGAAACCACTTCGGCGTTGTTCCGATCCTTCCTTCGTTCGTCCGGTAAGAGCGACTTTGCCGGCGAGGGTAAGCGACGCGCTGGACCGGGCGAAAAGGCGTCCGCGAACAAGCCAATCATGGACGATTAATCGTGTGCACTGCGACAAAGAAGATGGAAGCGGCAGCTTACTCGGCGAGAGTGGAGGCGACGGAACCGCAGTTTCGACACGAAATGTTCGTGTCAACCGTGGGTAGCGGCGTCGATCTCGCGTTCCAGGTGTATCACCTGAGCGATCAGTTGTACGTGTACATCGGTGGAGCGGATGGACGATTCGAGGATTGCGCTTTTGGAGTCAAGGCGCGCGGTAGTTTAGGCGGCGGCGGCGTGGCTACGACGACTCTTCTGGGTACGGAGTCATCCTCCAGAGCGTCGAGCGACGCGGCTCGAAGATTAGCGATGCGATCCGGCAAGTCAATCGTGATCAGCGTCAACATGCCAGAAGGGGCGGAGGACCTTCAAGGCGAGGCTGAAAAGGTTTTGATTCGATACCTGCGAGAAAACGGCGCGTTGGAGAGCGATTTAAAGTCGCTCGAGCGCGCTCTCGGCGGGTTGTGAGTTTTTAATCAAAGATATTTCGTCTATTACATACACGGTTCGCATCGTTAAAGTTCCTCAATCACTTTTTTACCGCTGCCCGTCTTCTTTGCCTCGCGCGACGTCGTGTTTGGAATGATGAGCGTTTTTTTGCTCTTCTTCGCGTCGTGTCCGTCCCGCTCTTCTTCTTCATCCTCGTCGTCATCATCCTCAACGCCCGCGCTCGCGGCTGCCGCCTTGACTGCTTCTTTCGTCTTCAAATCCACCACACCTAATCCTAAATCCTGCGCGTCGCGTAAAAATCCAATCATTCAACGTCAGTCAGTCAGTCTGTTCGACGTCGATTCAATCAATCTTTCACGCGTTCGTTCGTTCGTTCGTTCGTTCGTTCACGCACCATCTCGATCCTCGCCCCTTCTGGATCCCCCAACTCTTCGATATCAATCTCATCTTTTCCTTTCCCCGACAGCGCGTCGTTCGCGCGTTCCATTTCCGGTAAGAACGAAGCGAGTCTCGCGAGTAACGGACTCGCCGTCGGTTTGGTGATGACTGGCGGACCGACAGCGGCGGTACCGTCGCCGTCGTCGTCGTCCGACGCCCGGGGCTTACGACGATCGTCGTCGACGACGGTAAAACGCCGATCGCGTTTCGCGTCGGCGTCGTCCGGGATCTCGAGGAAGTTTCGAGGCGGGGCGTCGTCGGGCATGCGTGCGTGAATGAATTCTCGTTGAAAAAGTGCTCCCCTGTTGGAGTCGCGCACTGAGGACGCGCCGCGCGTCGATGTTAATGGTTCTCGCACGACACGGACGGTCTAAAGATGAAACGCGCGCGCGAATGAATGCGCGTCGTTCTATGCACTACGGGCTACGAGCGCGACGATGCGTGAGCCCCGGGAATCGTCCGAGATTTCTCAGAGACGACTCCTCCGGGCGGGCGGCTCGTCCGCTACCTGTCGCGCACGACGACGTAGAGAATCGGCGCGTTGTGACGATTCACGACGGCTCTCGTCGTCACCGTCCACTCCCGACAGGGGAGTTGGGCGAGAAAATCGCGAACGGCGTCGTGCTCGGCCCATCCACCCTCGTGACCGACGTAGGCAATCACCGTGACGCATCCGCCGACGCGCAAGAGCGATAGAGCGCTTCGTAACGCCGACGTCGTCGTGTCAGCCCGCGTCTTTGCCCGCGTCTCTCGCGTCGTCTTGTCCCCGCCGGGAAGATACCCCAGATTGAAAGTCACGACGCCCACTTTCGCATCGCTCGGGACGACGTCGAGCATGTCCGAGTGACACTTTAAATGAAACGACCGTCTCGATTCCGGCACCCCGGCTCGGTCGAACGCCTCGTTCGCCGCCACCAACGCCTCCGGTTCGACGTCGAATCCGTACACCAACCCGCTGTGCGCGTCACCGTGATTTGCCAGCACCGCCAGCGCGTCTCTCCCTCGTCCCAGCGTCGCGTCGACGACGTCGTCGTCGCGTTCGATAAACTTGGACCAAGTCTCTCTCGCCCACGCATTCACGTCTGACTCTTCGCGCCAAGCCGACGACGCCGCCGAGGACGCTCGAGCGACGACGACGGCGGGATTACCACCACCATCGCCAAATCCCCGACGTCCTCCTCGTCCTCGTACGCGTCGTTCTCGTCCCGACGTCGACGGAACCGCCGTGGAGAGAAGCGCGCGTGACATCGCTTTTTACGACACTTTGCGTCGCGGAATGATGACGTCGACTTCGTCGTTGGCTTTTCCTTCATCGACGCGTTCGAGCGTCGCGGTGACGGTGCGTCGTCGAGGACGCGCCGCGTGCGCTTCGCGGCGTCGGTCGCTCGCGCGGGAAGCGACGGGAACGGGAACGACGGGGGGGTCGCTCGACGACCAAGTCGTTGAAACGTCATCATCGAGTGCATCGAACGCGCCGTCATCGTCGTCGTTTGAACCGCGGGTGGACGTGCGAGCGACGGTGAGCGCGTTATTGATAGGGTCTGCGTTTTTCATCGTCAATCGTCGCGTCGCCGCGGCGGTGGAGAAACGGAAGGCGAGGGAAGAGTTGGAAGAGGAGCGAAGGCGATTAAAACTCGAGCGGTTGCGCGGCGGGGCTTCGATGGATGATGAAAACGACGTGGAGGAGCGATTGGAGCGAGCGTACGCCGAGGAGGCGGATGCGAGGGAGTTTGGAAACTTTTTAGGGGGCGTGGTGCGGGTGAGAATGCCGCAACCGCTCGGCCGTCCGTTGACGGATGTGGAAGCGGAGGAACGCAAGGTGAGCGCTGCGAGCAAGCGATTGAAAGAACTCGAAGAAAAGGCAAAAAGCGGAGACGGGTACGAGACGGATTTGGACGATCGACCGATTCCTTGGTGGATGACGAGCGTGAGCGCCGTCGTCGTACTCCTACTAACTTGGAGTTCAATTGGATTGGGTAGCGTGGACCGCGTGGCGAACGCCCCACCATTGACTCCGGAGGAAATCGAGCGGTTTCGCCGTTGACCCGATTCATTAAGATTGTTTACTACCTACCTAACCTACTAGAACACGCACGATAGCCTACAGTGCAATATTCATTTTAAACGCACGCGTTGCTCACTACGCCGATGTTTTACCCTTCATTGACGCGACGCGCAACGTCTCAGCGGCAGCCTCGATGGGCGCACACACGAATCCGTAATACGATTTCGCCGCGTTACACATCGCCCCCACCCGTTGCACGATTTGGTCTGACTCGTCCAAAGGCGCGTCGAGAATGTTACCCCTGAGAATGTCCATCGCTTGCGCAAAATGCTCCTCTACAAACGATCGATCGAAGACGCCCGGAAACATATCAATCACGGAGACATTGACGACAAAGTATCCGAGGACGACGTCCATCTCAGACGCGAGAGTTTCAGCATTGTTCTTTGCTGTCAACCTTCTCGCGTCACCGAGTCGAGTCGAGACCAAATCGCGACCGATGAGTTGCTCCATTCGCAGTCGCCTAAACCAATCGACAAACGCGGCGTCGCCATCTTTACCGAGCAGACGAATAGACACGTCTCGCGCGCGTCTGAGCTTAGATCCATCGAGTGCATCATTGATCATCGCCGACACGTCCGCGGGCGTCCGCCCTTCAACCGCGAGTGCGCGTCCTAATTTACCTCCCAAATTGCGTGCCTCGGCGAACCACGCCGTCGCGACTCGTTTGGATTCGCGCAGCATCTCCTCTTTCGCCTCCATCGAGTTCTTCTCTATCACCTCGCGCAACGCATCTCGCCGACCGTCAACATCGCGCCAAACTTTCAACAACGCCTCGACGCGCTCCGTCCTCGCGCAGGCTTCCTCATATTCTCCCGCTTTTACCGCTACCGACGCTCGCTCAGCCTCTCGCGCAGTCTCCAACCGAAATCTCGCCGCGACTAACGCGACGTCCAACACCCGCGCCTTCATCCGTTCCATCCCTCGCATTTTAATGTGCGACTCAAACGTATCTAACGCCGCCTCGACGCTCGCGTCGATATCCATTCCTCTCCTTCGCACGCTCGCGCACGCCGCTTCGCACTCCTCTGCGCTTCGTCTCGCCCGACCGATATCAACCAGAGCCCCATCCTTGACTTCACCGCCGTCATTCGTCAGTTTTTTAACGCTTCGCTCCAACGCATCGCTCATCCCACGTAACGCTCGTCCAACGTCACCGCTCGCGTCGTCGGTGGTGTCGTCGCCAGCGCCGGCAAACTCCAGTGAAAGTAACCGACACAAAACATCCACAGTCTCCCCGACAGAACCATCGTCGCGAGCGTCGTCCCGGTACCCACGCACCGCGTGTTCCACCGCCGTACGCACGCGTTGCCGCCGCCCGTCGTCGTCATCGTCGTCGTCACCGAAATACCCGGGCATTGATCAATTCATTCGAGAAGTGAAGACTTCTTCACATCGCGACGCGCACATCGCCTTTGGATCTTCAACTCATCTGGTTTGATTCCGCGTCATGGCGGCGTCGAACGATGCGCAGACGTTTCATAACGTGTCGCGTAAACGTCTATTGGTACGTCTCATCATCGATGCAGTGACCGCGCCGCCGCCGTCGTCGCGCATTCGTTCGCGCAACACTCCGTTTGAGTTTTCGACTGACCTCAACCTGAACGGCTCGTTAGGTGGACATGCTGACGAATAAACTGCATGGATGCAGCACGGCGTGGAGGGTTTTGATTACCGATGCGTATGGGTTGAAAGTGATATCGTCGTGCGCGCGCATGAGCGATCTCGCTGAGGTTGGCGTGAGCGGTACGTCGCGATGGTTGGATGAATTCACGCGTGGATCGACGACGAAGGCGCGCTTTTTCAACCACCCCGACTCGGACTGACGTGGAAACTACGCGCGCTCGTGCTCGTTCGATCAAACGCAGTGGTTGAAAATTTGGAAATGCAACGCGCGCCGCAACCGACGCTGGATGGAGTTTACTTTATAACCCCGAGCGAGGATTCAGTCAAGCGCGTGGTGGAGGATTGTAAACAGTCTCTGTATCGCAAGGCGCACGTCTTCTTTACGTCGGCGGCGCCCAAGGCGATTTTATCGCTCATTAGTTCAAATAGAGCGTGCGTGGAAAAGCTAAACAACTGCAGCGAGCTCAATATGGAGTACTTGAGCGTGGATACAAAGGGGTTTAGCTTGGAGATTGACGATGCGTTGCGAGGCACCTTTGCGTTGGGGCAAGAGGCTTCGCAGGCGCAGGCGAGAATGATGGATATGATTGCCCGACGGTTAGCGACGGTGATGGTGTCTCTTGGGGAGATTCCATCGTTGCGTCACATGGCGAAGATTGGGGACAAGAGGAGCGACGTCTCTCGGGGCGTCGCCGAGCGGTTGGATCGGATACTCACTGCCATGTTGCGATCCAAAGGTGCCGAAGCGGCGAAGAACAATCCGACGTGCGACGTGCTCATCGTCGATCGTTCCTTTGACATTATAGCGCCCATCATTCACGAGTGGACGTACGAGAGCATGGTGACGGATCTCCTCGACGTCCCGAACGGGGTGTACAAGTACAAGATTCAAACCAAGAATGGAGAGGAAGCCAAGGAGGCGCTCTTGGGAGAGTCGGATCCGCTCTGGGTTGAGCTTAGACACGCGCACATTGCCGAAGTTTTGACTTCTTTGGCGGACAAGACGAAAACTTTTGCAAACATTGGACAGTCTGGAGTCGGAAGTCGGGATTTAACGACTGGTCAGTTGAAAAAAGCGGTGGAAGCGCTGCCAAAGGTGTTGGATCAGCGCGCAAAACTCTCCGTGCACACATCCATTGCTGCCGAGATAAACGAAGTGTTGCAACGGTGCGCGCTCGGGGAAGTAGGGAGAGTGGAACAAGACATCGTCTTTGGCGAGGCGACAAGCAAGGACCTCATCGCGCTCTTCATGGATTTGGATTCAAAAGGCGTTCGTCTGCCCATGGTTGAAAAGCTTCGTCTTCTCTTGTGCTACTGCGGCTCTCATCCGCAAAAGTTGGACGAATCGGAAAAGAAGCGTTGGTCGGCAACGACAGGTTTGACGCGCGCGGATGTCGACGTCTTGGAAAACCTCGAATTGCTCGGGTTCAAGGTGCGCAAGGACGCATCGTCGAGTTCCTTCTTCAGCTCATCGAGCACGAAGAGCATGCGACCAAAGGTGCTGGAGCGCACGGGCGAAGGGAGCGACTGGGATTTATTCAGATTTTTACCAAACGTAGCGGGTTTGTGTACGGATTTGGACTCTGGGGCGCTCGACGCCAACGAATACCCGCCGATCGGCGGCCCCTCGAAGGGTACGGCGTCATCTTCCGCATCCGCCAGTTTGACATCCCCGACAAAGTCAAAATCCGTCCGCACGCGAACCACGGCTTCGTGGGCGACGCACGGGAGCGCCGGATCTTTAGGAGCCGGCGATGGCAACGCAGCTGGCGCCACCGCCGCCGGTGTGCGTCACGCGAGAACTGATTCCACGTCGAGTCAGAGCGTGAGCAGACGCTCAAACCGCCGATTGATTGTTTTTGTGATCGGCGGCATGACGAGAGGAGAAATTCGAGAGGCGCACGCGTTGAGTAAAAAGCTTCATCGCGAAGTCATCGTCGGTTCAACCTCTGTCGAAACCCCGGCGTCTTTCGTCGAGAAACTCGCGAGTCTTGGGTCGAACCATTTAGCAGAAATAGAAGGGTTGTAAATTTATGCAAGTGAGAAAACTGGTCACCTAATGTATGATGATGTACAGAACATTACATAAAGAGTAAAAGATTGTCGCTCGACGCTCCGCGGACCGTCTCGCGACGGTAAATGACTAAAACACACAAACAAGAACCAGCGCCTTCACTGAATCGAGCAACACGTGGGATTCGAAGACGACGAACCCTTTTTCACATCCGTCGGAAGCTTGCGAGCGCCGTTCCACTCAATCGCCCGCTCGCTCACCATCATGTGTACCACCCGCTCGACGCCGTCTGGAACGAGCCCAAACGCGGACAACGCCTTGGAATCCGGTCCCATCACTTTACCATTCATGATAATTCCCAAATGGTTCGCTCCCGGTGGTTTCACCGCCGTCGTCTTCGTCTTCGACGTTTCCTCCCCGCCGTCTCCCGCCGCCGTCTCTTCCTCTCCTCCTCCTCCTCGCGTCAACCACTCGGCTTCGTACAACGCCCGCTTCAAATCCTCCACCGTTCCCGCGTCCCCATCCAGCGTCACCGGTCCGATATCTGCCCCTTCCTGCCATCGACACCGCACTTTAAGCGTTCCGACACCGTTTTCCCCGCACGAGGGCGTCGCCGCCGCCGCCGTCGCCGTCGCCGTCGTCGTCGTCCCTTCAAAAGCATCCATCCCGCCCAATCAATCAATCAATCTGTTGGTTACACGAGTAATCAATCGGAACCGATTCCAACGCGCACCGCACTTCGTCCCGTCCGCGACGTTCGTTCACCGAAACCCGCCCCCCGAGGGCGAGACACCGAACACCGCGCGCGTCTCTCTCCCGTCTCGGTCGACCCGTTTCGCGTACGCGACCGACGATCGGGGCGCGTCGTCGTCATCGTCATCCTCGTCATCCTCGTCGCTCCGAACGAACGCGATAAAGCACCGATTGAGCTACTTGTTGGACTATTGTGACATTATGTATGTTACATAGTGTCGTATCTTAGTGACGTAATATCTATGATGATGATGGTTTATGACATCGTCGCGGTCAACGTCGCGACGACGTTCTCGGCGTTCTCGGCGTCACACGCGAACGCGCCGACCGCCTCGAACGCGCGCGAGCATGGCGAATCCCATGGTTCGCATGCCCGACGGGCGACTCATCGTACGTGTTGTCGCGCGAAAACTCGATACGTCGCGTCGTTTTCTCGCGTGAAACGCGTCGGGATGACCGGCGCGGTTGGCGAAGAGGTTTTGTTTTGACCGAGTCATCATCATCCAGATTCGTTCGGTTCGTTCGTCGCGACGCGACGGGGTCCCGGTAAAACGGGACGTGGAGACGCGGGACGGACGCCGCCGCTCGGGACGACCGCGACGACTTTAACGGGAATAGAGAGACTGACGCGAATCATCATCATCTTCATCCGTCGTCGTCGACGGATGCGATGCTTTTTCGCCCGAAACGCAGCAACCGCAGATCGTGTTACTTCGAGAAGGCACGGATACGTCGCAAGGGCGAGGACAGTGCGTGTCTAACATCAACGCGTGTTGTGCGGTGGCGGATGCGGTGCGCACGACGCTCGGACCGCGAGGGTTGGATAAGTTGGTGCGCGACGACAGAGGCGTGACGACGATCTCAAACGACGGGGCGACCATCATGAAGCTGTTGGAAATTGTGCATCCGGCGGCTAAAACGCTCGTTGACATTGCGAGAGCGCAGGATAGCGAGGTTGGAGACGGTACGACGACGGTGGTGATCATCGCCGGGGAGTTGCTCAAGGAGGCCAAGGGATACGTCGAGGATGGCGTGCACCCGATGAACATTATTAAAAGTTTTAGAGAGGCGTGCGACTTGGCCACCAACCGAGTCAAGGAGTTGTCCACGTCGATCGAGGGCAACAGCGCGGAGGAGAAGGATGAACTCTTAAAAAAGTGCGCGATGACGACTCTTAGCTCCAAGCTTGTCGGTGGTGAGAAGGAATTTTTCGCAGACATGTGCGTTCGAGCCGTCCGCTCGCTCGACCAAGACTTGTTGGATCCCAGAATGATTGGCGTTAAAAAGGTGATGGGCGGCGGCATGACGGATTCTTTCCTCGTCGACGGCGTCGCCTTTAAGAAGACGTTCGCCTACGCCGGGTTCGAACAAATGACGAAGAAGTTCACAAAGCCGAAGATTCTCGCGCTCAACATGGAGCTCGAATTGAAGAGCGAAAAAGACAACGCCGAGGTTCGCCTGAGCGACCCGGCCAAGTACCAGGAAATCGTCGACGCCGAGTGGAACATCATTTACGAAAAGCTCGACAAGTGCGTCGCGTCCGGGGCAAACATCATTCTTAGCCGTCTCGCCATTGGTGACTTGGCGACGCAATACTTTGCCGATCGCGGTTTGTTTTGCGCGGGTCGCGTCGAGGAGCAAGATTTGCAACGCGTCACCAAGGCGACGGGAGCTCCCGTGCAAACCACCGTAAACAACATTACAGAGGCTCAGCTCGGTACGTGCGAACTCTTCGAGGAGATTCAAGTCGGTAACGAACGGTACAATATCTTTAGAGGTTGCCCAGAGGCGAAGACGTGCACGCTCGTCTTGCGAGGCGGGGCGGAACAGTTCATCGAAGAGGCGGCGAGATCGTTGAACGACGCCATTGAAATCGTTCGCCGCGCGGTGAAGAACGCGTCCATCGTTCCCGGTGGCGGCGCGATCGACATGGAGTTGAGCAAGTTTTTGCGCGATCACTCGCGCACGGTTGCCGGTAAATCGCAGCTCTTCATCAACTCGTTCGCAAAGGCGCTAGAAATCATCCCGCGACAATTGTGCGACAACTCTGGACACGACGCCACGGATGTCTTGAACAAGCTTCGTCAAAAGCACGCCGGCGATGACGGGGCCAACTTTGGCGTCGACGTCAACACGGGAGGCATTTGCGACACGTTTGAGCGTTTCATTTGGGAACCGAGCCTGGTCAAAATCAACGCGCTCAACGCCGCTACCGAGGCGACGTGTTTGATTTTGTCAATTGACGAAACGGTGCGCAACCCGCGCAGCGAGGGCCCAGACGAGTCCGCCATGGGCGGCGCGGGCGGCCGCGGTATGGGCGGTAGAGGAGGTATGATGGGTGGTCGCGGCATGGGTGGTCGCGGCAGAGGGATGCGTAGATAAACTAAGAAGACAAACAAATCGTGTTAATACAACAAGACGGAGAGAGTCACTACCACTACCTATACTACTCGTCAAAGCGCGCGCTCCCGTCGTCCGACTCGATGGACTCGTCCAATCCCAATAAATCGCTCGTATCCAGGGAGTTTATGTAGCGCGCAAGCATCGCCGCGGATTCTTCCGCGTCATCTAACTCACCCAGTCGTTCATCCGCGCCCACGTCTTCGAGGTGTGCGTACTTGGGTGACCAGGGAGAATTGGCGGCGCGATCCGTCTCTGGAGAAGCGCTCGATTCGCCCAAAGGTTGCGGCGTCGCGGCGACGGATGGAGAACGCATCGCCGCAGTTGCCTCTCTCGATAACCTCTTCGCCTCGCTCGGGAGGTAATCATCAATGTACACGCTTCGGGCGATGAGCAGAACGTTATGCACGAGCATGACTGCGACCGGTTCAAAGACGCCAGACGCGGCGAGCGTCGGCGTGCGCACGCCCGCGGTGAGATCCAACACGTCGCGAGGCGTGAGCAACGCAAATTTTCTCGGCGCAAACTGCGCCGCGGTGAACGCAGCGAATCCGATAGACGTCGACGCCGCGAGGGATCCGAGCAACGAGGGCGCACCGCGCGATATGTTGACGTCCGCGTCGGTATCGTTCATTTCGCTCGCGCGCAAATCGCCCCGCGTCATCGGCGCGCCGTCCAACAACATGTTAAATATACCCTCCGCAATCACTTCGGCGTTCGACGGAGTGCTCGCCGCGGTCGTCGACGCCCACGGAGACGACGCGAAAGTAACCACCACGGCGTGTCTCGCGACTTCATCGCAGCGCGCGCCGTAAGCCTTGCGAAATCGGCTTCTCAAAGCGTCCATTCGAGGATGCTTGACGACGCCGTCGATGATGGTCCTCAACCCGGGCGCGAGCCGACCGCGCTGCGCCGTCGTGACGAGTCGAAGAACGGCGAGCTCGAAATCCATCAACGCTGGGTGTGCGGACACCCGAAGCGCGAAGAGCGCGTGGCCAGATGAACGAAATTTTGGAAGCGCCGAGAGCTCTCGCGGATCCATCGCCGGGCATTTCCCCGTCTCGGCTCCGAGCGTCAGCGCCGTGTGCATAATGTCCAACCAGTTGGCGCCTCTTCCCGCGCCCGTCACCTTTTCCACAACCTTTGACACGCTCCCTCCTTTCGTTTGCAAACCGCACGTTGGATCTCGAAGCAGTTTCCACGCCTCGGCGTGCGCGTCAAAGTATGAAGAACTTCGGCACAGCGCGACGCCCAGACGCATGCCCAAGCGCGCGCGCTCTCGAGGAGGCAACGTCGCGAGGAGAAAGAACGGACGTATCAACCCGGCTCTGTACGCCTTGTCCTTATACTCGCTGTCTCGCTCGAGAACCTCAAACACGTACGCCGCTTGTTCATCCGCCGCTTCTCTGCGAGCCACTCGCGTTTGCCATTTGCGCTCGACGTCTTCGGCGCTCGCGTTTGGAGAGTCGACGTTTCCCTCCTCCGCGGTGACAGATTTCTGTCGTCTCGAAAGCCACGCGCGCTTAAACTGCGACGTGATCGCCCCGATCGTCGGTATGGACACGTACCCACCGATGTTGATTTTCTTTGGCGGCGCGTCATCCATGATTCGGCACCGAATGCACGATCCGCCGCCGCCCGGTCTCGATCGCTTGCGCATCACCCCGCGTTCCGGACCGCACTCCTCGCACGGCTTGGTTCCACCCCCACACACCAAACACTCGTACGCCGACGCATCGCCGCCGCCAACGTTACTACCGTTCCCTACGTTATTACCCCTCTTCGTGTGCGCGCACCGTTCTCCACACCAAGAACACCACGCCGTGACTCTCGTCGCCGCTATGAACGCCTCCTCGCCCGCGTTCCAATCCTCCGCGTGCCCGGCGCACTTGGCGCATCGTCCATCCCCAATCTTGGCGAACCCATCGCAGCACCGCTCGCACTTGTGCGTCGCCCTCGCGCACGATGAACAGTGACTCAAATACGCGTTCCCTCGCGTTCCCACGACCCTCGTCACCCGGTGCCGGCTCTCGCGTCCGCACCACGAACACCACCCGGGCGGCGACAGCGCCAGCTCCACCGCGTCTGGATCCGCGTCTCTCCACGTCCGCCCCGGGGACACGATCTTCGCGCACGCGAAACACTTGGCGTCGTCCCACCCGTCCCCTCCGCGCGCCATCGCTCGGCAGTGTCTCGTGACGCACCGAACCGTGCGTCTCGCGCACGCGCCGCAGACGTGCGCCGCCCGTCCGTCCAACCAACGCGTCGTCGCGTTCGCGTCCGCGCTGCTCGTCCCGCGCGTCACCACCGCGTGCGACGTCAGGTGAAAACACCACGAACACGTCGCGAGCGCGCGGTGTGTCGAGAGCGATCCCGCTCCGTTCGTCGTCGTCGTCGCGACCGACGATGATTTGTTCGTCGCATCCGTCGATGTCGTTGAGCCTGCAGAACGTTGCGTTTGTCGTCCAGGATGATGATGTTGTTGTTGACGACGTACATGATGGTTCGCTCGTCGTTCGTGATCGTCCCGCGTCGACGTCGTCGTCTCGGACGCGTCGTCACCGCCCGAAGGCGCGCGACGCGTCGTCATCGTCGTCGTCGTCGCGCACTGACGCGGCGGAATGAGAATTAAAATTACATTTTGTTTTTAAATTCGGCTGTCGAGTCTAACGTGTCTTTCGTCGCCGACGAACCGACGGCGGGCGTCGCCAAAGGCGCGGAAACGCGAAAAGAAGCGGAACGACGGCGAAAACGGCGGAGCACGTTGCGAGAATCGCGAGCGGGAACGCGTCAGAGTCGGAGCCGGTTTGATTCTGGAAGAATGCGCGCGCCCGCGCGACGAGCGCTTCGCCGACAAAGGCAAACGCGAGGACGCGAACGCACGTCGTGAGGGCGATCAAAAGGGCGACGGTGGTGAGTGGTGTCGTCGGTGTACCGGCACACGCGGCGCCGCAGAGGATGCACGACGCGGTGGTGGGCCAGAGGAGCGCGCCGATGAGCGTCGTCGTGGTCGTCGCTCGTTTTCGCGAAGACTGCGACGACGACTGCGACGACGACGACGACAATCGTAAGGCGTCGACACCGAGCGCGCGACCGATTCCGTGGTACATGGTATCCTCCATCGTTCGGCGGAGCACGGCGATGGCGATGAGCGTCGCGGATGCGAGGACGTCATCGGTGGAAGCGTTTCCCAAGAGGAGAGCGCACGACTTGTCCGAAGCATTCAGAGCCAGTGCGAACGCCGTCGACGCGAAGGAGGACGAAGCGACGGCGTACGGGACGAAGATGACGTCGCCGAGAACACCGATGACGTGAGTGACGGCCGCGAGCGCGGCGGCGGTGCCGCGCCGCATCGGCGAGTGGCGTTTTAGTGCGACGGCGCGTTGGATTTTAACCGACGGCGCGCGCGCTCGAACGGATGGTTCGTCTATTACAAATAGTGGATGAATCACGACGAGTGCGATTTTTACGACGGAGGTCGCGTGCGACGAATGCGATTGCGCATCTTGTACTCGCCCGAGTCGCCGCGCGTGAACGCCGGACCTTGTCGCGGAACGTCTACGACGGGTCTCGGCGTCGCTTCGGCTAGCTCTGGAAGCGGCGGCGCCGGTTTTCGCGCGGCGTCCGAAGACAACCCGGCGAGCAAACGCGTGAGCTCTCGCGTCGATACCGGTCGTTCGCCCGGTTCTCTCGTCATGCACACCGCGTCGACGCCGTCCGAGTAATACTTGGCGCGAACGCCCGCGCGCTGAAATCCGCACTTTTCGTACATCGCCAACGCCGCTTCGTTCGTCGCTCGCACCTCGAGCACGCCCACGGCGCTGGGATCGAGCCCGAGCATTGCTTTTAACATTCGACTCCCTAAACCACGACGACGAATCGACGGTCTCGTCGCGATTTGCGTGATTTGCGTCTCTCCGCCCGCGCACACGCAAAACCCGACCGAGCCGACGACGCGCGCGTCCGACTCCAACCGTTCCCCGGGCGCCGGTACCGCCACCAAAACCTTCGACGTCGACGTCCTACTCTCCAAACTCCGTCGAACGTCCGCCTCTATGGACGACGCCGACCAATCGACGCCGGATACCTCACACGCGCGCGTCTGCGCCGGGCGTCCAACAAACAAACGAACGAGGTCAGTCCTCCGCGCAAACAAACAAACGAACGAACGAACGACGACGACGACGACGACGACGACGCGCAGGGCGTCCGCGCGCGAAAACGACCGCGCATCGCTCCAGTCTATGCACGCACGATTCCATCTAAATCGCTCTCCCGCGCCGCGCGAA
>Ga0255770_10002603_pt1 | contig 16013 bp, 11 predicted proteins | sample 071ome_22_FD_179968 | JGI IMG/M metagenome (GOLD analysis project Ga0255770, IMG submission 179968) | Coastal salt marsh microbial communities from the Groves Creek Marsh, Skidaway Island, Georgia - 071404AT metaG (version 2) | ecosystem: Environmental > Aquatic > Marine > Intertidal zone >... | reverse complement strand
CCAGGGGCCACGATTTTGGGGGTTACTTGACCAAAAAATTGGTGATGGGGCGCAGGGCCATGGACCGGGGGCATTGGATCACGGACCATGCGCCTTGGACCACGGCCTTTAGTGCTGGAGTTGTAAATTCATTGGAGAAGAGTTTTGTTTGACTCAAAGCTGGCTCCTGGTGCCTCCTATCGAGAAGGAGGATCAAATGTCAGATAAAAGTGAATTTGAGAGAACTATCATTCTAGATATTTTGGCAAAGGATCGATTAGAAGGCTTGCCAATGATTTGGCTCAAATCAAAATTAGAGCAAATTTTAGATGGCACAGATCCTCACACAGTTTTTGCAAGACAGCAGCGCGAAGTTCAAAAAACCAAGACAAAAGTAAAAAGAGCTGAACTTGCCATCAAAGTTGGGCAAGAAATATTGACCGGCAACTCAGTGTTGAAAGCTAAATCAAATGTTAGCCAAAGTGCAGGAGTTTCTTATGAAAGTGTAGATACCGCGTGGAAGCAGCACGGAAAGTTTGTGAGAGAAACTTTACCACGAGAATCAGATTAATAATGTGAAGTTTGAAGTGCAGCGAATATTGAGGAGCTGCATTATGACGAGATCACATAATCACAAATTAGCAATTGAAGTTGCTTCAAAATTAGAACTGCCTGTGTTTCCGGTAAGAGAAAAAGACACGACTTACATAAATAAAAAAACTGGTAAAACAGTCACACTTAAAGCCAAGGCACCCTACACGAGAAATGGATTTAAAGATGCCACAAAAAATATCGAAGAGATTGACAGGCTTTGGGGTCAAAACCCAAATGCGGCGGTTGGCGTTCCTATGGGACCAGAGACGTCTTTATTGACGATAGATATTGACAACGGGCCTGATAAAGTAGGCATGCAGACGTGGGAAAACACCAGTTTGATTGTTCCAGATACAGTCAAAACCAGAACTGTCTCTGGCGGGTTACATTTAATATTTAGATACCCAACGAACTACATAGTACGTAACAGTGCAAGCACAGTATTCGGACCAGACGTAGATGTAAGAGCTGATGGTGGTTACATTGTTTGGGCAGGTTCGATCCTAGAAAATGGCCGCTATCAATATCTTGCTGGTCATTCACCAAACGACGTGCCATTTGCCGAGGTCACCCCAGAAATAATGATGTACTTAGCTGCCAAGCAGAAAACTAAAAGTAAAGGACGAACATCAAGTCAAGGTACAAAGGAAGGATCCAGAAACTCCAGCTTGTTTCAAGAGGCAGTAACACAGGTACATTCTGGACTGGATGATAACACTGTTTCTGAAAACGCGCAGAAGCTGAATGCAACATTTGATCCCCCTCTTGATAAGGAAGAGGTAGACCGAACGGTCAAGAGTGCGACAAGTTACAGGAACAATTCTCAGATCCCATTAACTGATCTTGGAAACGCCGAGCGTCTGAAGAGAGATGCCCTTGGAAAACTAATATATGTTTCAGAAGAGAGGGAATGGCGCATCTTTGATGGACAGCGTTGGGTTCGCCAGAATGGAGCCTCGGAGAGACAAGCGCATGAAACAATACGCAGGATCGTGCTCGAAGCAGGTCATGACCCTGATAGCATTCAGGCTTACAGCAAATGGCAAAAAACATCTGAGTCTTCTTCACGCATTAAGGCAGCCCTAGAGATAGCAGCGACATTGGAAGGCATGTCAGTTTCGAAATCTAAACTTGATCAAGAAAAAAAATTCATCAATTTTGGCAATGGAACATTTGAGTTGGAAACCGTTAACTTTCGAGAGCATCGAGCATCTGATTTCATAACAAAAATCGCTCAAGTTTCTTATGATCCAGCAGCCGGCGCGCCGCGTTTTGAAGCGTTTGTGGACGAAATCATGGATGGTAACTCAGAGGATAAACAATACGTGCAAAAGCTCGTCGGATACATTCTATCTGGAGAGCGTCCAGAGCAAATAATTCAATTTTTCAAAGGTGACGGCGGCGATGGCAAATCAGTTTTGCTGGAGACAATTCGCAAGTTGGTAGGTGATTATCAAATCACACTGTCAGCCAATACTTTTGCAGCAAAGAATTTTTCAGCTATTCCTAATGACATCGCGCGTATCGCAGGAGCAAGGCTAGCTGGTGTGTCAGAGTTGCCAAAGGGGCTGCATGTTAACACGCAACTTTTGAAGGGTATTTCAGGTGGCGATACATTAGTCGCTCGTTTTTTGCATCAAGAGTTCTTCGACTTTGAACCGGAAGCCTTGTTGGTTATCTGCTCAAACTATTATCCATTTATCGATGTTGAAGATAAGGCTTTTCTGCGGAGAGTACGATTACTGCGTTTTCCACGTAACTTTTCAGAGGATGCACCGGATCTTTTTCTAAGAGATAAACTGGCTAAAGAATTATCTGGGATCCTGAATTGGGCACTTGAGGGTTATAAAATGTACAAGCGAGAGGGACTGGAGCCTACGCCCAACATGCTTGCGGAATTGAATAGATATCGGAAATTTATAGATCCGCTTGATGGCTTTTACGAAGACAAAATTAGGGTCACCAACGATATATCCGATTTCATTCCCTCAGACGCATTATTTGATGAAGCGCAGCGATATGCATGGGACGAAGATCGAGGTAAAATCGAAAAATCTCAGTTTTTGCAATATATGAAAATGAGAGGTCACGAGCGCACGCAACGTCGGACGCCAAATGGTCGCCGTCGTGGTTTTGCAAAGATCAGGACCGTCGAGTTTTCCGATATTGATCTCCCGTTTTAATACAAACGTCACAGGTGTCACAGCATTAATTGGTAGTCACGGTTTAGAGGGTAATCTTTTTCGCTAAAAAAAGTGCTGTGACAGTGTGACAGCTAAAAACTTGTCTCTCCACGTTTTGCTCAGATGACCATGGACCAAGGCCCACTGCTCGATCGCTTTTATCTCACGCGTGATCTGCCGTCCAACCTCGGCCCTGTGCCTCGCCGTTCCGCGCGCAGCCTTCGTGGTAAGCCCGTGAGTTGTCTTTGACGCCGTCAGGCGGGCTACGCCTTCAGCGGTCCGCGGACCTGTTGAGCAGCCGCCGTGAAATCGGCAGCGACCGTTTTGCTTGGTCCCCGGACGTTGGCATAACGTGCCGCGCCTAGTACGGGCCCCGCACCTCTGACCTTGCCAGTTTGGGCCATAGAGCCATGGTTTAACGTTGCTTTTCATTACCTTAACCAATCATCGGTTCTTGGGGTTTTATAATACCCTATATTGGATGGTTTTGCTAGGCATGCGTGACTTGGTCCACGGACCGCGGCCCGAGCAAAATCATTAACGCGAACTGTGCACAGGTATTACTGATAATGGGTCGACGATGCGTGGTATTTTGTCCGATAAAGACCTGTTTATTGATCCCCAGCCTATTGTCCTGAGCAAATGTATTCGAACTCTCCGGCCGGGTTATGTGCAGTGATATGGGAAGTAATTTGTCATAATGATTGGTTGCAAAATAGACCTGCCCGCGAAAACCAGTCTTAATCTGACAGTACCACTTTCGCGATTAAGTCAAATTGGTTTAAGTTGCGCATCCATAATATTTATTGTCTATACTATCTTTCAAAACAGAGCCTTTTAGGACTTTTTGCAAAAATTCGCTGTCGCACTGGTGGCAGTAGGAAGGAAAGAGTGGTGGCTATCAAGACAGCAATTATTGGCTTGGGTATCATGGGTCAACGCATGATTGAACAAATGATTCTTCATCCTGAATTTATAGTCGACAGGATCTGGGATCCAGATTCCACCGCCTGTCAAAGCGCACAAAAACTGGCACCTGATGCTCTGATAGCCTACAATGCCGAGGCTGCGTTCAGCAAAGTTGATTTGGTATATCTCGCCTGTCCGCCTGCACCGCGCAAGGCTTATTCTCTAGCGGCATCAGCGCAGGGCAAAGCTGTTTTTCTAGAGAAGCCGTTAGGTGTAGATGTAGCTGAAAGCCGTATATTGGTCCGTGAATTAATGGCTGCAGGCGTACCAAGCGCAGTGAACTTTACCCAAGCGGCTGGGCGTGCGCTTACGAATATTTCAGCAGGGTCCAAAGTCGGTGCATTGGGCGATTTGATAGGCGTCGACATTATCGTGACCTACCCACATTGGCCGCGCGCATGGCAAAAGGCGGCAGACTGGCTGCGGTTTCGTGCTGAGGGAGGCATGACCCGCGAAGTGATTTCGCACTTTCTATTTTTGAGCGAACGTATCTTGGGGCCGCTTGAATTGGTATGGGCAAAGCCAGAATATCCTGCGCAAGAGGATTTGTGCGAAACCCATGTTGCCGCGCGATTGGTAAATGGTGCGGGCCTACCCGTGACGATTATGGGCAGTGTCGGCGGCGCGCAGCCTGATCGCCAAGAGGTCACGATAAAGGGTTCCAAAACGAGCCGAAGGATTTCAGAATTTGTCATCGACGCCGTGTCGTCGGGCGGTCAATTTGAACCCTCATCTTCAGATCTAACGGATACGCGCGCGACAGGGTTGCAGGCGCAATTGGATGACTTGGTTCTTTTAATGAATGGCAAACCGAACCGACTCGCAACGATCCAAGAGGCGCTTCGTGTGCAAATCTTGGTCGAGGGCATTTTGTCAGGCCACCGCGTTAACTGATCAATATCTTGATGGAGGCATAATATGACGCTGAACATGCTAGGCGCATCGCTCAAAACATGTCACTGGGGTTACTTCGATGCAAAACTACCACCTGCAATGACCATTTCGAGTGGTGATGAAGTGGTAATCAACACCGTCTCTGGTGGACCCCAAAACCTTCCGGGCGCTGGGTTCCATGTACCAAAAGAATTGCTGGACCTTCACGCCGCTGGGCTACCTACAATGCCAGGGCATATCTTAACTGGACCGGTTGCGGTGCAAGGCGCTATGCCAGGTGATGTTTTGCAAATTGATATCTTGGATGTGTCTTTGCGGCAAGATTGGGGGTATAATTATCTTGGCCCACTAAAAGGGACATTGCCACAAGATTTCCCAAACACGCACAATACTATTATTCCGTTAGATATAGATCGCAGTATTGCGACATTGCCATGGGGGCTTGAGTTGAAACTCGCCCCGTTTTTTGGCGTAATGGGTGTCGCGCCACCGCACACTTGGGGACGTATTTCAACGATAGAACCACGGTTGCATGGTGGTAATATTGACAACAAGGAATTAGTAGCAGGCACGACGCTATATCTGCCAGTTCAGGTGGAAGGCGCGTTGTTCTCGTGTGGCGACGGGCACGGCGCGCAAGGTGATGGCGAGGTTTGCGTCACAGCGATTGAAACCGCGCTAAAAGGTCGATTCCGGTTGAGCGTTCTCAAAGATCGCAAGCTGATCTATCCCCAAGCCGAAACACCGACCCATTTCATCACAATGGGCATGGACGCTGATCTTGATCGCTGTGTTGAGATGGCACTACGCGACATGATCACGCTAGTTTCTCATCGCTCCCAGATCAGCCGTGAAGACGCCTATATGTTGTGTAGCCTTGCGGGTGACTTGCGTATTACACAGACTGTTAACCGGGAAAAAGGTGTTCATATGATGATGGCAAAAAACCTACTTGATAAGGCTTAACACTTCTCAAGTTCCGACTAACTTTGACCTAAACATGAGAAAAGACGCACCGGAGAAACTCCACGACCACAAATTCTACCCATCGCGTCACTCTGCTGTTCTGACCAACACATTTGACAGTTTCGCGTTGGGTACGCCTTCTCGTGTATCATTTCAGATGTTGCAGATTTTACCGTGAAATCATCAAATTGGCAGTGATGTATTACATAAGTTAATCATTGAGTTTCTGATTTGTGGAAGACAGCTTGACTGAACATGGCGTCGATATCTGTCACGAAACAGTTTGGTTTTTGGTCGAACGTTTTGGTGCAAAGTTTGAGTGTGAAATCCGTAAGAATACTACAGGGCGATATTAGAACTGGCGATGGCACCTGGATGAAGTTCTTTTGAAAATAAATGGAAAACGCTTTTACCTTTGGTGCGCCATTGATCACGAAGGTGAGGTTCTTGAGTGTTTTAATACAAAGCGACGTAATAAGGATGCAGCGGAGAATTTCATGATAAAAACAATATGAAAGCACGGATCACCCAAGATGATCGCAACGGACAAGTTGCCATCCTTCGGGGCGGCTTTTTTGCGAGATTTGCGTTGTAGATCGTCAGTTATGCAGTGGCCGGGCAAGCAGCAGTTGAGAACATTCGCACCTGCCATTTCGACGACTTCACGGAGCGATCCAGAGATTTAAAAGTTATGCAAAGCCCGAGAAAGTTACCAGTTAACATGCCCAAATATATAACCGATTTAATCATGAGAGATATCTCGAAAGCAGGCAGACTTATAAGCAAAAACATAAAACTACTCTCACAGATTGGTTAAATTTCTATACCACATAATGATTGACTGGTGGTGCCTTTTACGTGTGTTCTAGTTTGTCTGAAAACAACAAAAAATTATTGATACTGAGGAATGGGGCTTGAAACACTTCAAGCAGATTTAATCTGGCGGTATTATAAATGCTAATCGACTAAAACAAAGTGACCTTTTTCAATTTCTTTGTATTGAGGGGGTTTTACTTCGTAACCGACAGGGAAAACTGGCGTAGGTATGGGTTTGAAATTCACATTTCCTAAGATGTTCCTTTGCTTTGGATCTGCGATTGGAACAGCTGATATTAGATTTTGGGTATATGAGTGTTGAGGATTTTCAAAAATATGTGATCTACTTCCTACCTCAACCAGTCTTCCAGAATACATAACACCAACTTTATGAGATACCCGTTCTACTACAGCCATATCATGGCTAATAAACAGGTACGATATTCGTAACTCGTCTTGTAATGACATCAACAAATTCAGTACTTGGGCCTGAACCGAAACATCTAGAGCGGAAACAGCTTCGTCTGCAATGACAAGGCTTGGATTTACAACTATGGCACGTGCAATAGCTATCCGTTGGCGTTGACCACCAGATAATTCATGGGGGAACCTATTTAAAAATGAAATTGGCAGCTCAACTTTCTTAAGCATATCAGCGATCAAATCATCAGTCTGTGATTTATTTATAATGCCAAAGTTTCTGAGGGGCTCTGAAATTTGATCCTTTACTCTCATGTAGGGGTTTAATGAAGAGAAGGGATCCTGAAAAATCATTTGCATATCTCTACGCGCGGACCTTAACTCACTTTTATTAAGTGATAACAAATTCTTTCCATTTAGAATTATATCTCCAGATGTAGGTTCAGCTAATCGTAATATGGAGCGCCCACAACTCGATTTTCCACAACCTGACTCGCCGACCAATCCAAATGTTTCGCCCTGTTTGATGCAAAACGATACGTTTTCGACAGCATGCACATTAGCGACCTTACGTTTTAATACCCCTCCATAAACGGGAAACCGAGTTACCAAATTCTTTAATTCCAGAATATTTTTAGTGTTGGCTCTTTCAGCCGTTTTATTGATTATCTGCTTGTTTGTTCCGCTAGGAAGATTCAATGGTTTTGGATATTTCGTACCTGCCATCGCCCCAAGCTTTGGAACTGCAGCGAGCAATTTCTTGGTATATTCCTGCTTGGGCCTGTAAAAAATATCATCAACGGACCCCTCTTCAACAATTTTACCTTGGTGCATAACTAAAACACGATCAGCCATCTGGGCGACGACTGCCATGTCATGTGTGATGAATAGAACACCCATCTTATGATTAGATTTCAGACGATTGATCAGAGCTAAAATCTCAGCCTGAATAGTCACATCTAGCGCAGTAGTCGGTTCATCAGCAATTAACAAATTTGGAGCGCATGCCATAGCGATAGCTATTACGATCCGCTGGCGCATTCCGCCAGATAATTCGTGAGGATATTGCTTCAGCCGTGCTTCTGGATTAGGTATTTGCACTTCTCGAAGCAAGGCGAGCGCATGTGCGCGTAATTCAGGTCCAGTTAATTTTGTGTGGCGTTTCAAACCGTCAGTAAGCTGTTTTTCAATGTTAAACACAGGGCTTAGTGAAGTCATTGGCTCCTGAAATATCATGCCAATTTCTTTACCCCTCGCTGCTGTTATGGTTTCCAAATCTGTGTCAACCAAATCCAGTTTCCCAGATGTTGCAGTTTCCAGAGCCAGTTTTCCGGAAACAATTTTACCACCACCAAATTCCTCCAATCGCATAAGCGACAGAGAAGTTACTGATTTTCCAGATCCGCTCTCTCCAACCAAACACACAGTTTCACCAGGAAAAACGTCAAAGCTACTATCTGCCACGGCAATTACAGTTCCGCTATCCGTTTCGAACTCCACTCTCAAATTGCGGATCGCAACTACTGGTTTCTCGGTTTTTGCTGGTACAACTGTGTTTGAACTCATGTTTTAGACCTCGGATCTAATACATCGCGCAATACATCGCCAAACATATTTAACCCTAAAACCGTCACAGCCACTGCAACTCCTGGCACCAATGCAGTCCAGGGCGCTCTGTCAAGATAATCTCGGGATGCTTGAATCATTAATCCCCATGAGGCTTCTGGCGGTTGTGTACCCAAACCCAAAAATGATAGGCCTGCCTCGGCTAAAATTGCAAAAGCTAAACTGATTGTGAATTGCACAATAATAACCGGTGTTATATTGGGCAGAATGTGCCCCACCATTATTCTAACATTACTAGCTCCAGCAGATCTTGCAGCCTCAATATAAGGCATTTGAGATACTCTTAAAGCTTCACCTCTGATTAGCCTTGCGAGATATGGAGTGAACGCAATTCCAATCGCCAATATCGTATTTTTAAGGTTTGGTCCTAATACTGCACTAATGGTAAGCGCCAGCAACAATGCAGGAAAGCTAAGAAGCGTATCAACCAATCGCATTAGTATATTATCAACTGTTCCGCGAAAAAAACCAGAAATTAGTCCCATTGGTAAACCAATTATTAGGCTCAAAAGCACAGCGGAAACTGCTATGCTTATAGACGTCCGTGCGCCAAGCATTACTCGATAAAATAAATCTCTGCCAAGTTGATCTGTTCCAAAAATATGCTCAGATGTAGGAGGGGATAATCTAGCTCGCATATCCATGTTTGTTGCATAATCGGGTGGTATAACCAGCGGCGCTATAATTGCCGTAGCTACAGCGAGAAGCACTATAGATACGCCAATTAAACCCTTAAAATTAATAAACTTTTTAAGAAAAATCATGATAACCGAACTCTTGGGTCTATAATTGGGTATAAAAGATCAATAAGTAAATTTATTAGCATAACGGCGGCGGCGATTGAGAATACCGTTGCTTGTATAAGTGGTATATCCCTGTTCAATAGCGCTTGATATGTTAACCAACCCATGCCCGTGTAATTAAATAAGCTTTCCATCACAATGATTGAACCAAATAGATAGCCGGTTTGAAGACCGGCTACAGTAATAACAGGTCCAATTGCACTTGAAAGGCCATATTGCCAAATTACAACTTTTTCTTTCAGACCTTTTGCTCGCGCTACGCGGATAAATTCCTGAGCAAGAACGCCTGTCATGGTAGCTCGGGTCATTCTGGTTAAATGCGCCATTAAACCGAGACCCAAAGCTAATGAAGGGAGAAATGCGTGCCTGATCGCGAGAACAATGTCTTCGTTTGGGTGAACAAAACCAGATGAGGGGAACCAGCCAAGTGCTCTAGCAAATATTAAAATGAGCATAATTCCCCAGAAAAAATCAGGCAAACTAACGCCAATGATTGACACTGAACTGCTAAAATTATCCTGCCATCTGTTTTTATGGACTGCCGCCCAAACACCCAGCGGAATTGCAAGAAGAAGCGCTATCGACATTGAAAGAGCAACGATCAAAGCGCTGGATGTTATTTTTTGCAGAAGAAGAGGCCAGATTGGCATTTTAAAAAGTAACGACGTCCCTAAATCACCCTGTAAAATACCCAATACCCAGTTTCCATATTGAACAAAAAGTGTATCGTTCAACCCCAGATTTTCTCGAAGATTTGCTAATGCTTCTGGATTTGATTGAGTGCCCATGATCATCATTGCCACATCACCAGGCAAGATATTCGTAATTACAAATGTGATAATTGATATCAGAATAAGTGTGAGGATCATCGATAAAAGTCTGTGGACGATATAAGACATTTCTCACCATTTCAAATAAGTAAGGCAGAGCGCTAGCGAGGCGCTCTGCGAAAATATTTTACTCGATCCAAACTCTATCAAAGTGATAAGTTGCGCCATCAGCGTTAACCAACGTGTCAAGGCCACCTATGTTTTGTTGCGCGCCGAAGGAACTATTACGGTGCCATAACACAATGTCGTGAACTTTATCAAAAACACGTTGCTGCACTTCTTTATAAATTTCGGCGCGTTCTTCTGTATCGATTGTAATCCGTGCTTTTTCGGTTAATTCATCGATGACTGGATCGTTTATGCCGCGATAATTAAAGCCTCCAGTTGAGTTAAATAGGCTGTAGTATAGAAAGTCTTCTTCCCAAATTGAGTTGAAGTTCATCATCGACATCTGAAAGTCTTTATCTACCCAAACTTGGCTTAACCAATCTGCCCAAGTCAGTTGCTCGATGGTGAGTTCAATCCCTGCCATCCTGAACCATTCAACTAATATTTGCGCAGCCTCGACATGGTATGGATAATTCGTCGTAGCTTTAAATACTACTTTAAGATCTCCGGGACCATAACCGGCTTCAGCCAGCAAAGCTTTGGCTTTTTCAATGTCTTGCGGCCTTTGATTGAGGCTAGTGTTGTATGAGGCACTTGTGGCAAAACCTGGAGAAGCGGCCGTTTTTCCCTGCCCCCAAAGAGCACCTTGAAGCAACGTTTCTTTATCAATCAAATAATCGATGGCAAGCCGTACACGCTCGTCTTTAAAGGGCTCGAAACCATAGCTTAGATTGACAAAGTCAAATACACCGTGTGACCAGCTTAGAACCTGTAGATTGTCATCTGCTTTGATTTCTTCAACACGGTCTGTAGGAATATCATTGATCAAATGCATCTCGCCTGTGCGTAAACCTGTAAGCCTCACCGTTGGCTCGGTTACTTCGCGAGCAATTAAACGATCAATACAAGACTGTCCGTTCCAATACTCGTCAAATCTTTCTAGTTCAACTTCATTACCAAACTCTCTTCGGACAAATTTTAATGGTCCAGCACCAATTGGAGTTTCACCTTGTATATTAGCAGATCCTTCCGGGATTATTGCACCTGCTCCAAGAGCAGCAAGTCGTCCCAAGAATGGAGCGTTTATTTGGTTCATACGAACTATCACAGTATAGTCATCTGGCGTTTCTATCGAATCCACACTATTGAAAACAGGCTTATTCACTGCCCCAGTATCTGGGTTCATTATAGTTTCAAAACTATACTTCACATCGGCGGCAGTCATCTTGCTACCGTCATGAAAGAGTACGTCATTCCGCAATTCAAACGTATAAGTCAGCCCATCATCGCTTAACGAGTAGTTTTTGGCCAACTCAGGGATGATATTCAAGTTCTGATCCGTAGTAACTAGTCCATCGTGGATATTTTGTAAAATACGTAATGTGGAAATAGTACCAGTCTGATGGACGTAAAGATTTTGAGTGGTTTCAGAATGACCCCACACCAAAGTACCTCCAGTCACTGGGCATTCTGACGCATAGCTTGCTGTGGTAGTGGAAACGAGCAGGCTTGTTGTCAGCGCAATACAAGTATTTTTTAATTTCTTTTGCATTTTCAGTTCCTTTTTTCGTTGTTGTTTGCACCGATTAGGTCCCTCAGTTTATTATTTATCGAAGCACTGGTTTTTCTCCTGCTACCCCTAATTTTTCTTCAAGCTTCATGGCAAAGCTCAAAATTTCGCCCTCTTTAAATAACCCCCCCCATATGGAAAATCCTTGAGGAACACGATATTTTTGTCCGCCACCTTCTGATCCAGTATCAAGCTTTCCACTACCTAATGAAGCCGCGCCTCGAGATGCAAGGCTTGCAAACCCGGAACGTATATGTACGCACGGGTGACCAGTAAAGTTGGTTGCAACGAGCATTGGGCCAGTGTCGAATGGCCCAACCAGAACATCCACTTGAGTAAATAAATTATCCATTGCTTTCATTGCCAAAAACCGTAATCGATCAAGCTGCACGTGATCAACTGCCGAGAGAAACCTTGCTTTACGAAATGTATTTGGCCAAGCCCCCTCATCCTGCCATGTCAAAGTATCATCTTGATTTGTAAGAGTAAGATGCTCGAATGCAGCAGCGGCTTCCGCATAAAGAATATTTATGAGCGACATATAAGGCAGATCCTCCAATGCTACCTCATTAACTTCAAAGCCAAGACTTTTTACAGCTGCGAGCGCATTGTGATCGATGTCGTTTGCTCCATCACCGAACGCTTTAGCTAAATATCCCACCCGTAAATTCTCAGAAGTTGCTCGTGCATCGAAGCTAAACGGTGCCTCGATACTGCCCAAATCGCCTGGATCATACCCATTCAACACAGACAGAACACGTCCAGTGTCTTCAACATATCGACAAATAGGTCCTACTTTATCTAGAGACCAACACAGCGCCATACCACCTCTTCTTGAGACGCGACCAAAAGTCGGCCTCAGACCGGTTGCACCACATCGATTACTGGGTGATGTTATTGAACCCAAGGTTTCTGTTCCGATAGAAAAACTACACAATCCAGCCGCTGTAGCAGATGCGGAACCAGCACTAGACCCACTACTCCCTTCGGACGTATTCCATGGGTTTCGCGTTCTACCACCATACCAAATATCGTTGTAAGCAAGGGCCCCCACGCTGGTCTTGGCAATGAGAATAGCTCCCGCTCCTCTCAATTTTTTAACAATTTCTGCATCAGCTGAGGGTACGCGATTTTTATAAGGCTCTGCACCCCAGCCTGTAATTATACCGTCTGTATCAAATAGGTCCTTAAGCCCATAGGGAATGCCGTGAAGCGGGCTTAGTTTTATTCCCACCGACATTAATGCATCCATAGCGTCGGCTTCTTTCAAAGCCTCAGCAGCTCGTACAACTGTAAAACATTCTAGATTTTCAGAATATCTATCGATCCTATCCAAGTAAATTTCAACGAGCCGTCTGCTGGTTATTTCACCTCTCTCAATCCAAGATGCTTGTTGACGGACCGATGAGAACGCGATTTGCTCATCACTTTGAGGGATTTTATCGTTACACTCACTTTCGATGTAGCCTTCTTCTGTTGGCATCTTAAAATGTGGAAGGCGCGGATCAAATCTCGATGCCATCGGAATATCGTTATTTAATTCTACGCTCCGTCTTGCTTTAGCTGACAGAATTTGCCCTTCTAGATTGTTCAACATTTGCTCACGCTCATCGGACGTGTAACTAACTCCGACTAACTCCTCGGCAGCAGCAATTTTTTCTTGAGATAGGTTTAATTTGACCAATTTTAATCCAAGTTTACTTTACAAAAAGACAGTAGTCATAATTTCAGCACCAAACATTATGATGTGTCAATAAAAATGATCTTCTTCTGTTTGTGCACTGATGACCAATATAGACAAGTCAAATAGAGCTGATCACGTATTTCATAGCATGCCATCCCTCGTCACGCTGGGAACATACCCGCTAAACTGGGTTAAAAAGGACCACTGAGCAGCATCAAAATTAAAAAGAATGAAATAACCGTCAAAGCCTTGACCATTGGCCACTTAGATAAATTTTTCATGCGATTTTCCGTCATTAACTTTCCCTAATCCTAGCCAGGGAGAGACGCAGTTTAGCACATCAGTATATAGCTTCAAAATTGTGTTCTGGAGACTCGCTGCAATTTCCACTTTGAAATTAAAATTTTTTGGTCGAATATGAAAACAAGTATACAGTCTCACTAATGCGGAACTTCAACATGAACTGGTCTGATTATCTAGAAAACAACAAAAGCCAATTTACCCACGAATTACTCGATTTTGTAAGTATCCCATCGATCTCTGCGCAAGATGAACATTTTGACGATGTGATGGAAGCGGGTAACTGGGTCGTACGCAGATTGGTTGCAGCCGGTATTTCCAACGCGAAACTTTTGCCAACAAAAACACATCCAGTAGTTTATGCAGACTGGCTCCTGGCTGGTAAAGATAAGCCCACCATCCTGATTTATGGTCATTTTGATGTACAGCCGGTCGATCCCCTAGATCTCTGGGAAAGTCCACCGTTTGAACCCGAAATACGCGATAACTGTGTATTTGGTCGCGGAGCCTCTGACGACAAAGGCAATATGCTGGCTCCAATCATTGCTATTGAAGCGTATCTGAAAGCAAACGGTTCACTGCCCGTAAACGTAAAATTCTTCTATGAAGGACAAGAAGAAATTGGTTCTCCTACCTTGCCAGAATTTATAAAAGCAAATGGCGCAATGCTGTCCGCAGACATGATTTTTTCCTCGGATGGAGGTCAATGGGGCAAAGATCAACCGAGCTTAGTAATGGGTTTAAAAGGGCTCGTAGGATGTGAAGTAAAGGTAACCGGCGCAGGGAGAGATCTGCACTCAGGAATGCACGGGGGCGGTATTGCGAACCCAATACATGCCTTGTCCCTCATAATATCTTCTATGAAAGACAAAGACGGCAAAATAACGGTTAATGGATTTTATGATGATGTCGTTGATTTGACCGTTGAGGATCGACGCGAAATAGCAAAAGTCCCCTTCGACGAAGATGATTACTGTAAAAGCGTAGGAGCTCCAGAACCATTTGGCGAAATTGGCTACACAATACCCGAAAGCCGCTGGGCACGCCCCACACTTGAACTGAATGGGATATGGGGAGGTTATCAAGGAAAGGGTACTAAAACAGTTCTGCCATCTGAAGCATCCGCTAAGATCACTTGTCGTTTGGTTGCAGATCAAAAGCCCACAAAAATTTATGAATTGTTAAAGGCGCATATTGAAGCCAACGTTCCAAGAGGGGTTACCGTTTCCGTGGATCAATTACCGGGAAATGCGAACCCGTTCCTGGTTCCGAAAGGGCACAACTCAAGCGAAATTGTACGATCAGTGCTTAAAAAACTATATAATGAAAAACCTTACGAAATACGGGTTGGTGGCTCAATTCCTGTAATGTCGACACTGTTGGAAGAATTAGGCGTGCACGCGACTATGTTCGCCTTCGGTTTAGATGACGAACAGATACACGCTCCAAACGAATTCTTTCGCCTAGAAAGCTTTGAGAAGGCGCAGAAAGCTTATTGTATGCTCCTAGAAGAATTTGAAGCTCTTTGAATGTATGGCTTTGACCTAATTTGTGATGTCTTGTGTGGACCGCTGCTTTTGTGCAAAAGTTAGATGACGCCGCTCAGCAAGAGCAGAGGCACTACTAAAATTGAAATTGGTGCGTGAGCATAGGCGGCGTTACCAGACGAACTTACCTTCAATGAAACTACCACTCTATGACTAAAGGCCGTGGTCCAAGGCGCATGGTCCGTGATCCAATGCCCCCGGTCCATGGCCCTGCGCCCCATCACCAATTTTTTGGTCAAGTAACCCCCAGATCGTGGCCCCTGGCTCTGGTACCGCTCAGTGTACCATTTTTAGGCACTTGCGTTTTGCTTGTGGATTGCTAACATATTGATATTGCAAGGATTGTACGCGGACCTTGCTCCTTGGCTAGGAACCGAACCCCCTCTGGGGGCACCATTTCTTACCAAGATCCGTGGTCCAAGTGCCTGATTTGCAAGGAACTTTAATCTTTGCACATGGATATACTATTACTGGATGTTGATAGGTATTAACTAACCGCATCCAACGAAGGTTTGCCAACATCTTTAGTTAGCAGTTCTTTTGACAAAGTTGATCAATATGGTACGAGCTGGATACTAATGCTGAACCCGAGAGCAATCAAAGTGTAGTATATCGTCAGACTTTAGGTCAATGATTTTACTCGTCTATTAAAAGCCACCAACATAACCGTCTTTTCGAGATTCAGATCCCCCGATATAGGTACCATTATCCATCCTAAGTATAA
>Ga0255770_10002600_pt1 | contig 16020 bp, 14 predicted proteins | sample 071ome_22_FD_179968 | JGI IMG/M metagenome (GOLD analysis project Ga0255770, IMG submission 179968) | Coastal salt marsh microbial communities from the Groves Creek Marsh, Skidaway Island, Georgia - 071404AT metaG (version 2) | ecosystem: Environmental > Aquatic > Marine > Intertidal zone >... | reverse complement strand
GAGACGTTGGTTTAATTATTGATGCTGTAAGTTTTGATTTGACTTATGTGGGTAATTCTAAAACCGTTGATGCGGCATTAAGTTATTGGGATGGTGCAACATCAAGAATTGCTGGACAACAAACAGAAACCGTTGCGGCAATTAATTTTGCAAAAGATTTAATAGTTAATAATATTTTAACAAACACAGCATACGTTCCAAACACAAATTTACAGAATCCATTTGCTGTTGAACTAATTGAAGAAAACAGAGACTTTGTTGCTGACGAAACCATTGCATGGATACAAGATCAAATCGATGGTGGTGCAGGTATTTGGTCAGGATTTTCATACAACGAAGACAAGTGTCGTAGAGACGTTGGATATATTTTAGATGGTATTGCATTTGATTTAAAATTTGGTGGTAACACTAAAACAAGAAACAATGCGGCAATGTACTGGGATGGTGTTGTAAGTGAAGTTGCAGGACAACAAGCACAAACGGTTGCGGCATTAAACTTCACAAGAGACTTAGTTAGAGATTATATTTTAAGAAATTTAGATTGGTCTTCATTGCAAGATCCAAGTGTTACAGCAACAACACAAACTAAAACAGCAAACAACGGCGAAGCGGGTGCTTCAACTAAACTTGTTTCGTTAATGAACATGCTTGCCGATGTTATTACAAATGGCTTAGGCAACTTGCCAACTTTACAAGGGACATTAAGTAACCAAAGTGGTGTGGACCAATATATTGATACAGCAATCATTGCTGAGACTGGTGCATCAACAACCATTACATCATTAATGAGTATTATCACAACCGTCATTGCTAGTGGTATTGGAGCGGCTCCTGCTAAAACAGGTGGTCAGGGTAGAGAGTATAATATTCCTTTACCTGAAGTTACAATTCATATTGAATCAGGATTTTACGAAGAATACTTCCCTATTGTTGTTCCAGAGAACTGCTCAATCAAAGGTGACGAATTTAGACGTGTTACTATTCAACCATATGTAGGTGTAAGACCGCCACAAAGATCTTTGGATATGCTTTTCGAAAGGGGTGACCTTAAAAAGTATGATGGTAGTGCAACACTAAAAGTAGCAAGATATAGAAATCACTATGATTCACAATATTCAGTTGCTGATACTACTTCAGGAATTAACCAAATTGGTTCAACACAAATTAGATTAAAAGAATTGGTTTACTATCCATTGTATGGAATGTACTTCGAATACAATGGTACAAGATATTATACAAAAGATTTTACATTTGACCCTGCAAGTGTTGGAGATTTTACAAGAGCAGATATTGCACTTTACTCAGACATTAACTTGACAACTCCAACAACATTACAGGATAATATTCCAAACGGTGTGGTAATTGAACTTAAGAAATTAAACCAGCACATGGATGCTTTCTTAATGAACAATACCAGCATCCTAAGAAATATTTCTGTTAGACGTCACCAAGGTTTTATGATGGTGCTTGACCCTGAAGGTCAAATTTTAACCAAATCACCATATGTACAAACTTGTTCATCATTCTCTGGACAAGGTGGTGGTGGTCAATATGTATGTGGTAATGCAGGTGTTCAATATGGTACGGTTGTAGATAATCCTGCAACAGGTACTTCAATTACACTTACTGGGTTGAACAGACCAATACAATTACCGACAACTTTCCTTTTCCAAGGTTCGGGTGCGGCTGAAAAAGGAACATATAGAATTATTGGTGCAACAGCACCAGTTGATGACGGATTAGGAAATGGTACGTTTAAATCAACACTAACACTTGCCGCGGCAACTCCTATTACGGCAGATGCAAGAACATTACCAACAGGTAATATTCCACAAGGAACTGAATTAAGAATTGAAACTGCTGGTAACAAGTCAATGACATCAAATGACTATACCCAGGTTAACTCCGACGGTTATGGTCTTGTTGCTACAAACAACGGTTTGGTTGAAACGGTTTCCGTATTCACATACTATTGTGATATTGCTTATTGGGCAAGAAACGGTGGACAGATTAGATCATTAAACGGTTCGAACGCATATGGACGTATAGCATTACAGGCAGAAGGTTCAAATCCAAACGAAAACATTCAACAAGGACAGGTTTTCTTTAAAGAATTAAATGCTACCGTTGAACAAGATTCAACTAGACGTGACGGTAGTATGGAAGTTACCATGCACAATCCATCAGGAACAGGTGCAACAACAGGTGATACAGAAATTCAAGTTAGAGATTTTGATTACCAACCTATTTCAGATAGTGAATTTACACTAACACCATATAGTTCAAACGGTGACACAACAAGATATCAAATAGACGAAGTTGAACAAGTATCTGTAAACATTACTGGTATTACTTTAACAAGTGAATGTGAAATTACTACCGATGGAAATCATTATTACAGAGATGGTGCTATGGTGTTTATCACAGGCGCCGATGCAAATGGCATGGATGATTTAGACGGTGTTTATTATGCTAAAGTTACAGCGTCAAACAAATTTAAACTTTGTACAGATACAGCACTAACAGCATTTGTTGATTCGAGTGCTAAAGGTGATCCTTCATACGCAGGAAGTGGTGCAGTTTCTAAAGGTGGTGGTAGAGCGTTATTAAAACTAGGACAAGCACTTGCACTTGGTGTAGGTGTTACGGTAGCAGATGGTAGTCGTTTTGTTATTACCATGGGTAAAAATGTTTACATCAGAGACTTAGTTGATACTCCAAGGGTTCTTCCAAGTTCTGCATTGCAATTTGCAACAGGTGATCAACAGGTATTCCGTATCCTAGGAACAGAAAGATTTACAGGTTACTCAGAAATTAATGATCCTTCGTTTGAATATCAATTAATGAACTTAGACTTGAACTTTCCGGCAGATAGATTTAATAGCGATACCGTAAAAGTTACAACACAAATTTCAACACTAAGAGCAACAGGACACGATTTCCTAAACATTGGTTGGGGTAATTATATTGATTCCAACTATCCAAACAATGTGTTTGGTGCACCAGCAGGCCGTCCAGACTTTGCGGCAGACCAAGCGGCTGAAGCGGTTGAAGTTGGCGCTGGTAGAGTATTCTACGCAAGTACGGACCAAGATGGTAACTTTAGGGTTGGTAGATATTTCCGTGTTAATCAAGGTGATGGTTCTGTAGAACTTAATGCTGAAATTTCACTTACAAACGTTGACGGTTTAGGATTTACAAAAGGTACGGTTGTTGATGAGTTTTCAACTGATGATAAAATGCAAGGTAAGTCAGATGATGCTGTACCAACCGAAGCAAGTATTGTAACATATATTAACTCTGCCATTATTGGTCAGCATGAAGATGGCACAGCGGTACAAGAGCCAACCACATTAGGTGCACAAACAGGCGGTACATTCGGATTACTTAATAGAGCAGGATACAATGCTTCTAACTTATCTTGGAACAAGATGAGTGGTGAGTTAAACATGAACAACCACCAGATTACAAATCTACAAGAAGGTGTTCAAGATACAGACGTTGTTACAAAAAATTACACAGACAATGTTTTCCGTGGAGCAACAACAGATTCATTTAGAACAGAAGTAAAAGCATTTGAAATGTTAAATGATAGCACACTTGATAGCGGTGCTATTGATATGAACGGTAACAGAGTTAAGTCAATGCGTGATCCTGTTGACGGGTCTGATGCGGCAACCAAAAAATATGTTGACGGACAAAATAGAATCGGTGGATTAGACAGCGTTGTAATTACAGGTGCTCCTGCTAATACAGACTTGTTGATGTTTAATGGACAAAACGGAACAAACGGTAACGGTGATCAAACAGAAGGTGCTGTTAATGTTGCACTAGATTTAACAACAAACTCAACAGCAAATTCAAGAACATTCGGTGAGCCAAGTGGACAGGGATCAGATTTAAGATTTACAAGAATAAACAATCAATTAAACATTCAACTGGCAGGTGGAGCAGTTAAGAATGCTGATGTAAGTGCCGCGGCAGAAATTGCACAAAGTAAAATTGCTGTTAATCTAGCAACAGCAAGAACAAGCGACACGGTTGGTGGTCCTGCTATTAGTGCAATTAGTCTTGTTAATCCTATTAGAATTACAACAAGTGTTGATCATAATGTTTATGATTCAGATCAAGTAACTATTAACAATGTTATTGGTACAACACAACTTAATGGAAACACCTACTACGCAAAAAGAATTAGTGCTAATCAAATCGACCTTTACTCTGATGCATTACTAACAGCAACAATTAATGGTACCGTTGGATTTACAGCATATAGTTCAGCAGGTAATCTAAACAACACAAGAATTTTAAGAAATGCAAGTGGTGTTGTAAGTTTTGACTCAGACGAGTTTACCTTAACAAACGGTTGGGCAACATTAAGAACACCAACGGTATCAAATCCAAGTACAGGTGTTCCGTTCAGCAAACTTTCTTGGGCATCTGGTAACACAATGCTTGGAAGAGCAGGTGTTGGTGCAGGTCCTGTTGTTGGATTAACAGCATCAGACATTAGATCACTTATTGATTTTGATACAAACGTCGAAGCATACATTGACGAAAACGTTCTAGCATCAAATGGGGGTATTACACAATCTGGTACAAACGCCATGACTGGTACCTTACAAACAAATGCTGTTCGTCCTACAGATGATAATCTGTATGCTATCGGACAACAAGCGGCACGTTATACACAAACATTCTCAAGAGATATTATTACAAACAATATTCAACAGCACGAACCAACTGGTGTACAGGTAGAAGCACCTTTATTAGTATTAGGTAATGAGTCTTCTAATCCTAGCAAGGTAATGATTATCAGCGATGATGCTACAACGGTTTCAGGACAAAGCGGTTACACGCCTGGAACCATTACAACAACAGCGAATCTTGCTAGTACAACAACTTATGAAAATTCTGTATTCATAGGTAAAGCAAGACGTTTAGAAACACCGAGAACAATTTTCATAACAGGTAGTTCATCAGGTAACGCTACATTTGATGGTTCAGAAGATATTACAATTAATGTTGCTCCGGCAATTAATGTTGGTAACCCAACTGATGGAACATACATGAGACGTAATGGTATTACTGATGACTCATATGCATTAGGTACATTAGGTGTTCAATCAGTTGTTCCAAGTGCAGGTACAACAGGAAGTGCTGTTCCATATACAAACGTAACAGCAGATAACACTTATGACCTTGGACAATCTGGTAACAGATTTAGAGAAGTATTTGCTGTGGACTTTACTGGTACTGCAAGTTCAGCAAAATATGCTGACTTGGCTGAGAACTATGTTGCTGATGCAGAATATGAACCAGGAACGGTATTAATGTTTGGCGGAAGTGAAGAAGTTACAATAGGTTCAGGTGAAGGTTCAAATAAAGTTGCTGGTATAGTTTCGACTAATCCTGCATACTTAATGAATTCTGGACTAAAAGAAAATGCTGTTGCATTAGGTTTACAAGGTCGTGTACCATGTAAGGTTATTGGAAAAATTAATAAAGGTGATATGTTAGTGATTAGTAACGTTGATGGTGTTGCTACTGCAAGTGCTGATCCTAAGATGGGTACCGTAATAGGTAAAGCATTACAAGACTACGATTCCGACGAAATTGGAACAATTGAAGTAGTTGTAGGAAGAATGTAAATATAGATATATAGGAAAACAAAATGGCAGATGTTGTAAAAATTGGAACTAATGTAAATGATGGCACAGGCGATGATTTACGTACGGCCTTTCAAAAGGTAAACACTAAATTTGCTGAACTAGATGCTAGAGGAGGTGAATCAAACACCGGTACTAACCTTGGCGGAGATAGTGCTACTCCACTTACATCGTCCGGAGCGGCTGTTTTTAAACAAAAGTCAGGAACAGAATTAGAATTTAGAAGAATTAAATCTGCTGATCCATCATCATTATCGGTTACGGTGGTCGGAGATTCCATTGTTTTAAGTAACACACAAGTTGCTACTCCTGCAATTAGAGGAGTACAAGTAGGAGCAGACACAATCTCTGCATCCACAGGAAACTATACATTTGGTTTTGTAGGTGGACAGAATATTACCGCTAGTGTTAGTGGCAGAGATATTGTCATTGACGGAGCATTTAATCTAGCAGACGATACTACTCCAGCATTAGCAGGCACACTACAAATGAATAGTGCCAATATTATCGGACCAGGTAATATTACAGCAATTACAAAATTAGAAGTTGTTGGAGATTCTGCTAATAAATCAGAAATCGGACATTTAATTATTAATGATTCATTTAGAGTTGAATCTACTAGTACATTTGTTGATGATGTAACCGTTACTGCTGATGTTACCGTTGGTGGAACTATCACAGGAGATGTAACAGGCGACCTAACAGGTAACGTTATAGGCGGTGCAGGATCTAACTTTAATCTAGGTGGTTATGATTTTACTGGAGAAGGTAGAATTCAACTTAAAGTTCCTGGATCGGGTGATTTAATTGGACCTGAACCATTTAACTTCCAAACAACTTCTGGAAACAGAACGGTAGCATTTAGAGCAGTAGGTGTTCCTACATCAGAATCCAATCCGTTTATTGAGGTTATTTCACATGCCGGTGAGGCATATCAACAAGGTTATGGTACAGGTTTAACATTCAGTATTGGTACTGGAACATTTGATTCTGAAATCACAATCGGTAACATTGTTGGTACCTGGATGAATTCAACAACATCTGCAATGGAAATTTATGCTGATCCGCCAGGTGGTTATTCTAAATCACCACAAGCACAATTTTACAGCAATAACGAAATTGTATTCCTTGCTGGTGACGGACAAATTAAACTTAGCGAAGGCAAAATTGAAGCAATCGGATCATCAAATAATAGTTTAACACTAGATGCAAACGGCACAGGTTATATTGACTTTTATGGATCTTATCAATTTCCAAGAAGCATAGGTCAAGCAGGAGAAGTTTTAAAAGTTGGAACTTCGGGTACGGTATTAGAATGGGGTGTTGGTGGAGGAGGTGCAAGTACATCTGCTATCAGCACAATAACACTAAACAATCCTATTAGAATTGTAACAGCAACAGCACACGGTTTAACTGACCAACAACAAATTACCATTACAGATGTTAACGGAACAACAGAACTAAACGGTAATAGTTACTATGTTGATGTTATTGATGGAACAACCGTTGACTTATATTCCGATGATGCACTATCAGTAACCGTTAATGGTACGGTTGGATTTACAGCATACGCGGCAGACGGAAGTGGGTTTGTTACAGGATCAGCAGGCGGCGGTAGTGGCACATTTGTTGGATTAAGTGATACACCAACATCATATGCGGGCGGCGCAGGTGATGCTGATAAAATGATTCAAGTTAATGCAACTGGTAATGGTTTAGAATTTACAGCAATCACAGATATTGTTAATAGCAGTTACATTAATACACAAGGTGGTTTATTAAAAGCCGGCGGAGCAATGACTGGAACGTTAACAACGGTCAATGTAGTTCCGACTTCAAATAATAATTTCGATATTGGTACTAGCATTAACAAGTATGCTAACATTCATGCAACAACTTTTGTCGGTGATTTAACTGGTAATGTTACAGGTGATACAACAGGAACACATAATGGTGCTGTTGTAGGTAATGTCACAGGTAATCTAACAGGTAATGTTACAGCATCAAGCGGATCAAGTTCATTTAACGACTTAGTAATAAATGGAACGCTAACCACAGCAGGTGGAGGAACAATTAGTGCTGATGTTAACGGTAATTTAACAGGTAATGTCGCAGGTAACTTAGTAGGTAGTACAACAGGTATCCATAACGGTAATGTAAATGCTACAAGCGGAACAAGCACATTTAACATTGTTAACATTGCAAGTGCAAGTGCAACAGGAAACATTACAGCAAATTCATTTACAGGTGATGTAAGTTCTACCGGAACAAGTGCCTTTAATAATATTACTGCTTCAGGAAATATTTCAAATCCTGTAGGAGATGTTTCTATTAATGATAATGCTAGTGTTACAGGAACACTAACGGTATCAGGTCAAACAACAATTAACAATAAACTTGATGTTAATGGTCAAATTGATCTGGGCGAATTAAGAATTGATTCAAATAATATTGAAAATCAAACTTCAAACGGTACTATTAGAATTGCAACAAATGGTACGGGTTATTTAGAAGTTGAAGGTGACACTAGATTAAACGGTAAAGTACATTTTTCAACAATTAACGAAGTCGTTGTTGGTACAACTGGTAACCCTAGTACAATATCAGCGAACACTACAACTTCATTTATTACAACCAGTGACTGGACTGCTCCAAGTGCAGGATTGGCTAACGCTACATTACCTGACGGGACTGATGACGGTCAACTTAAGATTATTAAAATGAAAAATCGAGGAAGATATTCTTTAGATGGAATTTCATTCTTTGAAAGATACCTACAATTAAGTCTTAAATTAAATGGAGCAACTACACAATATGACTTCTGTTCTGGAACAAACGACGAAACAGGGTGTGTTACACTTATTTGGTACAGCGGAAGTTGGTGGATTGTTAGTGAATTCGTACAATCCTAATGTAGGTAAATACTCGTAAGAGGAGTAGAAATGGCGAAACCTACATGGATTACAGCAACAGGTAGTTTAGGAACTATCCAAGAAAAAGAAACACAAAATATTGCGTTACAAGCATCTGGCGCAGGTGTAACCTTATCTATTATTAGTGGTCAAATACCTCCGGGTATGCGTTTGGAAGGTAACAAACTTGTTGGTACTCCTTTTGATGTGGCAAAATCCACGAAATATGAATTTGTTGTCCGTGCAATCAATAACGAAGGTGCTATCGATCGAACATTTAGTATTACCGTTGAAGGAGAAGATCCACCATTATGGACAACACCCGAAGGAACACTTGATATTGGGCCTGAAGGCGAATATTTTATTATAAACAAATCTCCTATTGATTATCAATTAGTTGCTACTGATGTAGATTTAAGTGCAGGCGATGAACTTGAATACTATATGGACGATTTATCTGGTGAACTTCCGCCTGGTGTTACATTAGACCGAACAGGAAGATTAACAGGTGTTATACAAGCACAACTTGAGTTAGATTACAAAGCAACAAACTCTAATTACGATAGACAACAATACGATTTGTTTCCTTATGATTACGGAGGAGGAACACAAGCAGGAGACGCTGTTCCAAAATTTCTATCAAGATTTTTTGAATTTGAAGTAACCGTTACAGATGGAATTAGTAGAGAAAGAAGAAAATTTAAAATTTTTGTAATCAGTGAACAACAATTTAGAACTGATACAACATTAATATCAGCAACGTCTGATATATTATTAGCAAGTGCAAGTTATTTAAGAGCACCTATTTTTACAACTACAGGTAACCTAGGAACAAGACGTGCTAATAATTATATTACAATACCATTAGAAGTTTACGATCCAAACAAATTTAGTGGAGCAGTATCATACGAAATTGTTCCTTTGGAAGATAGCACAGCAAGTACGTTACCTCCGGGATTAGCAATTGACTCTACCAATGGTACTCTTTTTGGTAAAGTTCCTTATCAACCTGCTGTTACAGAATCTTTTAGATTTAGAGTAAGAGCAACAAGAACTGATCCTGTTAATAGTGAACAAACATATAACGAACGTACATTTTCAATAAAGATTATCGGTGAAGTTGATACAACAATTGAGTTTGTTAGTAATACACTTTTAGGAACACTAAGACCAAATGAAAATTCTACATTATCTGTTAAAGCAACAACTACTTTAGCAGGGGCTGATGTTAGATACAGAATTACAGAAGGTAGTTTACCACCGGGATTAACACTTGCTGGTGACGGAAACGTTATTGGTAAGATTCAACAAATTCCTGATGCAGGTAAACAAAATGGTTTAACAACGATTGATTTATCAAGTTTTGGACTTAATAGTTTCTTATTAGATGGTGGTACAACATCAATTGATAGACAATATAGATTTACCGTACAAGCAAGAGATTATTATCTTTCAAGTGCTGTAGAAAAAGAATTTAGAATTGGTATTACAGCAGATTCTCTTACACAATTTAGTAACATTTATTTGAAACCGTTGTTTAGTAAATCAAGCAGAGAATATTTTTATAATTTTATAACTGATGATAAAGTGTTTCCTGAAAATGATTTATATAGATCTAGCGATGTAACATATGGCTTACAAAAAGATATGAAAATGTTATTACAACATGGTATCGAAACTATTGCTATTGAAAAATATGTTCCAGCATTGGTAACAAACTTTTCTAGAAAAACATTTAAGTTTGGTAGCCTAACAAGTGCAGAAGCAAAAGATGAAGATGGAAATATTATATACGAAGTAATATATATTAATATGATTGATGATCTTGAAAATGCACAAGGAAGTATATCAGAAAAACTAGAACTTGGAAATTCTGCAAGACAAATAGATGCTTCACAAGATAAATTCAAGGCATCCACAAATATAATTACTATTGATCAATTGGTTGAAAAATTCCTATATCCAAATAGTACAACCAATATGAAGCAAAAATTAAGTGAAATTATTCCTGATGGTGATAGTACAGCAATAGAAATTGATGAAACATTTTTGCCATTATGGATGAAAAGTACACAAACAGCAACAGGAAATGCTTTAGGGTATGTTAAAGCAGTCCCGATTGCATACGTTAAACCAGGGAAAAGCATAAGTATTTTAAAGAACATCAAATCAACGGGATTTGATTTTAAGCAAATGCACTTTGATATCGATCGACTCACAATTGATGCAGTTGAGGGTCAAACAGGTGATAAATACATTGCATTTCCAAAAAGGAAGGTAATATAATATGGCAAGCAACATTGTAGTAACAAATATAGATGAAAACTATCCGGTAGCAGGACAGGATAACGACTCGCAAGGGTTTAGAGATAATTTTCAAAACATTAAAGCGGCAATTGACACAGCGAAGGGCGAAATTACAGCACTTCAAAATACGTCACCGCAGTTAACTAATAATAACAACTTTAACAGCAATACAATTAGCAATGCTGTATTACAAGATGTTTCAGAAAAAGCACCTGCCACTATTAATATTTCAGCACAAAACGACACTATTAATTTTGAAGACGGCTCATTTAGAAGAATTAGTTTAACAATTGATGGTGATGTTGATGATCCTTCAAACTTAGTTACATTTACAGGCTTTGGTCCAACAGACACAGCAAGTAAAATTAGAATTGAAGCAAGAATTCCAGATGGATCACCTATAAGATATTTAAAGTTTACTATTCCTACAGGAAGAATTTACAGCAGAACAGATGTAGTTCCGTCATTGTATAACACAACGCACAAAAATTATAAACTAGAAAATCCATTATTTAGATATATTTTTGATGTGTGGGGATACAACATTAACAATGGTATTCCTCAAGAAATTTACGTAGACTTTATCGGCACATTCAAACAATTCTAAGTGGTAAACTATGCATCCTTTAGAAGGTGATATTCAATCTTTAAAAGATAACGAATTAGAAGATAAACTTCGCGATCTTAATAAAAGATATCTTACAGCAACAAGACTTAACAATCAGAGTTTAGCCGAGCAAGTGTTAATGTTACTAACTAGTTATAGACAAGAACAAACCAGACGACAACAAATTAGTTTTAACGAGGCAATTAAAAAGTCTCAAGGTGAAGTCAATGGTGATTTGAGTGAGTTAGTAAATGTTGATAAACGATAATTTAGAAGACGTAACTTTTTTTAATTGGAGTACAGAATTCGATGCGACGGTATTAATCGATGACTGCGTATATCCAAATCGATATAATATTAGTTTAAGTTTTCTTCCAAAAAGTACCGATGTTAAATTACAAAATAATTCTTTTGATCGATTAAAGTATCTATTTGGTACGCTTTGTGAAAACTCTGTAATTATAAATCCACAATCCAATTTACAATCAGTATTTTTTCGAATGCCTATTAATAAGATATTGATACCTGGAAATCCATACGATCAATTATTATGCTATGTACTATATCATAAAATGATTGCTATTTCGGGAAAATATCTTCATATTGGTCATTTATCGGTTGACAGCAAACTAGGTGATAGTGTACAATATAGTGTAGATGATAAAACCGTTAACAATATTAAATTACCTAAAGAAGATTGGATTAGTCCAGTCATTCCGCAACCATGGTGGAATAGAAATGATACAGCAACTTTTGATCAAGTACTCGGTGAAAAAGAATTTTGGGGCGGCACTAGTACCTGGAGAGATTTAGGATATGGATCAGACGCACCAAAGAAAAAATTCAACCCAACAATCTTGGACGGAGGTCGAGACTAATAGTTTCGGTCATCCAGTCTTATCAGAAAATAATATACTAGAACTTATCTATGAAGATAAGTGGAATAATATTAAAAATTGTTTAATTGAAAATAAAGACTTTGTTAAGAAGTATAATAATTCTGTATCCGAAAATAAAGACAAATTTAACTTATTAGATACCACAGAATTTGATGTTGATCGAGATAATTATGATCAACAAAATCGTTCTAATTGGTTTATGCCGGACGAGTATAAAACAATGGATATCGAAAAATACATTTTGGAACTTTGTAAAACGCCCGAAGAAACAGAGCGTGTACAGCAAGAAATAGACTTATATAAATCACATGCTATGATGGATGTTTTAAAGTTCCTTAAATACATGGTAGATACATTACGCAAAAATAACATCCTTTGGGGTGTTGGGCGTGGATCTAGTGTGGCTAGTTATGTTTTATATTTGATGGGTGTTCATAGAATAAACTCAATCCAATATAATCTAGACCCCACTGAGTTCCTTAGATAAGTATCTACAGAAGGAGATAAATTATGGGCAGACAATATAAAACGATGCAAGGTAGAGTTATTGACATGGATAGACTTCGTTCTCAAAACGAACTTATGCCTGCAGTCGGAAACATGAAGGTTAATGCTAGAGGTGACGAAATCGGACCTGGTGGTAAGATTATTCGTACACGTGAACAGATTATGGCCGAGTATTACGAAGCAAATCCAAATGCTACGCCAGATCCTATTAGCAAACCTAAAAAACAAGAAACACAGCAAACAGATGGACCTGCTGTTCCTCCACCACAAACATTAAAAATTGAAGATACAAAACCTAGTGAAGTGGTAGAAACGGTAGCAAAACAATCTGTTGTTGACCCTGAAACTGAAACTAAATCAGAGCCAGAATTAGCAAATGAAACTTTAGCGAAAGTTGAAGAGTCAGCAGTTGAAAAAGCACAACAGGCGGCTGAACGTGCAAGACGCAGACGCAGTGGTATTAAAGACGCTACAGGAGAATAAAATATGATTCAAAATATCAACGATATTAAAGGAAATCTTAAGGCTAAAGGCGAAGATATCCTAGTTACTAATATGTATTTTGGTGAGGAAAAAACCAAAGGTGGTATTATTGTAACCAATGACGATGGTAAAGAAAGAGGTATTAGAGCAAGATGGTGCCAAGTGTACAGCATTGGTGAAGACTCTAAAATCAAAGATGATATCAAAGTTGGTGATTGGATTATGCTTGAACACGGACGTTGGGGACGCGGAGTATCAATTGAAGATAATGAAGGAGTACAATGGGTTATCCGAAGAGGAGATCCTAAAGGAGTATTATTAATTCATGACGATGTTCCTGCTGACGTTCAAGGTTGGTTAGAACACAACAAAGAAATAAGAGAACTAGACAAGGAAGCATTGGTAAAACTATGATGACCGCAGTATTATTAGTAATGCTTGGTATGTTTGGCTACGACAATGCTGAATTCTTTGCAGAAATTAAAAAAGAAAAAAAGCAAGGATATCAGTTTGAATATGTAGGAAAACAAAAAGCAGGTGATTACAAATATTCTATTCCGGTGATAAACGAAAAGACAGGTGAAAAGTTTATCTATTGGGAACACAAAAAGCCAAAGGAGTAGAAATTGGCAAATCTATTTAAAGACATTAACACGTTTCACGAAGCGTGTGACCAAGAACCTTCTAAGAACAACTATGATATGTACTTGGGACTTATCAAGGAAGAGTTTGAAGAACTACAAGAAGCAGTTGAAGCAAACGATCGTGTAGAACAATTGGATGCTCTTATTGATATTCTTGTTGTTACAATAGGTGCTGTTAGAGCCGGCGGCTTCGACGGTGAAGGTGCGTGGAAAGAAGTAATGAACACAAACTTTGCCAAAATTGACCCTACTACAGGTAAGGTTCGTAAACGTGAAGACGGTAAAGTTTTAAAGCCAGAAGGGTGGAAAGCACCTGAACTTAGTCCTTTTGTGAATACAAGTGAATGATAAAAAGAAACCAGATATGGTTGTGGACAATCCACAATCAACGCCTTATCCAACAAATGTCGGTGCTCCTGCCTTTACCGTTCCTGATGTTTTAAAACATAAGAATGAACGTGGTACAAATGCTATTCACTATCTCGAATCTAAATTCGATCAATTAAAACAAGAATATTTTAAACTAGTACAAACAGCAGAAGATACTGAACTAGTATACAATGCCAAGTATGCTTTTATTCCTGTAGTAGGAAAAGTATATCATCTTTATGTTGGTGCTGACGAAAAATTGTTCTTGAGTATTATTGAACCAGAACGTGTACCTTATTGGGATTGGAAAGGCAGTTTTAAATTTACAGCAGATAATATTTGGGAACGTATTTAATATTAGGTTGACAAACAATCTATTTTTATATATAATATAAACATGGATCAGATATTTCAAAAAATACCCGTTTCCAATTATATAAACGGAGAAGCAGTGGATCGTATATACGGTGGTGGACATCTTAGACTAAGACTAGTTCAAAAAGATGGAGAAGAATACACAGGAAACATTACCAAAAAAACAATTATGGTTGCCAGTGTAGTCGACGGACACAGATTTAAAAGCCATGTATATGTAACAGATGACAACCGTTGGTTTGATCGATCAGGGTTACCAATTAGCAAACCAACAAATGAAAACCTAATTAAAGACGAGGAATAGAATGAAGTACGGTAATTGGGATATAGGCGGAAAAGTAGTTAAAAGCGATGATCGCTATGTTGTTAAAGATAACACAACATTAAAAAATCTAATTGTAAGTAGTACAAGACTAAATCCAAATAAAAGCACAAGCGGACATAAACATGAAGGGCAAGAAGAAGTCTATATGTTTTTAGAAGGCATTGGAACTATGGAACTTGATGACGAAACACTTAACGTATTTCCGGGAGATACCGTTTTAATCAAAGATGGAGTGTTCCATAAGGTACATGCCGGAGACGAAGAACTTTACTTTGTTTGTGTATTCGACGGAAAACGATACGGATGAAGATAGGAATAACATTTTCTGCATTTGATTTATTTCATAGCGGACACGTTGCTATGCTCAAAGAAGCAAGAAGCAAGTGTGATTATATGATGGTAGGATTACAAACAGATCCTACAATAGATCGTCCAGAAAAGAATAAACCAATCCAAAGTGTGTTTGAAAGATATGTTCAATTAGAAGGTTGCAAGTACATAGATGAAATTATTCCGTATGCTACTGAACAAGATCTAATAGATATATTGCTTACATATAAAATTGATGTTCGTTTTATTGGAGAAGAATATAAACCAAATGATTTCACAGGCAAGCAAATATGTATTGACAAAGGCATAGAATTATATTATAATAAAAGGCAACACTCGTTTAGTACAAGCGGATTAAGAAAAAGGATAGAACAAAATGGCTAAAGATTTATGGGTAGAAAAATATCGTCCTAAAGAAGTAAAGGACTATGTTTTTAGAGACAAGGCACAAAAAGACCAAGTAAATGGTTGGGTAAAAGACAAAAGCATTCCACACTTGCTGTTTAGTGGACACGCAGGTATAGGTAAGACAACACTAGCAAAAGTATTGCTAAATGAACTGGAAGTTAATGAATATGATGTACTAGAGATTA